>ERZ772805.2808-NODE-2808-length-10610-cov-2.692279_pt1 | contig 10610 bp, 9 predicted proteins | sample MGYA00511344_ERZ772805 | MGnify/ENA primary metagenome ERZ772805 (study PRJEB29015, sample SAMEA2737730) | human gut metagenome | biome: human gut; feature: human-associated habitat; material: faeces | place: China | collected 2012 ...
CCAGTGCAGCAGCTTACTTCCTTTGGGGCAAAGCAATGTCTTTTGCCAACCGTACCAGTGAAGTAACCAATTTCATGTTCGTTACCCCACTGCTTTCTACCATTTTGGGATTCCTGATTCTGCGGGAAATTCCCAACCTCGGTACATTCCTTGGGGGTGCCATCATCATTTGCAGTATTATCGTATTTAATTTAAAAGGCAAATAAAGCTTAGTCAATATAATAAAAGCTGGAATCTTGAAAAAAGATTCCAGCTTTTTTGTTTTCTGCTGAACCAGCACCTACTGCTGCTCTGCTATTTTACATCAAGTCATCACTGTCCGATGGACGTTGCCGGCGGAAGCTGATCCAAAGTCTGGAATACATACCCTTTCGCCTTCAAATCTTTCAACATCTGATCCAGCGCTTCTGTATTGGATTGAGAAACTGCATGGAGCAGCATGATAGACCCATTGTGATAATTGTTCATGACCATATCATAGGCAGCCTTTGTCCCTGGCTGATTCTTCGGATCCCAATCATTATAGGCAAAACTCCAGAAAATGGTTTTATATCCTGCTGCTTTTGTCTGTTCCAAAGAGCGAATGCTATAAACACCTTCTGGCGGACGGAAATATTTCGGCATTTCCTGACCTGTCAGTTCTTTATAATAAGCTGCACAGCCATTCAGCTCCGCCAAAATTTGTTCATTGCTCAAGTCGGACATATTGGGATGAGACACAGAATGGTTTCCCACAATATGCCCTTCCGCAACCATTCGTTTCACTAATTCAGGCTGATCTTCCATATAACTTTTTGTAACAAAAAATACAGCCTTCACATCATTGGCTTTCAAAATATCCAAGATTTTAGAAGTATACCCATTTTCGTACCCTTCATCAAAAGTCAGATAAATGACTTTATGCTGGGTATCACCTAAATAATAAGCATCATAATTTCCAATGGCAATTTCATCCTGGGCAGAAGGCGGCAAATGATCGGCATTTCTGCGGAACCACCAGGATTTTTTGTCATTGTAACCCACATTTGCCGCATTCACCGTAGGCTGTTTCGGTGTTGCAACAGGATCATAAATGAGCTGTACTTCCGGCACTGCCGGTTCCTGTGTTTCCTGTTCTGCTGCAACAGCTGTCGGTTCCTGCTGCTGTACAGGCAAATCCGATGGTGGAACAGCACAAGTGGTCAAAGACGCATAAAGTGCTACGATAAAACTAAAAATTGAACCAGTATCCATAGAATTCCCCCTTATCGAATTCTCTTACGCTTCCATCTGCCATATCCATGGCAATTCCTTTCTGGCTTGATTATAGCATATCTTTCTGTTCAAAAAAAGGAAACAATTCCTGACAAAAATCTTATTTTTCTTTCTGGTAGTAATGATACAGTGCCTGCGTACCAAGGTTCGCCATACCGGATTCTGCCAGTTTTTCATACATTTCCAAAACAGAATTCAGCATCTTCAGATCCAGCTGTACCTGTTCACTTTCTTCCACCGCAATTCGCATATCTTTGATGTAATGCTTGATATAAAATCCGGGCGCATCATCGCCTTTTAAAATCCTTGGTGCCATATTGGTCATCTGCCAGCTGCCGGCAGCACCTGCGGAAATGCTGTCCAGCATGGTCTGCTGATCCAAACCAACTGCTTTCGCATAGGCCAACGCTTCGCATACACCAGAGATAGCACCGCCCAATGCAATCTGGTTTGCCATTTTGGTATGCTGACCACAGCTAGCCGGGCCTTCATAAATGATATTGGTGCCCATAGCGGCAAAAATATCGTGGCATGCATCGAAGGCTTCCCGATCACCACCAACCATAATAGACAAAGTACCATTTTTCGCACCAGTATCGCCGCCGCTGACAGGCGCATCCAATGCATACACATTTCTTTCCTTAGCCGCGTCATAAATCTTCACAGACAGTTTGGGACTGGTTGTGGTCATATCAATGAGATATGTGCCCTGTTCCGCTGCCGCAAAAATCCCTGTTTCTCCAAAATAAACTTCTTCTACATCATTGGGGAATCCAACCATGGTAATCACAGCATCCTGCCCTTTGGCACAGGCCGCAGCAGTATCACACCATTTCGCGCCTTTTTCCAGCAAAACTTCCGCTTTCTGCTTTGTTCTGGTGTAAACAGACACTTCATATCCTTTTTTCATCAAATTTGCTGCCATGGCACATCCCATAACACCAATACCGATAAACCCAATTTTTTTCATAGAAAATCTCCTCCTATCAAATGCAAAAAGCGGCCTTCTATGCAGAAGACCGCTCCATCTCAATATTTTTTAATCAGTTCTTTGACTTTGCCGATAAAAGCTTCTCTGTCTACATTTGTTACAACAAAAGCATTATGATCATCAAACTGTTTATCGCTGTAAAGGTCTGTCACTGTTTTGCCAACAGTCAGGGGCCCCTTTGTTTCTACGCGGACACCAGCTTCTTCAGCTGTGAACATTTCGGGATAAACGGTATAAAGTACCGCCGCAGGATCGTGGAGTGCAGCACCGGGTTTACCCCAGCCAACATATTTTTCCAAGCCTTTCTGCAGGACATCATGGAACAGTTTTGCCTGTGGTGTACCAAATGCCGCAATTTCTTCCAGTTCTTCCGGTGTTATGTAAGCCTTCATGGTCACATCCAGACCACACATATGTACAGGAATCCCGCAGCAGAACATCATATCTGCCGCTTCGGGATCTACATAAATGTTGAATTCGGCTGCGGGAGTCACATTACCGCCAATGGCAGCGCCGCCCATGATAACAATCTTTTTGATGAGCTTAGGCAACTCTTTATATTTTGCCAAAGCGATACCCACATTGGTCATAGGGCCAACGGCAATGAGTACCAATTCCCCATTCAATTCTTTAGCAATGCGATAAATAGCATCCCATGCTTTTTCTTCCGGCAAAACATCGTCAGGAATGGGAAGTTCTACGCCGCCAAAACCATCTGCGCCATGGAATTCTGCTGCTGTATGCAGTTCACGGAACATGGGTTTATCTGCGCCGCAGTAAATAGGGAAATCCGCGCCGATGGCACGGCGTACACGTTTTGCGTTGGCTGTTGTTTTATCCAGTCCAACATTTCCGGCTACGGTTGTTACCGCACGAATATCCAATTCCGGCATCTGACATGCCAGCAGCAGTGCCGCGGTATCGTCCACGCCAGGATCACAGTCAATGATTACAGGTATCCGATTCATGCTTTTCCCTCCCCATAAGTCGCAATTGCTTCTACCAACAAGTCTACAAATGCCTGACGGTCAATACCCATCAATACTTTCGCATTGGGTGCTTTTCCAAGAGCACCGTTAAAGTCTGCCACAGTAGCGCCTTTACAGAAATCTCCGGCTGTTTCTACCTGCACATACAGATCCTGAGATTCCATGATTTCGGGACGCAGAAGGGCTGCTACTGCAACCGCATCATGTACGGGTGCGCCTTCGTAGCCCAGACTTCTATGGAACTGATAGAAGAATTCCAGCCAGTCTGCTACGATCACTGCCACACGATTGCCGAGGGCACGAATCCGTTCAAAGTCTTCCGGGAAGATCATTGCTTTTTCTGTAAGACCTGCCATAATGATAGGAATACCGGATTCAAACACAACAGCTGCCGCTTCGGGGTCAACCAGAATATTAAATTCTGCCGCAGGTGTCCAGTTACCATACTGCACGCCGCCGCCCATAAGGGAAATCCGTGCAATCTTTTCTTTCAGTTCGGGATATGCCATCAGCAACGCCGCAACGTTTGTCAAAGGGCCTGTGGGAACCAGTGTGATAGGTTCATCACTTTCCTGGATAAGTTTTGCCATAAGGGAAACTGCATCCATGTCTTCCAGTTCAAAATCGGGTTCAGGCAATGCGGGGCCATCCAGACCGCTTTCCCCATGCACAGTAGGTGCGATAATGGGGTCAGAAATCAGGGGTCTGAGCCGTCCCATAGCAGTAGGCACATGCAAATCGATCAATGTGCAGATACGCTGCGCATTGTATGTTGTTTTTTCGATGGTCTGATTGCCGCATACAGATGTAACACCGCGGATATCCAGCATGGGGCTTCCTTTTGCAAGAACCCATGCAATTGCGTCATCATGTCCCGGATCGCCATCCAGAATAATGGGAATTCTTTTCATAATTTTTCCTCCACAAATATTTTTTTCTTTTGAAAAAGCCGGAGCGTAAAACGTTCCGACTTTTTCCAGAAACAATGTCATTTTAAATTATTTTGCTTCTGCATTTTTCTTTTTACCGTTATTCTTTACACGTTTTACACGTCTTACCTGTGTTGCCGCATAGAGGATCAAACCGATAATGGTCGCAAGGTAAGGAATTGCGGATACCAGGAAGGAAGAGAAGCCCTGCATACCTTCCATCTTATTGCCAAGGGCACTGGCAAAACCAAAGAACAGGGATGCGAACATGGTTCCCAGAGGTTCCCCCTGACCCATCGCCTGTGCAGCCAAAGCGATGAAGCCACGACCAGCAACGATACCTGTATTCCAGCTCTGAGAGTAGTACATGGACATGTAAGCACCGCCCAGACCAGACAGAGCACCGGAAATACCCAGTGCGATATACTGGATTTTCAATACGCTGATACCAACGCTGTCTGCCGCATGGGAGTTTTCACCTACGGCACGGATCTGCAAGCCAATAGCTGTTTTATACAGCAGGATCCAAACCAGCAGTACCAGAATAAATGCCACATAAGTCAAAATGGAGTGACCAGAGAAAATAGGCCCCAAAATAGGGATGCTTTCCAAAATAGGAATATCAATCTTAGGTGTCAGCATGCCAGGTGTTGTCAGGCTGGCTGTGTTCCCCTTCAGACCTGTGAACAGATACAGAAGGAAAATGGTACCGCCTGAACCAACCAAGTTGATGGCGATCCCGGCAAGGATAATATCTGTTTTCAGTTTCAAAGCAAAGACACCGATGATCAATGCCAAGATGATACCTACTACAACGGCACCAATTACGCCTACCCACCAATAGCTTGTCCAATAAGCGAACAATACGCCGAACAGCGCGGAAATCATCATGATACCTTCCAAACCGATGTTAGTAACACCAGCTTTTTCTGCTACTACTGCCGCAAGAGCCGCAAACAGAATGGGAGATGTAATACGAATGATAGAGTAACCAAAGCTTGTTGTGAAAATCATGCTAAAAATCTGTTCCAACATTATGCGTTACCCCCTTCCACTGCTGCTTCCTGCTGTTTTTTCGCAAGTTCTTCTTTTGTTTCTTTAACAACCATTTTCTGTCTTGTCTTAGACATGAACTGTTCAGCTGCGAAGAACAGGAAGATTACTGCCTGAATGATATCGATCATTTCTGCGGGTACACCTGCATAAATGGACATCAATTCACAGCCACGGTTCAGATATGCAATGAACAATGCCGCAAAAGGAATTGCCAGCGGATTGTTCTTTGCCAGGATGGCAACAGTGATACCTGTCCAACCATAGCCAGGCAGATCTTTCCACAGGAATGTGTTGTATCTGCCCAATACTTCGATGGCACCGCCCATACCACTCAGTACGCCCCCGATAACCTGAGAAAGGACGATTACGCCGCCTACTTTCATACCAGAGTATTTAGAGAAAGATTCGTTGATACCAATCATACGAATGGTGTAGCCCCAACGTGTACGATACATGAAGAAGCCTACCAGGATTGTTGCAATGATAGCAATTGCAAAACCCCATGTCAGTTCTGTACCGGGTACAATTTTTGCAACCTTTGCTGTTTCCAGGAAAGGATATGTCTGTGTGGAACCCTGGCTTCTGTCTGCAAATACATTGCTCAGGAAGTGCATGATTACATACAGTACCACATAGTTCAGCATCAGGGAGCAAACCATTTCACTAGCATTGAGTTTTACTTTGGCAATTGCGGGGATCAGCATCAGCAGACCACCTACAACAGCACCAACCAGAATACATACAACTGGATGCAGACCTGCTGCCATAGGTACATAAATTGCCAGCAGAGCTGCTACAAAGCCACCTGCCATAACAGTACCTTCACCAGCAAGGTTGAACTGGTTTGCAGAGAACATAACGCAAACCGCCAGACCGGTAAAGATAATGGGTGTCATACGTCCCAAAATAGTCAAAATAGAAGACATATTCAATGCGCCGTTGCTGATAATGGGACGAATCAGCAAACAGTTCAGCGCCTTTGCCGGATCATCCGCGCAAATGAAAATAAATATGAATGCAACGGCAATGGCGATAGCAATGGCCACAAAGCCGCGCATGAATTCAAACTTCAGCTTTTGTTTATTCCCCATGCTGAACCCTCCTTACTTCTTCATCGCTCTGCTGTTTCAAGCCCAGCATATATTCACCCATGACTGTGTCAGTCAAAGATGTTGTATCTTCAAAATATGCTGCGATGCCGCCGTTATACATGATGATCAAGCTATCGGACAATTCCATAACTTCATTCAGGTCGGCAGATACCAGCAATACTGCTGCGCCTGCACGGCTCAGTTCCACCAGTTTCTTACGAATGAACTCCGTAGCGCCAACGTCGATGCCTCGTGTAGGCTGGTCAGCAATGATCAGTACAGGTTCTGCGGAGAATTCCCTTGCTACAACTACTTTCTGAATATTACCGCCGGACAGCATACCTACCTGCTGGTTTCTGCTCTTGCAAAGGACTTTATAGTCTTTGATGAGCTGGTCACTGTCTTCATGCATTTTCTTCATGTTAAACAAGGGGCCATTATTGTATTTTTTGTCTGCACAGCGGTCACTCATCAGGTTTTCCTCGATGGTAGCTGTTCCCGCCATACCGAATGTCATACGGTCTTCTGGAATCAAAGAAACGCCCAAATCACGGATCTTACGCTGAGGCTGACCAATGACACTATGGCCATTTACAGTGGCACTGCCGCTGTCAGGAATATTCAGATTGAACAGCATGTCTACCAGTTCTCTCTGACCATTGCCTTCTACACCGGCAATCCCCAGAATCTCACCTTTGCGTACGTCAAAGGAAAGTTTGTTAAGCATTTTCTTATTCCATTCATTGGTATATTCCAAATCACGTACACGCAATACCACATCTGTGGGCTGTGCCTGATCTTTTTCTACTGTCAGAATAACATCACGACCAACCATCAGACGGGAGATTTCTTCTTTGGAAATATCCGCTGTCTGGTATACACCCATGGATTTCCCACTGCGCATGATAGTCAGGCGGTCTGTGATCTGCTTGATTTCATGCAGTTTATGAGAAATAAAGATCATGGTGTAGCCCTGTTCTTTTAAGTGAACCAATTCTTTAAACAGTTCTTCTGTTTCCTGAGTGGTCAGTACCGCTGTGGGTTCGTCCAAAATCAGGATTTTTGCACCACGCACCAGTGCTTTTAAGATTTCTACTTTCTGTTTCATCCCTACGGGGATATCTCTGACTTTCGCATTGGGATCTACATGCAGATTATATTTTTTCGCATATTCTTCTGTGATCTCAACAGCTTTTTTATAGTCCATAAACATACCTTTGTGTTTGGGTTCCATACCCAGGACCATATTTTCCGCTACTGTCAGATTGGGTACCAGCATAAAATGCTGATGTACCATACCGATTTCTTTAGAAATCGCCACAGTTGGTGATGTGAGAGAAACTTTTTCTCCGTTTACATAAATTTCACCTTCTGTGGGCTGTTCCAGACCGAACAGCATTTTCATCAGTGTGGATTTACCCGCGCCGTTTTCGCCCATCAAAGCATGAATTTCTCCTCGTTTGACGTTAAAATCAACACCCTGATTGGCAGCAATACCATTGGGATAAACTTTGGTAATTCCCTTCATTTGCACAACATATTCATTGTCAGCCATTATCGGGTCCCCTCCTTCTATATCATTGGTAAAGATTCTGCACCTTCAAAAAGTCCTTTCTGCCCAAGCAACAAAAAGATTTTTTCAATCTGCAGAGGTACTATGAAAAAAAAGGGGGCTGTTCAGCCCCCTTAGATTTGTGATTACATTTCAGCGAACTTATTGATTCGTATGAAATTAAGGTCTTACAGATTCTCTCAGTTCTACAACTGCGTTTGTTGTATCGCCGATAGCGCTGGGAACTTCAACTTCGCCGTTTGTAACAGCTGCAACAGCATTGTCAACTGTTTCTTTTACGCTGTCAGGAGAAATCTTGTCATAGTTCTTATCTGTTACCAGGCCAACGCCGCCTTCGTTGATACCGATCAGGATCTGCTGGCCCCAGTATTCGTTGCCTGCATCCCATTCATCGAAGAACCATACCAGAGAGTCGCCGATGTTTTTCAGACCGGATGTCAGAGTGATGCCTGCCATTTCAGCGGAGAATGTGGATTCCTGGTCGGAGTCAACACCGATGAAATATGCTTTGCCTGTTTCCAGACATGCTTCTGCGGCACCGTTACCAGCATTACCAGCTACGCCCCAGATGATATCACAGTTGTTGTCGTTGATCATGGATTCAGCCAATTCTTTGCCTTTTGCGGGGTCAATGTAGTTACCAATGTATCTTGTATCTACTTTGATGTCAGGATTTACGGACTGTGCACCCAGAATGTAACCATACAGGAAGTCGTTGATTACGGGGCTGTCTACGCCGCCAACAAAACCGATAACTGCATCTTCGTTGATTTTTTCAACGTCTGTTGCAGTTGTCATAGCTGCTGCATAAGCACCAACCATGTAGCCCAAGTCGTTCTGTGCATAGCTCAGGTTTACTACGTTAGGCAGTGTGTATGTTGTGTCATCGTAAATCAGGTATTTCTGATCAGGGTATCTTTCGGATACGTTTTTCAGATATTCAGGCATCTGGAAAGTACCAACAACGATCAGGTCGTATTCGCCGGAAGCAGATACTTCTTCCAGATAGCTTTCCCATTTCGCTTCATCTTCGGTTGTACCGCCCATTTCAATGGTTGTGTAAGTAATTCTGCCGGCATCCTGCAGTTCTTTCAGGCCTGCTTCCGCAGAGTCAAAGAACGATTTGTCACCCAGGTTACCATTTACCAGGTTGCAGACATTGTAAACCTTTCCGTCACCAGTGTCTGCTGTTTCAGTGGTTGTTGTGTCGCCGCCGCTACCACAGCCTGCCAGCATAGTAACTGCCAGAGCGGAAGTCAGCAACAGAGAAAGCAATTTCTTCATAGTCGATCTCCCTTTCTTGTTATAAAATTGGACTAAACAGGAATAGTTGTGCCATGACATGGACAACATATCCGTTTTCAGTTTACAATATCTATCCATTATTGTCAATAAAATAACCCGACTATACCCGCGTTTTGTCAACTATAAACAAAAAAATTGCATTATTTTTGAAAATTTGAATATTGTATTCATTCTGCAAAAACACAGATGTCGTCAGAACGCAAACAAAAAAGCAGATGTATCGCTTTTTCTTACAACACATCTGCTGATTTTTATTTTTCTGACTGTGCAAAAGCCATTAACCTCTTCTGAACAGACCCTTTTTCTTGGGCTTTTCTTCTTCAGGGGGAGCTTCGTTTGTCATGTTGGGTTCTCTCTTGCCATAAACTTCGCCTCTGGCAACAGGAACACGAACGCCTTTGTTCAGGCCAAATTCGATGATGAAGCAGTCATAAGTTGTGTCAACAACTTTGCCGTACATCCCTGCATTTGTTACAACCATATCGCCGATCTGAATTGCATTTCTCTGTTCTGCCAGAGCCTTTTCTCTTTTCTGAGTAGGTCTGAAAGACAGGAAATACATGATGATTACCAATGCTACGCAGTAGATGATAACCAATGTGAAACCATTCATGCCGCCAAACAGACCGCCGCCTGCTGCCTGCTGTGTACCCTGTGCTGCTGCCTCGCCGCTACCGGAAGAAACGGTAGTGCTGACGTCCAGCAAAAATGCTGTTAAGCTGTTCATTTCCTTCTCTCCTAACGTTGTTAAATTCTGAAAAACACAGTAAAAATATTATATCCGAGTTTTGAAAACACGTCAAGCCTTCTTACATACCGTTTCTGCGAAAGCCTTCCAGTTTTTCTTTTTTGTACTGAGGGAAACGGTCTTCGTCCATTGCCTGACGGATTTCTTCCATCATGGTGTTAAAGAAATGCAGATTATGCAGAACGCACAGACGCATTGCCAGCATTTCTTTTGCTTTGAACAAATGACGGATATAGGCTCTGGAGTATCTGGAACAAGCAGGACAAGTACATGTTTCGTCAATAGGTCTTTCATCCAGCTCATATTTTGCATTCATCAGATTGAGTTTACCTGCGTTTGTATAAACGTGTGCATGTCTGCCGTTTCTGGAAGGCAGTACACAGTCAAAGAAGTCCACACCACGTTCTACCGCTTCCAAAGAATGTTTTCCAACGCCCATCAGATAAGTAGGTTTGTTCTGAGGCAGATAAGGTACCACTTCTTCAATGATGCGATACATTTCCGCATGTGTTTCCCCAACAGCCAGACCGCCAATGGCATAGCCGTCCAGATCCATTTCCGCAATACGTTTTGCATGCTCAATACGAATATCTTCATAAGTCGCACCCTGGTTAATGCCGAACAGCATCTGCTGTTTATTGATGGTATCATCCAGACTATTCAGACGTGCCATT
>ERZ772805.2828-NODE-2828-length-10518-cov-3.835324_pt1 | contig 10518 bp, 9 predicted proteins | sample MGYA00511344_ERZ772805 | MGnify/ENA primary metagenome ERZ772805 (study PRJEB29015, sample SAMEA2737730) | human gut metagenome | biome: human gut; feature: human-associated habitat; material: faeces | place: China | collected 2012 ...
TATTCAAATTCAAATTGCTGCGTCTAGCATGCTTTCGGAAAATATTGCTAACGCCACCCAAATGGTGATGCAATGTTGACTGAGTGGTAATAAAATCATTGCTTGTGGGGTCTCCCGCTCTTATGCTAATGCGCAATTCTTAGTATCAAATCTGCTTAATCGCTATGATTTTGAACGCCCTAGCTTGCCTTCTGTACTACTTAGCCTTGAAAGTGCGGTTGGTTCTTCACTGGTTTTTGATCAACCTACCGATCAACTTTATCAACATCAATTTAACGCTATCGCTAAGCCTGGCGATTTATTGCTCGCCTTTGCCCCTTTAGGAACAGAAAAAGCCGTGCTAAATACGATTTCCAATGCAGTTAATAAAGAAATTCAGGTGATTGCTTTAACGGGTTCAAATAACGATGCTATTCAAGGTGTATTGGCTGAAACTGATTTAGAGATCTCCATTCCAGCCAATAAGGAAACACGTATTTTAGAAAACCATTTATTCGTGATTAACGCACTTTGTGAGCTTATTGATAGCACACTTTTCCCAAGAGCTTGACATTAAAGGATTTTCCAACCAAACTATTTCTAAAATTAATTGACTAACTAATTAACTCACTCATTTATAAAAAGGAGATTAATAATGAAATTGACCCCATTTAAAAAATTAGCCTTCGTCCTAGGCGCATCAATTATGTTACAAGGCTGTGTAGCTGCGGTTGTTGGTGGCGCAGCAGCTGGCGCAAAAGTTGCAACAGATCCTCGCACGATGGGTACGCAAGTCGATGATGAAACTTTAGAAGTAAAAGTTGAAAATGCATTAGATAAAGATGCACAAATTAAATCGGAAGGTCGTGTCCATGCCGTTTCTTATAGCGGACGTGTGTTATTGATTGGTCAAGTACCGAGTGAAGGCGTGAAAGAAACCGCAACCAGTCTTGCAAAAGGCGTGGACGGTGTGAATGATGTCTATAATGAATTACGTGTGGGCAATAAAATTAATTTTGGTCAAATTACCAAAGACAGTTGGATTACCACACAAATTAAATCAAAACTCTTCGTTGGCGATAATGTAAAAGCCACAGATGTGAAAGTGATCACCGAAAATGGTGAAGTATTCTTACTCGGAAACGTCACTCAATCACAAGGTGACTCAGCGGCAGAAATTGCAAGTAAAGTTACTGGTGTTCAAAAAGTCGTCAAAGTATTTAAATACTTGAATTAATTAAACTTTTAAACATTGAAGTGCGGTCAAAAATCATCTCGTTTTTGACCGCACTTTTTTCTTTACAAAGATTTACAAAAAAGATCCTGCTTAAAAAAACATCACTTCGAAAAAAAGTTATTTGTTTTAAATGACTTATCTTTTGTCAATAATGTAAGTAAAAAATTTACTGCTTGAATTCAATTTTAAAACACTCTATCTTGTGCATCGTTATTTTTCATAACACTATATCTTGTGTTTTTTTTTAAAGTCATCTCTCTAGCAGGTTTTATCTCCCATGAACAAAGGATTAATGGTTACAAAGCGCGATGGTACGCTTGAACAAATCAATTTAGACAAAATTCACCGTGTAATTACTTGGGCGGCTGAAGGCTTGGAAAACGTCTCTGTTTCTCAAGTTGAATTGCGTTCTCATATTCAATTTTATGAAGGCATTCGTACGTCTGATATTCACGAAACGATTATTAAAGCAGCAGCAGACTTAATCAGCAAAGATACCCCTGATTATCAATATCTTGCTGCACGTCTTGCGGTTTTCCATTTACGCAAAAAAGCATATGGCCATTTTGATCCGCCTCGTTTATACGATCATGTAAAAAAATTAGTGCGCATGGGCAAATACGATCCTGCACTTTTAGCCGACTATACTCGTGAAGAATGGGATGAAATGGATGGGTTTATTGATCACTGGCGTGATATGACCTTTTCTTATGCCGCAGTAAAACAATTAGAAGGAAAATATTTAGTTCAAAACCGTGTAACCGGTGAGATTTATGAATCTGCACAATTCCTTTATTTATTAGTTGCAGCGAGCTTGTTCTCAAAATATCCACAAGAAACCCGTTTGGATTATATTCGTCGTTTCTATGATGCGACCTCAACCTTTAAAATTTCCTTACCTACGCCAATTATGGCGGGGGTTCGTACGCCTACTCGTCAATTCAGCTCTTGCGTATTGATTGAATGTGGTGACAGCTTAGACTCTATCAATGCTACCTCTGCAGCAATCGTGAAATACGTTTCACAACGAGCTGGTATCGGAGTAAATGCAGGTGCAATTCGTGCGTTAGGTAGCCCTATTCGTGGTGGTGAAGCATTCCACACTGGCTGTATTCCATTCTATAAACACTTCCAAAGTGCCGTTAAATCTTGTTCACAAGGTGGCGTACGTGGTGGTGCGGCGACAGTTTACTACCCGATTTGGCACTTAGAAGTTGAAAGCTTATTAGTATTGAAAAATAACCGTGGTGTGGAAGATAACCGTGTGCGTCATATGGACTACGGCGTACAGTTAAATAAATTAATGTATCAACGCTTAATCAAAGGCGCGGATATTACTTTATTCAGCCCTTCAGATGTACCTGGACTTTATGAAGCTTTCTTTGCTGATCAAGATAAATTTGAAGAACTTTACGTGAAATACGAACAGGATCCAAATATCCGCAAACGTGCTGTAAAAGCCGTTGAGTTATTCTCTTTATTAATGCAAGAACGTGCATCAACCGGTCGTATTTATATCCAAAACGTGGATCACTGTAATACCCATTCACCATTTGATCCGCTTGTTGCCCCAGTGCGTCAATCTAACTTATGTTTAGAAATTGCATTACCTACTAAACCATTACAACATTTCCATGATGAAAATGGTGAAATTGCCCTTTGTACACTTTCAGCGTTCAACTTGGGTCAATTAGATGATTTAGACGAGTTAGATAACTTAGCGGATCTTGCAGTACGTGCATTAGATGCATTACTAGATTACCAAGACTACCCTGTTCCAGCGGCAAAACGCTCTTCATTAGGTCGTCGTTCACTTGGTATTGGTGTAATTAACTATGCATATTACTTAGCAAAAAATGGCGTGCGTTATTCTGATGGTTCAGCGAACGATTTAACTCACCGTACATTTGAAGCGATTCAATACTATCTATTGAAAGCCTCCATGAACTTAGCGAAAGAATTAGGTGCATGCGAATACTTCAATGAAACCAATTATGTGAAAGGTATTTTACCAATCGATACCTATAAGAAAGATATCGATAACTTAACGCAAGAACCATTACATTATGATTGGGAAACATTACGTCAAGAAATCAAAGAATTCGGTTTGCGTAACTCAACTTTAACCGCATTAATGCCGTCAGAAACCTCTTCACAGATTTCTAACGCAACAAATGGTATCGAACCTCCACGTGGTCATGTAAGTATTAAAGCGTCAAAAGATGGTATCTTAAGACAAGTTGTACCAGATTATGAAAACTTAAGCGACAACTACGAATTACTTTGGGATATTCCAAGCAATGATGGTTACTTACACTTAGTGGGCATCATGCAAAAATTCGTAGACCAAGCGATCTCTGCAAATACCAACTACGATCCAAAACGTTTTGAAGATGGTAAAGTACCGATGAAAGTATTGTTAAAAGATCTTTTAACCGCTTACAAATACGGCTTAAAAACCCTTTACTATCAAAACACCCGTGATGGTGCTGAAGACAGCCAAGAAGATTTAGATGATGGCTGTGCTGGTGGTGCTTGTAAGATTTAATTTGGAAGCAAAATATGGCTACTACAGTAAAATTTGGTAAAAATATAACAAAACATGCTTCTGAAAGATATTTGTCTGATTTTCTGTCCTATGCTGAGTCATCACTGCATACAGAATATCCAAATCTTAAATTAGAGTTATACTCTTTTACTGGAGATATAAACAATCCTTCTTGGATTGATATAGAGATTGATTTGGAAAAAAATAGCATTGGAATAGTTATGGACAACACAAAATATGGCATCGGACATTATCTAAAAAATTTGTTTTACCATTACTCTGAAATAAATCCCTATAATACTGAGGATAAATAAAAATGGCATATACTACTTTCTCACAAAACAAAAACGACCAACTCAAAGAACCGATGTTCTTTGGTCAAAACGTTAACGTTGCGCGTTACGATCAACAAAAATATGAGACCTTTGAAAAGCTCATTGAAAAACAACTTTCTTTCTTCTGGCGTCCGGAAGAAGTGGATGTGTCGCAAGACCGTATCGACTATGCCGCGTTACCTGAACATGAAAAACACATTTTCATCAGTAACTTAAAATATCAAACCTTATTAGATTCTATTCAAGGCCGTAGCCCGAACGTCGCATTATTACCGTTAGTGTCTATTCCTGAATTAGAAACTTGGATCGAGACTTGGACCTTCTCTGAAACCATCCACTCTCGTTCTTACACACACATTATTCGTAACATTGTGAACGATCCATCTATTGTATTTGATGACATCGTAACTAACGAAGAAATCATCAAACGTGCGCGTGACATTTCTTCTTATTACGATGATTTAATCCGTGATAGCCAACTCTACAGCCTATACGGTGAAGGTACTTACACGGTAGATGGTAAAGAATGTGTGGTGACATTACGTAATCTGAAAAAGCAACTTTATCTTTGCTTGATGAGTGTGAACGCACTTGAAGCGATTCGTTTCTATGTGTCTTTCGCGTGCTCCTTTGCCTTTGCAGAGCGTCAATTAATGGAAGGTAATGCGAAAATCATTAAATTTATCGCTCGCGATGAAGCGTTACACTTAACCGGTACACAGCATATTTTAAACATTATGGCGGCAGGTCAAGACGATCCTGAAATGGCAGAAATTGCAGAAGAATGTAAACAAGAAGCCTATGATTTATTCTTAGCGGCAGCGGAACAAGAAAAAGAATGGGCTGATTACTTGTTCAAAGACGGTTCAATGATTGGTTTGAACAAAGACATTTTGGTGCAATACGTGGAATATATCACCAATATCCGTATGCAAGCCGTTGGTCTTCCATTACCATTTGGTGCACGTTCTAATCCAATTCCATGGATTAATGCATGGCTTGTTTCTGACAACGTACAAGTGGCGCCACAAGAAGTCGAAGTAAGTTCTTATCTTGTTGGTCAAATTGACTCTAAAGTCGATACCAATGATTTCGGCGATTTCGATCTTTAATTAATCATTCTACGCAAAGAGCGGTCAGTATTTTCAGAGTTTAAAACCTTTGAGAAATTGGCCGCTCTTTTTGTTTGTATGAATATCAAGACATGATGATAAACGTTTTGATTAAAAAAATAGCACAATTTTGCTTTCCTGCATTTATCACCAACACTTTCCCTATAAAACAGATGACTTCATTAAAAAAGGCTTAACAAAAAACAATGCTATGGGTAGAATAGAAGAAACCTTTTTATTTTCAATAAATCACATTCTAATTACAAACTAACGAGGTAAAGGATATGTCAGAACAAGAAGTGAAAGAATTAGATCTTAATGGCGAAATGCTCGTTCGCCGTGAAAAATTAGCCGCATTACGCGCAAAAGGTAATGCGTTCCCAAATCAATTCCGTCGTGACTCCCTTGCTCAAGATTTACATGATAAGTACGAAGCCGAAGATGGTGAAGTATTAAAAGAAAAAGCGATTGAAGTTGCCGTTGCAGGTCGTATTATGACTCGTCGTGCAATGGGTAAAGCCACCTTTATTACCTTGCAAGATATGAGTGGCAAAATTCAATTATATGTTGCTCGTGATAATCTTCCTGAAGGCGTTTATGCTGAAGATGTAGGTAACTGGGATTTAGGCGATATCATTGGGGTGAAAGGTACACTTTTCAAAACCAAAACCAATGAATTGACTATCAAAACTACAGAAGTTCAACTTTTAACCAAAGCACTTCGTCCGTTACCAAACAAATTCCATGGTTTAACCGACATGGAAGCGCGTTATCGTCAACGTTACTTAGATTTGATTTCTAATGAAGAATCTCGTCGTACGTTTGTGATTCGTTCAAAAGTAGTTGCGGGTATTCGTGAATTCTTTATTTCTAAAGGTTTCATGGAAGTTGAAACCCCAATGCTACAAGTGATTCCAGGTGGTGCGTCTGCTCGTCCATTTATCACTCATCACAATGCATTAGACGTTGATATGTATCTTCGTATTGCACCGGAACTTTACTTAAAACGTTTAGTGGTTGGTGGTTTTGAACGCGTATTCGAATTAAACCGTAACTTCCGTAACGAGGGTGTTTCTGTTCGTCACAACCCAGAATTCACTATGCTTGAATACTACCAAGCTTATGCGGATTACCACGATTTAATGGATAACACCGAAGAATTATTACGCAAACTCGCAATTGATATTCTTGGTACAACCATTGTGAAATACGGTGATTTAGAATTTGACTTCGGCAAACCGTTTGAGCGTATCACATTACATGATGCAACCGTTAAATATGGTGCAGATAAAGGTATCGTAAAAGAAGATCTTTATGATTTCGATCGAGCAAAAGCAACAGCTGAACGCTTAGGTATCGAAGTGCAAAAATCTTGGGGCTTGGGCTCTATCGTAAATGCGATCTTTGAAGAAGTGGCTGAACATCACTTAATTCAACCAACCTTCTTAATGGCACATCCGGCAGAGATTTCACCACTTGCACGTCGTAATGATGAAAATCCTGAAGTAACAGACCGTTTTGAGCTATTCATCGGTGGACGTGAAATTGGTAACGGTTTCTCAGAATTAAACGATGCCGAAGACCAAAACGAACGTTTTGATGCACAAGTTGCAGCGAAAGAAGCGGGTGATGATGAAGCGATGTTTAAAGATGATGACTTCGTTGTGGCTCTTGAACACGGTTTACCACCAACAGCAGGTGAAGGTTTAGGTATCGACCGCTTAGCAATGCTTTATGCTAACGCCCCATCTATCCGTGATGTGATCCTATTCCCTGCAATGCGTCAAAAATAATTAAATTGAAATAACATGAAAGGAAGTCTACGGACTTCCTTTTTTATTCTGTAAAAGTGCGGTCATTTTAACCGCACTTTTATAAAAAAAAGAGATAACTATCTTAACGATTATCTCTTTTACATTCCAATTTGGAATTATTTACCCCAAACTTCTTCCACGATACTACGGATAAATTCGAGTTTCTTCCATTGTTGTTCTTCAGTCAGGATATTACCCTCTTCCGTTGAAGCAAAACCACATTGTGGGCTTAAGCAAAGTTGATTAATATCCACATATTGTGCTGCTTCTTTAATACGGGCAATAATTTCATCACGGTTTTCTAACTCACCCGATTTAGAGGTAATCAATCCTAATACCACTTGTTGATTTTTAATAAAACGTAAAGGTTTGAAATCACCTGCACGATCACTGTCGTACTCCAAGAAGAAACCATCCACATTACAGTGGCCAAATAAGGTTTCTGCGATAGGCTCATAACCACCAGCCGAGAACCAAGTTGAACGGAAGTTACCACGACAAATATGCATTGTAATCGCTAAATCAGCCGGTTTCGCTGCCACGATTTTGTTTAACATATACACATAATCTTTAGCAATTTGATCTAAATCTAAACCACGTTCAGTATAAGTTTTACGTTTATCTTCTGCACAGAATTCGCCCCAACTTGTATCATCCAACTGTAAGTTACGGCAGCCTAATTTATAAAAGATATTCATTGCATCAATATAAGCATCAGCAATATCATCTAATAATAATTGATTGTTATCTTTATAACGTTCAATTGGTTGATAATCTGTCGCACGTACTGTACAAATTAAATGAAGCATTGACGGAGAAGGAATTGTTAATTTAACTTCAGTCTCCCCTGCCATTTTTTGTAATGAACGATAATGTTCAACAAACGGATGGCTCTCTGAAAAACCGATCTTATCCACAATTTTTAATGTTTTTGGACGTACATTATCATGTTTAAATTGCACTGAAAATTTTTCGGCATCTACTTCTTTCACGCCATCTAATGCGGCTAAGAAATCTAAATGCCAAAAAGTACGACGAAATTCACCATCAGTCACCGCATGTAATCCGACATTTTTTTGATGCGCTACCAATTTTGCAATTTCTGCATCTTCAACTTGCGTTAAATCAGCACAAGAAATATCACCACAACTGCATTGATGACGAGCCTGTTTTAAAGTCTCTGGACGTAAAAAACTTCCTACAATATCAAAACGATATGGCGCAGAAGTACGAATAGTGGCATTTGGAAAAAGTTTACTCATTTTGCTTTCCTATATTTAATTCATCTTAATGATAGACTGAGTGTAACAAAACTAACGTCTTCATTAAAGATTTAGACGTCTAGATGGATGTGAATTTTATTGTGATTTTATATGAATAGAATTGATGTAAAGAATTAAAAAAAAAAGAAAAGTGCGGTCATATCTAACCGCACTTTAGTTTGAAATAAAAACTAACTTACAAAACTAGATACATAAGAAATTATAGTTTTTCCACTTAATATTGCCATGATTATTACTACAAACCAGCCAGCAAAAGCTAAACAAATTGGGTGTTTATAGCTACCAACAATATTGCTTCGATAAGCGGCTAATAAAATCAAGGCTAGTGCTATTGGTAAAATTAAACCATTTAGGGTTCCCACAAAAACGAGTACAGCAGCAGGTTTCCCTACTGTGACAAGAACTGCTGTAGAAACCACAATAAACCCAATAATCCAACAGTTTCTATTTCGTTCAATTGTCGGACAAAGGCTCGTGAGGAATGATACCGATGTATAAGCGGCCCCAATAACTGATGTGATAGAAGCAGCCCAAATCACTACACCAAATAAGATTTGGCCAAAATGGCCTGCCACATATTCGAAAGGCGTTTCTGCCGGATTTTTAGGATTCAGCGGAATTCCTTTGGCGACAACACCAAGCACTGCAAGGAATAATACAACACGCATTGTAGAGGCGATTAAAATAGCCGATACAGAGCTACGACTCACTTCAGCCATCGCTTTTTCACCTTGGATCCCTGCGTCTAGTAAACGGTGAGCGCCAGCAAAGGTAATATATCCCCCTACGGTTCCTCCAACTAATGTCACAATTGCGATAGGATCAATTTGCTCTGGAATAAAGGTACGGTATGCTGCTTCTACCACTGGCGGTTCTGTTTTAAACATGACATACAAAGTCAGTGCAATCATAATAAAACCCATTAGTTGGGCAAAGCGATCCATTAACAATCCTGCTTCTTTACGTAAAAAAATTAAAATTGCAATGATGCCACTGATCACAGCGCCTGTTTCTGGGGCGATACCAAAGATAGAATTAAGCCCTAGGCCTGCGCCCCCTACATTACCAATATTAAAAGCCAACCCTCCCATCACGATAAGCGATGCAAGAAAATAGCCCGCGCCTGGAAAAACAGCATTAGAAATATCCTGTGCTCGTTTTCCCGACACCACCACTATTCGCCAAATATTAAGCTGAGCACCAATATCTAACAAAATCGATAATAAAATCACAAAGCCAAAACTGGCTAATAAGGTGTTTGTAAAGGTTGCAGTTTGAGTTAAAAAACCAGGACCAATTGCTGAAGTCGCCATTAAAAATGCCGCCCCTAGCACTGCATTTCGGCGGTGATTGATTGATGCCATAAAGCACCTCCCTTGTTAAGTTGATGTTGTGTGTTGGATTTTTTCGGCTTATGCCGTTATTGTTATATGATTTTTTTCTAATTCTTCCACTATGCGTGCTGCAAATTGTAGAGAATGTTGATTATCGCCATGTAAACAGATACTTTCTGCTTTTACTGGCACAAGGCTTCCATCAATGGCTTTGACTTGACCTTCTGTTACCATTTGTAACACTTGTTGAATGGCTTCCTCATCAGACTCCACCATTGCATTCGGTTGCGAACGAGGCACTAAACTTCCATCAGGCATATAATGACGATCTGCAAACACTTCTGAAATGGTTTGCAAGCCTTCTTCTTCCGCTACGCGTAACATTAAGCTACCCGCCAATCCCATTAATTTTAAATTAGAATCAAATTGACGAATTGTTTGTGCAATTAAATGGGCTAACTTTTCATCTTTCGCAGCTTGATTGTATAAAGCGCCGTGTGGCTTAACATAACTAATTTCCGTGCCTTCCCCATCACAAATTGCTTTTAAGGCACCAAGCTGATAGCGTAAATGTGCAACTAATTCTTGCGCGGGTAAATCCATTTGAGTACGCCCGAAGTTTTCTCGATCTGGAAAACCTGGATGAGCACCAATGCGAACCTGATTTTCTTTCGCAAATCTGACCGCACTTTGCATTTCTTTTGCTCCACCAGCATGTAAACCACAAGCAATATTGGCGGAAGAAAGCAATTTCAATAATGCCTCATCAAAAGGAAAGCCTTCAGCAATATCAGCATTTAAATCAATTTTTTTCATCAACAATTCTCCTAATTTGATCGAGGTATATCTCATTTTTACGACGTAATTTTGCGGCCT
>ERZ772805.2845-NODE-2845-length-10450-cov-3.802116_pt1 | contig 10450 bp, 7 predicted proteins | sample MGYA00511344_ERZ772805 | MGnify/ENA primary metagenome ERZ772805 (study PRJEB29015, sample SAMEA2737730) | human gut metagenome | biome: human gut; feature: human-associated habitat; material: faeces | place: China | collected 2012 ...
TCTAAATCTCTATCTCACACTCAATCACTTGGCAAAAATCAATCTTCTCATTTGGCACAAACTGGCGGATGAGCATGCGATGGGTGACCACTACAACCTTCTGATAGTCTCGGTACTTAGCCATAGATCCGATAAAACGAGCTCTCATCTCCTCAGCTGTTTCATACTGGATTGGACTATCTGGGAGTATGGCCCCATTATGTTCTAAAAATAGAGTTCTAGCTCGTTCAAAGTTCTCTGTACTTGTTTCATAGACCTGCCATTCGTGCAATAAAGGCTCTACTCTTAAAGGTAGACCAGTAGCACAAGATACATAAAAAGCCGTTTCTAATGCTCGCGTCACTGCAGAAGACACCAGGATATCAGCTGAGCCAAGCAAAGGATTTTGACAAAGTTCCTGAGCTTGTTGTCTTCCTTTCTCAGATAAGGGTGCCAAATCCATTCCGAATCCAGTATAGAAGCGTTCCTCTAACTCGCGATAATCTGGCTCCCCATGACGGACAAAGATAATCTTCATCTTAGTGCCCTGTCGATCCAAATCCACCGGTCCGCACGCCATCTGCCTCATCTCCATCTGCAATTAAGAAAGGGGCAAAGACAGCCTGAACCACGCGTTCCCCAACTTCAAGAACCACTTCCTGGTCAGTAATGTTTTTCATCTGAGCAAAGATATGGCCTTCATTCCCTGGATTGCCATAGTAGTCTCCATCAATAACACCCACAGAGTTGATCAAGACCAGACCTTTTTTGCGAGGGTTAGAGGAACGGTCATAGAGATAGAGCACTTCTCCAGCTTGCATATAAGCCTTGACCCCAGTTGGAACGAGGACGATCTCTCCTGGTGCAATCACTGTGCGCTCGGCTACCTTCAAATCATAGCCAGCCGCATGGGCCGTCTCCCGTTTTGGAAGCAAGTCCTGATTGGTATAGCTTGATACAAGTTCAAATCCACGAATTTTTGTCATCATGATTCCTCTTTCATTCTAAATAGTTTCCATCTCTTCTATTATACCATCACTTTGCCCTAGCGTCTCTCCTATACCACTATTCGTATTTTTTTAGTTTTTTTGGAAAATTATTGACAGTTTCGTGTATGCTTTCTGAAAATTATAGTAAGTAAATGAAAATATATTTTATTATATGATTTATGCCAAAAATCGCCCTTTAAAGCTTGAAGCTACTCATCATTTTTGCTATAATTCCCTTTGTAGGGAATAATTTTAAAACTAAAATATTTTTCTTACTAAAACAAATATATGGAGGTCTTTCTCAAGATTCAATTTGGAAACTTGAGATCTTACGGAGCGGATACAGATCTCGACCAGTTTGACCATATTGTATAGTGGGAATAGGATTTTATGAAAAAAGGGGTAGATAAAATGGATAAGAAAAAAAATGTCAAAATTTTTGCATTTATCCTTGCTTTATTAACGGTTCTCTTCACTCTTAGCCTGACCAAAACATCAGCCGAGACACCCGGAGTAACCGTTACTGGTAAATTCGTGGATACGATTTCAAATATCAAAGTATCCAACAATGAAGGAGGAGATCTCAACTGGGACTTACAACAGTGGGCAACCTTCCGAATCAACGCTGATTTTGATTTGTCTGGAAAAAATGTTAAAGCAGGAGATTCAACTGTAGTTACTGTTCCAGATGCTTTGATGATTACTTCAAGTTCGTTTCCAATTAGAGATTTAAATACAAATGAAGTTATCGCAAATGCTAAAGTAAACCCAGATAATAAATCCATTACAATTACCTATACGGATTATGTTGAAAAACACTCCGATACAAGCGGATCATTCTTCTTTTACGCTCGTATCGATTTCAAAAAACACCCTCAAAAAGGTGAGGTTCCAGTAGAAATCACCATTAACAACGAAACAAAATTTGCTGGTAAAGTTTCATTTACTGGTGTCGGCGACGGAAATCCAAGACTTTTAACAAAGACTAGTTGGGTAAACGCAGGGGACCAAAGGGAAATTCAATACACGATTTCTGTCAATCGTACAAAGCAAAATATTAAGAATGCCACACTCGAAGATCACTTACAATTTACGAATGCTTCATACGTAAAAGATAGCATTAAAATTATTAAAGGTAAATTCTCTTTTGATGCTGGTGAATGGGTATTCTCTGATAGAGTTGATGTAACAGACCAACATAAGATTACAATTAGCGAAGATGGTCGATCATTTGTTATCGATTTAGGTGATGTTACTGAAAATGACCAATATCGTATTGCTTATAATGTTCGTTTAAATTATGACCCTGCCGACGGAGAGGTTTTGAGAAATGAAGCAACTCTTAAAGGTATAGGTATTGAAACCAAAAATATAACGAATGCTGCAGCCGTTCAAATTCCTGGTGGTGCTGGTCTTGGTTATGTTTACTCAATCAATATCCATAAAGTAGACGATGCAAATCAACCTCTTAAAGGTGCTAAGTTTAGAGTTGTTCGTCAAGCTAATAATCAAGTCATTGGTGAGTTTGAATCAGATGAAAATGGTAATATTGCTGTTGGCAAACTGTTAAAAGATAAATATATCTTAACTGAAATTGAAGCCCCTTCAGGTCATATCATCAAAGAAGCCGATACTGTGGTTAATGTTGAAGATTTTGGAGCAGATCATTCGGTAACCAAAACAATTATTAATCCGAAAGATAAGCCAAAAGAAACAAAAGCTACCATCGAACTTGATAAAACTCTTACCGGTCGTGATCTAAAAGACGGTGAGTTTAGCTTTGAATTGTACGAGGGTGCTAACAAGCTTCAAACTGTTACAAACAAAAACGGAAAAGTAACATTTGCACCAATTGAGTACACCGAAGAAGGTGAACACACTTACACTGTTAAGGAAGTAGCTGGAAATACCCCAGGTATTACCTATGACAAGACTGATAAACAAGTAACTGTTCAGGTGAAAAAAGATGGCGACAACCTGAAAGCAGATGTGGCTTATCCAGAAAATAAAGCCTTCAAAAATACTTATACAGCTCCTAAACCAGCAAAAGCTAAAATTTCAGCTAGCAAGATTTTAGAAGGTGCTGAATTGAAGAATGGTGAATTCAATTTCCAATTGTTGGATGAAACCGGAAAAGTTCTTCAAACAAAACAAAATGATGCAGATGGTATGGTAGCCTTTGATGACCTTTCTTATTCATCAGAGGACGCAGGAAAAACTTTCCACTACACGATCAAAGAAGTCATTCCTGAAAGCAAAACAAAAGGAATGACCTACGATGAAGGAAGTATTGATGCGACCGTAACTGTCACAAAAGATGATGCAAGCAATACACTCAAAGCTTCTGTGGCATATGGTGAAAAGAAATCCTTCACCAACAAATTGGTAACCACTTCAATTCCACCAACTCCGCCAACTGTTGACAAACCTGAATTGAAGCTTTACAACATTCAATTGCACAAAGCTAACGCAGACGGAAACGCTCTTGCAGGTGCTGTATTTGGTCTATTTGAATCCGATGGTACGACTCCTGTAGCAAATCCTTATGGTACAGGTCAAGCGACTGCAACTTCTGATGCAAATGGTCTTGTAACTTTTACAGGATTTGAAGCAAAAGATTATGTGGTGAAAGAACTTACTGCTCCAGAAGGATATCAACTATCAACAGATGTGATTAAAGTTTCTACTAGCGAGTTGAAAGCTGCGACTAACCTCGTCGTAGACAAAGGAACAGTGGTCAACAAACCATTCACTTCAATTCCACCAACTCCTCCGACGGTTGACAAACCTGAATTGAAACTCTACAGCATCCAATTGCACAAAGTGAATCAAGAAGGGAAAGCTCTTGCAGGTGCTGTATTTGGTCTCTTTGAAGCCGATGGTACGACTCCTGTAGCGAACCCTTATGGTGAAGGTCAAGCGACTGCAACTTCTGATGCGAATGGTCTTGTAACCTTTACAGGATTAGAAGCAAAAGATTATGTAGTAAGAGAACTTACAGCTCCAGACGGTTACCAATTATCAGATGAAGTCATCAAGATCGCAGCTAGTGATTTGGTTGCTTCAAACAATGTAGTGGATAAAGGAAATGTCGTTAACAAACCGTTCACTTTTATCCCACCAACTCCTCCGACTGTTGATAAGCCAGAATTAAAACTCTACAACATTCAATTGCACAAGGTAAGTGAAGAAGGTAAAGGTCTTCTAGGAGCGGTATTTGGACTCTATGAGGCAGATGGTACAACTCCAGTCGCTAACCCTTATGGTGAAGGTCAAGCGACTGCTACTTCAGATGAGAATGGTCTCGTAACTTTCATTGGATTTGAAGCAAAAGATTATGTCATCAAGGAATTGACAGCTCCAACTGGATACCAATTGTTAACGAATCCTATCACAGTTTCAGCTAGTGATTTTACCCAAGCTAAAGATTTGGTCGTTGATAAAGGGAATGTAGTAAATAATAAAATTCCGCCATATACCCCACCAACTACTCCTTCAACACCTCCAACGCCTTCAACCGACAAACCGAAAGGAAATCAACCTTCTGGTAAACAATCAAAAGAAGGTAAAAAACAAAGTCTTCCTTCTACTGGTGAGACAGTAAGTGCTGGATTTATTACAGCAGGTCTTGTCCTTGCAAGTGCTGGAAGCATGCTCGTTGCTAAAAAACGCCACGAATAAGTTCTTAAAACAGGTCTATCTAGCAATGCTAGATAGACCTGTTTTTTTATTAATGATTATCCTATTTTTTCATCGTATTACCAGCGTTTTGTCTATATTTTCTTAGAAACACAAAGAGAGATTGGCTCAAGTCCAACCTCTCTTTTTCTTATAATTCTTGTAATAAATAACGGAAGAGTTCTAAATTCCCTTTTTCTTCATTAACCAAGTATTCTGGATGCCACTGCAAGCCCATAATCCGATGGCCGTCTACCGCTTCAATCGCTTCGATGGTGTGATCGCGCGGATCAAAGGCGGTCGCACGGAAATTTGGTGCAAGATCCTTGATACTTTGACGGTGAACAGAATTGATTCGACTGGCCTGACCAAAGAGTTGCTCCACCACACTGCCTTTTTTAGTCTCGATAGAATGGGAAGTCCCAAACGGAAGTCCTTGCCAATGTCCCTCGATCTCTTGATTGAGTGTTCCTCCAAAAGCGACATTGATCAACTGAACCCCACGGCAGATTCCTAGAACCGGTTTATTTTGGCGAACTGCTTCCTTCAGTAGGGCAAGCTCAAATTGGTCACGTTCGATATTGTAATCATCACTTTCGATGGTTTTTTCTTCGCCATAAAGACTAGGATCGACATTTTGGCCTCCGCTTAAGATCAATTTGTCAATCGTTTCAACATAATCCTTAACCAAGGAAGGATCTCCCATCGGGATGACCATTGGAAGTCCACCTGCTTGACGGATCCCTTCCGCAAATTGACTAGACACGGAGGAATGAAGGTTTTTCCCTTCCGGGTCCACCGGACAGAGATTAGCGGATACTCCAACAATTGTTCTGCACATATTCATTCCTCCTTCATTTTAACTACTACTTATCTTACCACCCATTAGTGATAGTGTCTAATATGTATTTTTTAAAACCGTGATAGATTTTATTTATCACCCTCATCTTCCTCACAAAACAATTGATGATCATACAAGTTTTTTTACCTATATTATGTTAAAATAGAGAGGAAAATAGAATCGTCCTTCAAGGCACACATTAGGCCGTTTCGAAGGTGCAAGCGCTAGATTCCTAGCCTTGTTGAAAAAATAGACATAGAAATGGAAGATACAATGGAAAAACAAACCGTTGCAGTATTGGGTCCTGGTTCATGGGGAACAGCCCTTTCACAAGTCCTCAATGATAACGGCCATGAAGTCCGTCTCTGGGGAAATATCCAAGAACAAATCGATGAAATCAATACCGCTCATACCAATCAACGCTATTTCAAAGACATCGTTATTAGCGATCAAATTACTGCTACGACCGATCTGAAAGCAGCTTTGGACGGTGTGGATGCTATCCTTTTTGTCGTTCCTACAAAGGTGACCCGCCTGGTCGCTAAACAAGTCGCTGAAACACTGGATCACCCTGTCACAGTGATGCACGCTTCTAAAGGGCTAGAACCTGGTACACACGATCGGATTTCTCAAATCCTTGAAGAAGAAATCCCTACTTCTCTTCGCAGTGAAGTAGTGGTCGTTTCTGGACCGAGTCATGCAGAGGAGACCATCGTACGGGACATCACCCTTATTACAGCAGCCTCAAAAGATTTAGAAGCCGCACGCTATGTTCAAGAACTCTTTAGCAATCACTACTTCCGCCTCTATACCAATACAGATGTTATCGGAGTGGAAACTGCTGGAGCCTTGAAGAATATCATCGCGGTCGGAGCTGGGGCCCTGCATGGTCTTGGTTACGGTGACAATGCCAAAGCAGCCATCATCACGCGCGGTCTCGCTGAAATCACGCGCCTTGGTGTTAAGCTCGGAGCTAGCCCATTGACCTATAGCGGTTTGTCTGGGGTCGGTGACTTGATCGTTACCGGAACTTCTGTTCACTCTCGCAACTGGCGAGCTGGGGATGCTCTCGGACGTGGCGAAAAATTGGAAGATATCGAAGCCAACATGGGCATGATCATTGAAGGGATCTCTACGACCAAAGTCGCCCACGAGCTGGCCCAAGAATTGGATGTCTACATGCCAATTACACAAGCCATTTACCAAGTCATCTATGAAGGAAAAGATATCCGCGAAGCCATCCACCACATGATGAGCAATGAATTTAAAGAAGAAAACGAGTGGAAATAAGTCAACCACCCTATCATCAATCCTACCTTTTAGAAAGGAAACTATATGACTAAAGTTAGAAAAGCAGTCATTCCTGCGGCTGGTTTGGGGACACGCTTCCTCCCAGCTACCAAAGCTTTGGCAAAGGAAATGTTGCCAATCGTTGACAAACCTACGATCCAATTTATCGTAGAAGAGGCTCTGAAATCTGGGATTGAAGAAATCCTTGTCGTAACAGGGAAGGCCAAACGTTCGATCGAAGACCATTTCGATTCTAACTTCGAATTGGAATACAACCTCGAGCAAAAAGGCAAGACTGACTTACTCAAGTTGGTCAATGATACAACAGCGATCAATCTTCATTTCATCCGCCAAAGTCACCCTCGAGGTTTAGGGGACGCTGTTCTTCAGGCAAAAGCCTTTGTTGGAAACGAGCCTTTTGTCGTTATGTTGGGAGATGACCTGATGGACATCACTAATGATGATGCCTTGCCATTGACCAAACAATTGATGAACGACTACGATGAAACCCATGCGTCCACTATCGCTGTGATGGAAGTCCCTCACGAAGAGGTTTCTTCTTACGGTGTGATCGCACCTCAAGGCGAAGGTATCAATGGTCTTTATAGCGTTGAAACGTTTGTCGAAAAGCCAAATCCAGAGGATGCTCCAAGTGATCTCGCTATTATCGGACGCTACCTCTTGACTCCTGAAATCTTTGATATTCTTGCAAATCAAGAACCAGGTGCCGGCAATGAAATTCAATTGACGGATGCGATCGACACCCTCAATAAGACCCAACGAGTCTTTGCCCGTGAATTTAAAGGCCAACGCTACGATGTGGGTGATAAATTCGGCTTCATGAAAACTTCGATCGACTATGCCTTGAAACACCCTCAAGTCAAAGATGATCTTAAACAATATATTATCGACCTTGGAAAAAAATTAGAAGCATCTGAACAAACTGCAGACTAAAAAAGAAGGAAGAGAGATTTCATTCTCACTTCCTTTTTTTGTTGTATCTTATAAACTGTATCGTTTAATGGGTTCTACGTTTTTCGATGTAGTAGCCAAATCCAAAAACTGTCAAAAGAACTCCGCCTACCATCGTCGCGATTGAGATACTTTGTCCGGTTGATGGTAATTTTTTCTCACCTTTCTTCTCTTCAATTTTTGCTGCAGATTTATAAACTACACCATAAGTTGAGAAATGAGAGGTTGTAAATGTTACGGCTGACTTATCTTCATTTAGTTGAAATTGGAAGGATTCCAATTGACCATTTTCACCTATACCATAAACTGCTTCTACTTCTTTTTGCCCATTGACTGGAATGGTCACAACCGTTGGACTAATTTGATGTATAGGATTATTTTGGTTCGATAATTGAATATTATATGCCTTGTAATCTTTACCAGCCAGTTCTTTGACATCTTTCAAAACTTCAACAAGGAGACTATAGCCACCTTGAGCAAAATCAGGGTTTTGCAAGACGATACCTGTTGCCTGGTCTACTAAAATATATGAATTTGTTGGTAAAACTGGGCGACCAACGGTACTAACACTGTTACTGTTTGTAGGAACAATAGTAGTTGTACTACCTGGTGTTGTTTCCTCCTTGCTTGGTTCTGTACTTGCTTCAGTGCTTGGTTTCGTTTCCTCCTCGCTTGGTTCTGTACTTGCTTCGGTGCTTGGTTTCGTTTCTTCCTTGCTTGGTTCTGTACTTGATTCGGTGCTTGGCTTCGTTTCTTCCTTGCTTGGTTCTGTACTTGACTCTGTGCTTGGCTTCGTTTCTTCCTTGCTTGGCTCGGTACTTGATTCTGTTGGATCCTTGTAGTCATCTGGCAAAGATGCACGGTATGGATCATCTGTACGACCTGCTTCTTTAAGAGTTGCAGATAATTCAGACTCATATTGCTTGAATTGTTTGAAGAGACGTTCAGACCGAGCTAAAGCATCCTCAGTCACTTTATCTTCAACTGCTTTTGCTGCAGCTTCATCAGCTTTCAAGGCTGCATATTTGCTATCACTAACCTTCTGTTCAATGATCAATTGTTCCTCGAGAGCTTTCCAGTGATTTTGAATCGATTTTCCAAAGAGGTCTTGATTATTGATGGCCATCTGGTCAATATGCCATACTGTCCAATACCATGAATTCGGATCATAGGTAGCAGTTTGAGGTTTGAAAGCTTTATAGGTATCTTTTACATTTCCATAGAATGGAACATAAGGAGTGTTCCGAGATGGTCCCATACCAAGCCATAAAGTACCACCAAATGATTTTGGTAGGTTTGGATCGATTTGGTAGACATGGGCATCGATGACGTTTTCGTTTCCTAAAGCATACTTGTATTGGTCTTTCCGAACAGTATCGTTGCTACCATCATCCCCTTGTTTCTTGACACCAATTTGATCGTCTGGAACAAATCGACCATTCAAATGTTCAAAACGGTTGCGTTGGAGAGCAAAGGCATCTTCCAAAGTAAATTTCTTGTTTGGATCTGTTGGTGAGCGGAAGAGTTCGTATTCATCATCTTCATAAGTCACTTTTGAATTTGGATCCAAAAGAGTGATTCCTGCGTAAGTACGTGAACGGTCTCCTTCAGCATATTTTTCTGGTCCATAAGATTTAGCAATATGGAAGTTACCGTCTTTATCTGTCTTGTAGTTACCAGATTCTTTGGCTACTTTTTCGACATCTTTCGAAGCGATCACATTTTCCTTGTCATTCAAATCCACATGACCAAGGTAGTAGGTGTTTGCAAAGACTGCATATTTGTCTTCTGGGACTTTTACCGCTACATATTGGTGACCAGAAAGAATTTCCATATACCAAGTTTCTTTTTGGTCTGCAAAAACGACAACATTCCCTTCTGCTGATCCTTTTTCTTCAATGACTTTAGCTAGGAATTCAACCCCTTCACGAGCAGACTTAACGCGTGGTAAAACTACGTCCAACATAGCAGCTTCTGGAATTCCGTTTTCTGTCAATGGGTCAGTCTTCAAGACTTTTTTGTTTGGAATTGCTGTAACGGTTGATGTCATAGAGACGCCGGCTTCGTTAAATCCATGTTCACCAAAAGCACCGTTACTACCATCTCCACGAGCTGAGTCATAAGTCGCTGTGTATTTCATTTCACTGGCAGCATGTGGATAGGTAAAACCATTGGATTCGTCTTCCAGTTGATCCCCTTCCTTATAGTTCTTCGCATCAACAACTACAAAGTTTTTGTTGTGCTTTCCACCATTTGGATAGTAAGGGTAGTCTTCTGTCCGACCAAAGAGAGTGGTCCCATCCTTAGTCAATTGCCGACCAATGATAAAGCCACAACAGGCTTGAACGGCTTGAACTGGTAGGAGCAAAAATGTCATTGCTACCAATGAAAGTTTAAACAACCATTTCTTCATGGCAAATCTCCTTTTCGAATACTCTTTTTAGTAAAAAAAGGATAGCATTCCCGATTTTTTATACCTCCAGTTTACATCTTTTCATTCATTTTTGCAAACGCTTACCAGACTTGTTTTTATTCTATTTTTTTCTAAATAATCTTTCTATCAACTCATTTCTATGTAAATTATATATATTTATTGAGATTTCAAACAATTTTCTGTTAGTTTACGATTTTGCTACATTTTTTAGGAAAAAAAGAGAGTGGGACAGAAATCGGTAATTCGTTAGAATTCGATTTCGTCGTC
>ERZ772805.2846-NODE-2846-length-10448-cov-3.221207_pt1 | contig 10448 bp, 8 predicted proteins | sample MGYA00511344_ERZ772805 | MGnify/ENA primary metagenome ERZ772805 (study PRJEB29015, sample SAMEA2737730) | human gut metagenome | biome: human gut; feature: human-associated habitat; material: faeces | place: China | collected 2012 ...
TAATTTACGGTTTCCTATGATCAGATTTTTGGATACCTTATTAAAGCCATAGCAGTATCCCAAATCATCATGAATCTCCTGCACATTAAACGGAATGAAAATGGAAAGTTCCTCAGAGGTAATTGTCCGCATTGTATCAACAAATCTTGCTCCCGTCGGCAATGATGTATTTAAGGCATCCAGCTGTCGATAGGAATGTGGAACAATATCCATGTTGTGTGTTTTTCCAATGATACGCACCTTTTCTGTCCGTTCCTCTAGTTCTTCCATTGAAGCAGCTTTTACCACAATGGTGATCCCCACATAAAGAAGTCGCTCATCAAACGAAGAAATACGATCAAGCATCTCCTCGGTATCTCTTTGCTGTTTTCTTCTCTCGTAATTAATGTTAGTTGAATAATCTCCATTTTCGTTTTTCAACTCCTGCTCACGGTTAATACTTCTCTCATTAGACATGTACTTTTTCATCACCATCTGATAAGCCACATCATTGTCAAGTGGCTCCACATCCATCGAGTAAACGATCGGAAAGTCCATGTTTGTCAATTCATTTAAGAATTGATCCGTCAAACCGTTCGGATATTTTCTGATAAACATCACACAGGCGCAGCTTCCGCCCTCCATCTCCAGATACTCCGGATGCTCCCGCAAAGAAGTATTGATAATGTCATTTCTCCAGTCTCTTTTTAAGTGCAGATACTCATTCCAGTCAAAAGAAAAAGATGCCTCTTCCCCCATGCGATAATAACTATGTAGTGCTCGCAGGCGTTCCGTGGCATCCAATGGTATCAGGCAACTTCCCAACCGGAGGAATAATTGCTGAATGGAAAATTCAATGGTATTAAAATAGGTCTTTGCACTTTCGTAATCCGGCTTTCGGCAGCTCACAACAAAATATTTGGATTGCAGCAAGCCGCCCCGCCCTTCTTCCAAACGCTCCCCTATCATTTTGTGATATTCCTTAGCTAGAGGTTCCATCTCTTTACTGACCGCCTTTTGAAGAATCTCTTCCCGCAGTTTATTGTTGTCGGCATAATGATTCGATACAATAATCTTATAGCTGACATTCATGGAACGCAGAAGCGTTTCAAACTTGGAACAGGTATCTTCCTTTTCCTCTTCATCCTGTGTTGAGAAGTTAATATCCTCAAACAGATACATCCGGTCAAACTGGTGTATTCCCTTTTTTGAACCGGATGTTGGTTTTTCTAATTCAAAGATTCCATTTTCCGCAATCCGATAAATGGGTATGGTGTCCTGAATACACAGCGGAACTTTGTAAATCCGTTCTGTCTGTGGTGTATGTGTTTCCTTTTTTAATAGTTTTAACATTGTTTTAATCCTCCTTTTTCTTCATCAAAAAAAGAACTACCGAAGTAATTCTTTTTTAAGCAAAATATCAATTTGCAATATCAATCCCAATCATAAGTGGTTCGATACTCTTGTCTATTCAATAACTCTACTTTTTATAGCAAATATTCTAGGCATTTTCCTGCGAAGAAACAAATGCTCTAATCTCTTCCAATTTATTTCTAATTGCTTCCATCTCTTTTTTAAGAGACTCTTTTGAAATATCTATGGCTGGTTGAAATATATTCATGTTTCCTTCAAAGTGATTAAACTCATTGAGAAGTGTCTTTCTACTTGTAAAAAATACTCGATACTCTCTCATTCTTTCAAAATTCGGATCATTTTCATTGCATCTAAATGCTTTCTGAATTATTTGATTTAACATCATCATATCATCTGTACGAAGATGAAAAACATCAACCAGTTCCTTTTCAACTTTCATACGTAAATGATAATAAATAAGTGTCTGTTCAAGAGTATCTGACAATAATGGATATTGAGTCTTATCAAGAATATCCAAAGCACTATAATCAACTTCAAGAATATCAGAAACACTAATTATTTCTTCACCATCAAATATATTTCCAAAAAGCGAATTGTAAACGGAAAGAACATCCAAGCTATTATTAGTTCCATACCCATGCATGATTCCCGAAAGTTGGCCATAACGATCATCTGAATCCAAACTAATATGAGCATACCCACGCATAAATGGAACCATCGCCATCAAAAAATGTCTTCTATTATGTATATTATCTACCAGTTCATTGTTTTTGTTTTGAAAAAAGGATACTAAATCGTGAAGATTAATTAGTAACTTCTTTTCTTTCTCTGAAACTGAAATAAATCCATTTGTCCCATCCAAAATGTTATTCATTATATACAAATTGAAACAATTGTTAAGTTGAACATCTAACAAACGAATCAAATCCGTATTATGAGTAAGAACCAGTTGTTTCTTATTTTCCAAAAATTTGATAATGCAAAATGCAATCTTATTTTTATAAACAGAATCCAAACTTGATATGGGATCGTCCAAAATGACATATTCTTTATCCGAGTGTCTTGCAAGTAAAAACTCAAAAGTCAAAGAGATAAAATTTTGTTCCCCCCTACTTAGTTCCATGTCCTTTGGATCCGTTCCGAGCAAAGCTTTATCCCCTATCATTAACTTATAGTTCCTATCATTTTCTTCGTCTCGAATAATAGTAATATCTTTTCCTATGTTCTCACTTATAATATTCTCAATAAACATGAGTTCCTCGGAATCAAGTTCAGGTTGGCTCTCTGTCAATTGAGCATGTTCATCATAGTCACTAAAGAAATTTGTATCGTCAAAACAATGGCACAAAATGTTAATCATTTCGTCACCTATTGTAATAATATGCCGTTTTAGATTTTCTTGCAATTCAATTAGTTCAGTTGGTTCTCCATCTGCAATAAACGCACTAACAATTCTTTTAATTTCGAATGGGTCTTCGTTATTTAAAGAACTATCGCAGACAACTTTATCCAAAATTTCTTTTGTTTTTGAGTCAAGATTATTGTATATGTTATTTCTATTTTCTTTCTTGCTTTCAAGAAGTTCACTCCCGTCGGATATGTGACTGTCACAAACCACACATGAATCGAGTTGATGATATTTCTTCAATATACCAATTGCATCATCATGCCGCTCAATTAAGATCGTATTTTCATCTGGCAAAATTTCATATGGATGAATTGAAATAATTTTCTCTATTACTTTCGGCTTGGCAAGATCATTAATTACAAAACCTCTTTTATCAGCATCCAGTTCTACAAGATTAGGAATATTGGCTTCATCTCGAATAAATTCAACAAACTTATCTTTATCAATGTCTTTTCCTCTTTGCCGAGAATTTACAATACTACGGATAAACGGATAAGCTGTTTGGTGTACCGTATCTTGCAAAGACTGCATGTGTACGAGTATACAATCTCCTACTTTCGACACCTTGTAATCTGTTTTATATTTAGAACTGAGTTGACTAAATGCATTTTGATATGCCACACTAAGCCTATCTCTTAATTCATATTCTCTACGAATTTGTGCACCTATCAAATAGTCCGTAGTTTTTCCACGAATTACGTTTCTATTTAATTGATCGTGTATAACATGAAAAGTTCCCGTCTCAGGTTTAATTTCATTTCCATACTCATCCGCAGCAACAAATTTCCTACTCTCATCTGTTACTTCTGTATCAAGCAAACTAGCCAAACTTGATTTTCCTGTTCCATTAGGTGCATATACAACAGCAATTCCGCCTGCTGTTTGCATATGTTTAAACTCAATTGTTCCATTTAAATCAGTAAGGCAAAGGAAATCATCACAAAATATTTCGCCACTTTTAATGGTTGAAAAAGTTATTTTCATCGAACCCCTCCTTATATCGGTATTATGTTATGTTTTTCTCACATATGTTTTTCTTCTATAGTAACATATCCTTTTCAGCACATACTAAAAAGGATATGTCCTGATTTGCTGCTTCTGCGTCTCCACTCTGTTCAACTGCTCCTCAAACCATATTGAAGCTTCTTGAATAATTACAATCACCTCATCTCTAATTCTCTTTGCCTCACCATAACTTAAGTCTTTAGATGTAATTTTTTTCTTTAATTTGATAAGTTCTTTTTTCTTTTCGTCGAAGTCAAAATCAATCTTCTTTAAAAATTTCCTTAAAATAAAGTAATCAAGTTTTTTTATTTCCTCAACATATTCAATACCGGCATTGATTGTCACATGTGCACAATTTGAATAATTACAAGGCTCTTCATTGATTACGTTAAGGGATCTGTCTGGAAATGAATCATATACTTTTTTCAAAATATTGTATAAGTTCGATAACTTCTTAACTTTTATTGCAATATTCTCCTTTGCTTGACTTCGAACATTTCCTAACACAAATACTATCATGCCTGTAAGAACTCCTGCACCACATGATTGTAATAATGACGCCCACCATTCAAGGCGAAGGAATTTGAACAGAAAATAAGATATCCCGAAACATCCTATTGCACAAAGAAGCAATGAAATGTACCACTTAATAATGGGTAATTCCATATAGCTTTTTTTTCGCTCTTTTCTATAATACTTTAATATAGAGTTTCGCCTTGGATTTTTTTTTTTTATTTTTTTAATCATACTGAGTACCTCTTCTCCTGCATTTCCTATTCATATATCTGCTTATATTTCATAAATCCCACTTTATTTTTTGAGGGTCAACATGAAACCAAGACATTAAATATGTCTCCAACTCTTGTATATACAATCTCAGTTCATCAAAAAAACAACTAGAAGATTTCCCATCAAAGCAGCTTTCAACTAATCCGAAAAATTTCAATTTCTCATTATAATACTCTTTCGAAATAGCTGGCACACCATCATAGCACAAATCATAATGCATCATACAATTCCGAAAATTTGACGGAAACAGTTTCTTTCCATTTTCCAACAAGATAGATACATCATCCGAAAACAAGTTTGAATTGCTACTATCGAAATGTTGTTTGATTTTTCTAAGCCCTTGCCATGCGTAATGAGCAACAATATATTCTATACGCATAAACCATTGGTCGTCACAAGACACTCCCTTTGAGAATAAATGTTCAACGCAATTAATCGTAGATAAAATATGGAGAATCAACAGATTTACTTCCTTTTTATTCGTCTTTGCAAAAAAAGAATTTCGTCTGTTTGTATTTATGTCTTGATATCCCAAACGGACTGAAACATTACCTTTCTTTTCCCAAAGCTGAATTATATCCATATTGGAAACGGCTGTCAATGTATTGGCTAAATTTTCCGCCAACATTTCTCCCATTTCAAAAGCAATTTCTTGTTGAATTGTTAAATTCACAGTTGGAACATTCAAAAAATAATTCAGCTGTTGTGAATTACCAATAATGCAATTTCTCTCATCAAAAAATACCCCTAAATTATAATGAATGTTCCAGTTTTTCATAAACGAAAATCTTAATCGGTTCCTAAAAATCTCATCTTGATGTTTATCGGACCGCAATACTTCTCGTACTCCTTTGCTATACCTGCCCGAATAAAGTTTCAACCCATTTCTTATATCTGATATTTTTTCGTCTACTTCATCGTTCATTATTTTTTCACCTAAAAAATCCTGTGCAGAACGACAATATAATGCTATATACGGAATTATTGATAATGAAACAATGGAATTATTACAATATACTCCTAAAAGCTGAGTTATTGATTTACCATCTAACTCCACTAATTGTAAAGCCTTTTCATTTAATAACTCAGACAACGAATCTCCTATGCTCATATCTTTCCTCCAAAATATGCATATTATCACTTCTTACAGTTAGGCTCATTCCATTCCTATAAATTCCAACTTTTTCAATGATATCGTCAATATCTCTTTTCTATTATACACCCATCCACCCCCAAAAAAAAGAACTTTATCTCTTCCTTTGCTGTAAATGCTCCTCCTTTTTTTCTTGGATTTCTCTCCTGGCTTTGATAACTACCGGGGCAACATCCTGATTTCCATATTCTTCCTGATAACAGATATGTTCTGCCAGTTCCCTGCTGCGATTCATGTCACGAAACTGGAGGGCATATTCTTCAATTAACACCCTCTCATCCTCTGAAAAAATCTCTTTTTCCGGGTCTAGTTCATATAGCATCATCTGCAGAGAAAGTTCATACGGGATTTCCCCAATCACGCTAATGTCCGGCAAATGACTTGCCAGCGCCGCAATCATCACTAACGCCCGCTTATCATTTCGTATCGCGGGATAATAACAAAGCATGTCAAGGTCAAGAACCTTTCTTGTCACCAAATCAACCTGCTCATCTTCCAAAGAGTTTTCTCCCGGCTTGTGTGCCAAGATTCCAATGGAAGCCACACCGTTTAGGGGACTATCCTTTAACTGCTCCCATTTTTCGATTGCCTCCTCTACTGTAGTGATGTCATCATAATATTCTCCCAACTGATGGAATTCTCCACATTCTGCTACAGTAAAGGTAAGCAGTGGCTCTACCTTGCTTTTTCGTTCCAGTTCATCCAGAAATTCCTCGCAGTTCAGAGGATTCAGTTTGGATTCTGCCGTGATTGCTCCCTTTGTTATCCGGTTTCTGTTTCAAATCCTCTACGATATCATTTACGGCTTCATAAATGGAAATGTCCGGATTGTCGTAAACACCGCCATCCAATTCCTTCCCATCCACATCATAAATGGTATAATCATACCCCTCATCCACAGACTGAATCGTAATAAATCTATCCTCAATACGAAAAGCCAACTCCTGCTCCATGTATTCCTCTGCTCTTATCAACCGTTCGGATAAGTCGCCGGATTGTTCTTCTGTAACCGGATTGATATCGACCTTTACCTCTCCAATGCAAAAATCATCTTCATGTAGAAGATTGAAATATCATCCTCCCGCCTTGCTCCGGCATATTCAAATAAAATATCCAAATCCGAGTCTGCATTTTCTGTTCCCCGGCTTCGGCTTCCATATACCATCACTTCCCGAATCTGAATCGGCAAGTGATATTCCCTGATTTTCATTTGGATATATCCCCGAACCTCTTCTTCTATACGATCTGCGGTCATCCCCTCGAACGGTCGAAAATACTGCTTTGTCTTTTCCCGGAAGCGACTTACCGCCTGTTCTGTCTCTGCCGAGTGATATTTTTTCTCTTCCAAGAAATCTGCCACTTTCGTAAATCCAAAGGAATCCACATAGTAAGCCGTTTTTTCATGTTCTTTTTCAATCACAATCACATCACTGACCGACATGGAATGCCCGGTAAAATCATCCGGATGATAAAGGTTGAATTTTTCATACAGAGTATCCAGTGTTTCTCCTTCTTTCAATTCCCCACGATACACCGATTCATAATCGTTTTTGTCTACCACCAGCTTATTATTCTTCACAAAGTCCATTCCCATGAACTGATATGCTTGCCCGTTTCCTCCTTCCTTAATCTGGAACAATTCATAGGTAGCCAAACGTTCGGTATCATAAGAGTTTTCTCTTTCTTCCACACCATCCGCCACTCGGACAATCGCATTGGCATAAGTGCTCTTATCAAATATCTCTGGGTAAGTTTCTCTTATGCTCAGTGTGTCCCCGGTTCTTCCTGCTACAATGATGTGGTCTAAAATCTCGATATCTAAAAACAAACTGGCATACATCATCTTTTCTGTTACCATTCTGTCGGATTGACTCATCTGGAGTTCCGAAGAAGGGTGATTATGCAAAAGAATCATGGAGGCAGCGTTTGACAGGATAGCAGACTTAAAAAGTTCCCGGCCGGATACAAAGGAAGAATTGAGCGTTCCAATGCTTACCACATTGAAATTGATGGGATGTCCTTTACTGTCCAGATTGATGACACAGACCTCTTCTCTGTCTAGTCCCGCCATCACATCGGCCATTACGGAAATGGCTTCTTCTGGATTTGTAATGGGTTTATCACTGTATACACCATTCCCCTCCACCAATTTCAAACGCACATCCACCTGTTTTAATTCATCACTCATCATCCGGCACCTCCAAACTCACGCATATCATCGTGTCTTCTTTGGCAGCATTTACTATCTCCTGCAGTTCCGTCACAGAACGTGCTTCTAATTCTGTGACCGTTGTTTTTTGTACTTCCATATCTTCCCCCGCTTCCTAATGTCCCTTGTGCTTGATTGGTTCATGTGTATGGTTCGGAGTAGTCGAATCATATTCCTGTTTGTTCTCTGCCGTGGCAAATAGTTCCTTAACTTCCATATTATTTGTCATTCCTTGTGCCTGCTTGTAGGTAAGCTCCGGTTGCTTGTCGCACCGACTGAAGGTATGGCTTTTGGAATCGTATTGATAGACACCATCAGACAATACTTCTTCCTCTGAAACACACATTGCATTGACATCCTGTACCATAGTCTGCAATCTCTGAAAAGACATATTTTCGCTCTTAGGCAGAATCAATGTCTCGTGCACCGATGACGGAAGAATATAATAATCCCCACCGAGTTTTTCTGCCACCATCTGCTGAACATCCTCACGCATGATATAAACTGCTCCATTAACATTTACTTCATTCGTCAAACAATACAAATCCGGACCATCGTTCGGAATTGACGCTCGGATTAAATCTTTTGCTTCTTCTAACGGAATTCCTTCTTCCTGTGCAAAGTCAGATGCCATCATCTTTACCATTGTTTCCTGTATTGACTCAAACTTAAGTGGGGATATTTTATCCATGTTATTCATTGCCTGCTCATGGAGGGTATCCATGTCAATACCGTACATTTCCATTAAATCATTATTGATTGTAATCGAACCCATGGATTCCTCATTTCCATTCGCCCAGATATGATAGGTAATTGCCAAATCTTCTTTTTGCGTATATGGAATATTCGATAACCGATTTACATTGCTTTGAAGATTGGATACTTTGGGATAAATAAAGTCTTTGACCACCTCATAGTTTTTCACTTCCTGCAAATCAAAGTTAAACCGATACTCCTCCCTTGGTTCGATATGTTCAATATAGGCATCTGCGATTTTTCCGACAACCTCTTCGATATCCATGCCTTGCTGATATTCCTCATAAGCCGCATTCAGATATATGGTAGGCGACATATTTCCATTGGGATTAAAAATCGTTAATCCATCCAGTACGACATCATTGTTCTTAACCGCTTGGCGAATCTCTATATTGGCATTTTTATACTGTTCCGGCAGATAATCTAATACATGTTCTTTAACATAATCCTTAAATTCATTGTAATTCATCCTTCTTTACCTCATTCTTTCCGGACATACTGTCCTGTTTATTAGTGTCTTTTCTCCTTTTTCGCTTCCTCACGAAATGTTTCCTTCATTTTGCTCTGATATGTCATTTTTTCTTCCCCGACTGCCATAAGCCCTTGCAGAATCCCTACATGATTAAAAGGTTTCATGGTCTGAAGAGAAGAATCATATTCATAAGCGGCATGTGTGGTAACTGCCTCAGATGTCAGTATGGAAGAACCCAAACGGCCAAGTACCGCCTGCAGATAAACAACGGTATCCTGTTCCGTCTTTGGTGCAATCAGATAATCACTTTCCGATATGGGAATGGCATAATAATCGCCATCCATATATTCCGCCATCTGCTTTAGCATTTCCTCATCATCCAGACTGGCACCATTTAACTCCGTGGAAAAACAGACAATTTCGTCCTCTTCTTCCGATACCATATCCGCAAGAAGTTCTCTTGCACGTTCTTCCGTGATTTCATTCTCTTCCATGAATTCCGGCATCAAATGCTCAACCATCCACTCTCCCAAAGGCATCACCTTTGGTTCTTCATCCAAAACAACATCCTCTCCTTTCTCATCCATATTTAACAAAGCATCCAAGGCTGCTAACCGCTCCATCTTTTCCTTTAATTCCTGCTCGGCAGGAAAAGGTTTTTGCACTTCTATCTTCGCTGTTTCCAACTGATGACTCACGTTCTCTAACTTTGTTCGTGCTTCCGCCAGTTCCTTATCCATGTTTTCAAGCACGTTGTTGATTCGGGTAATATTGCCGAGTGCGTCCGAACCGATTTCCAGATTGTGACTGATTTCTCCTTTGAGGCTCATAACAAATTTACGATTGAAGGAATCGAAGGTAACTTTCATCGCAAATCCGGCGTACTCTCCAACGGGTACTGTCTGCCCCATAGCGTTCATCTGTTTACACAGTGCAATAAGGGCTGTCCCAGCTTCCTTTTTGTCATAGTAAGTCCGGCTTCCCACCTTCATCACGAAACTTTCCTTATCCTCCGGCATATGTTTATGAGCCGTTTCGATATCTGCCTCAAATCCACGAATACGCTCCTTCAGCGTTTCGATCTGCTTTGGATAATGCTTCGCTATGTTATCCTCCAGCCGGTAAATCTGACTGGTATGGTTTGCCTTCATCAGTTTCAACTTGGAAACCTGGATATCTAAATCCATCTTTTCCTTGATATAAGGATTTCCGGTAGCCAACGCTTTCACTTCCGCATAAGTAAGTGCTGCTTCATCCACATCCTCACAGCTTCGCACCGGGGATTTACTGGTCATGATCTGTC
>ERZ772805.2853-NODE-2853-length-10425-cov-4.149566_pt1 | contig 10425 bp, 6 predicted proteins | sample MGYA00511344_ERZ772805 | MGnify/ENA primary metagenome ERZ772805 (study PRJEB29015, sample SAMEA2737730) | human gut metagenome | biome: human gut; feature: human-associated habitat; material: faeces | place: China | collected 2012 ...
CTCCCCTTTCACAGGGAGGCAGGCCCGGAGCCTTTTCCGTTTCAGCCCAAGGGCTGGTTTTTATTTGGTGTGCTGCTCGGTGCTCTGGTCGTCCGATTCAATCGGCGTATCCAGTTCCTCCACGGGGGCAGCGTTCTTTTTGGCCTTACGGGCCTTACGCTTGTGGATCAGCTTCCGTGCGAGGAATGCTGCCACCAGCAGCGCGGCTGCCGTGCCGCCGCAGAGCTCCCAGAGCGGGATGCCCTTGGGCACAAAGGCCATGACGATCTCGGTCCCGGCAGCCGTAAAGGTGATGTAGCTGCCAAAGGTATCGGTAGGCACTTTGATCCATTTGCCATCCTGCTGGACATAGACGCTGCCCTGCTTGCCCTGCGGCAGATAGCGGATGGTGTGGGTCTCCTGCCCGTCGTCCGAGAAGTCCAGCAGCCACTGCTCGGTGGCATTGGCCACGCCGGACGGCGTCTTGGAAGTAACGCTCAGGGTATTGGAGCCGCCAAACAGGCCATCTACATAGAAGATCGGACGGCCGTTGGTGCGGACATCAATGCTCTTCAGTGCCGGGATGTAAGAGGTGTACAGCGCCGTGACCACGGTGTCCAGATGGAGGTCATCCAGCACCGGGGTGTTCCACTCGGCAAAGTAGCCGTCTTTCCGGGGCAGCTCGGGGTAATCCGCCTCGGTAAACGATGCACCGTAATCAAAGGTGCGCTGGTCCACGATGTGGCCGTCGGCCATAAAGGTCAGCGTCAGCTTCTGGAAGCCCTTGGGCGCGCCCTCCAGTGCCCGCATGGTATCGTAATCAATGGGCTCTGCCTGACCGGCACGGCTGACGCGGTCAACGCCGTGCAGGGTATCGGAGACAAACAGGTTCCCCGTGAACGTACCATCCTGGCCGCCGGAAATGGCGCCCCAATACTGACCGTCGGTGTTGCTGCTGCTCGTGGAGAGGGCCACTTCGGAGTCATCCCCGTCATCGTCCGGCTCATGGATATCCACCATGGCGCGGTTATCCTTGATGATGCAGCTGTTGCCGGTCAGGACACTGTCCGCGCCCTGGCCCACGATGCCGCCAATGTACTTGCTGCCGGTCAGCTCACACTTGGCCCAGTTGGAGATCAGCTTTGCGGAGGAACGGCCTGCAATGCCGCCCACCTTGTTGTTGCCATCCACTTTGCCGTAAGCTTCGCAGCCCGTGATGTAGCCCAGATCCATCTCGCCGCAGATGCCGCCCGCCGCCTCTTTCTTGGAGGTAACGGTGCCCTCGTTGACACAGTTCATGACCACCGCGCTGATGGTGTACTCGGTGCGCAGGAGCGAACGGTTCTCATCCTTATCGTCGTCTTCGGGGTCAAGGGTGTTTTCCACCGCCATGGTACCCGCGATGCCGCCCACATTCATGTCGGCTTCCACGGTGCCGCGGTTGGTGCAGCCCTCGATCTTGCCCTCGTTCTGGGCCGTCAGGTTCTCGGACTCATCTTCAAAGATGTTCTTGCTGCCGGGGTCGCTGATCTCTTCCACAGCATCCAGCAGCAGGTTGGAAACCACATTGATCTGGTCGTTGATGGAGCGGAGGTTGCTGGTGAGGGTGTTGCTGGCCGAGAGCATATCCCGGTTGAGGGTGCTCATCTGGTTAGTCATGTTCGTCACAGCGTCAAACAGTTCATCCTTGGTCGCGGTCATCTCGGAAGAGGGGCGCGGCACATGGATGGGATCCTGCTCCGCCAGCCAGTGAACGATATCCGCCGCCTGGCTGGTCATGCTGGTCAGGCCGCTCATGCCCTCCGCCATGATGCCGAGGCTGGCGGACATGTGGCCCAGCGTTGCGCTGGTGAGGGCGGAATCCGTCTTGAGGATATCCAGAGACTTGTCAAAATCATCCGCAGCCTTGCCCAGATCCTGTGCGGCATCGCTCAGGGAATCCAGACCCGCCTGAATGGAGGCATTGCCGGAACTGATGTTGCCGGTGTTGAAGCCCAGCTGATCCAGAATATCTTCCAGATTGCCCAGCCGATCGCCCACATTGCCAAGCGCGCCGGACATGCTGGTAAGGGCAGAAGCCATCTGGGGATCGCCCTGCTCCGAAACGAGGTTGGCGGTGTTGCCCAGCAGCGCGCCGATCTGCGTGGCCAGGCCTGCCATATTGCCCACGGCGCGGGTGACCTGCTTGCCGGCGGAAGCCAGCTGGCCGTCATCGGCCAGCAGCGTGGCGCTCCGCAGCAGGCCCAGGCCGGTGGTCAGCAGCTTCATCTGGCCGCTCATGCCGGAACCCAACGAGAGGATGCTCATGGCGGAATTCGCTACCTGCAGCAGGGAGATGGCTGTTTTGATGTGATCGTCCACCGCGTCACCGGACACGCTGGAATAGCCGCCCAGAATGGTGCTGATGGCGCTGCTCAGGCCGCTGTCATCCTTGCCCGGCAGCGAGGCGATCAGGTCGTCCAGGCCCTTGCTGATCTGCTCCAGACCCTGCTTGCTGGAATCCAGCGCGTCGCTGGCCTTGTGCGCGCCGGAAGAAGCCTTGGCCAGTGCCGTGGAGGCGGTCAGCATCTCGGCCGCCATCTCCGCGGTGACCCACTTGAGTTGGCCCACGGCGGTGGTCATCTTATCCAGTGCGTCGGCACCCGTGTCCATCACGGGCTCCAGCCGGGTAAATGTATCGGAGATGAGGTCGCCCGTGCGGTCCACCTCGTCCGCCACTTCGTCAAAGTAATCGCCTCCCTGCTCCTGCAGACGGCGAGCCGCCTGCACGGCAGTGTCCATCTGAGAGTTCAGGGTGTTGAGGTCGGTATTGAGGAGGCTGGTGCTGCCGTCCATGTCATCGGCCGCGCCGTTGACCATGGTGTGCAGCGTGTCCAGCTCGGTGCGCAAACGGCTGATGGTGCTCTGGTCCAGGTCCAGCTCCACATAGGGCTCCGCCTGGCCGGCAATGCCGCCCACGTCCTTGCGGCCCTGTACCAGGCCCTGGTTGACACAGCCGGAGATCAGGCCATCGGTCCGGCCCACGATGCCGCCCACGTTATAGCCTACATGGGCATAGCCCACGTCGCCCGCATTGGCACTGCTGAGGATCAGGCCGGAGGAGCGGCCGGCAATGCCGCCGGTATCCGAGGAGACATTGGAGATGTTATTGCTCAGGTCATCGCCCATATCCTTCTTGACCAGCTCCAGCAGGGTGGCCGGGAGGCCCTCCATATCGAGGGCGGACTCCTGATACTCGGAGTTGACGGCACCCACATTGGTGCAGCCGGTGATGACACCGAGGTTGTAGCCCACGATGCCGCCGGTGGAATACGCACCGCTGACCATGGCACGGGAGGTGCTGTGGTCGATGGTTCCGCTCGTCTCATTGCGGCCCACCAGACCGCCCGCCTCCTCCTCGCCGTGGACAGCACCGGAGAACGTGCAGTTGATGATGGTGCCGTAGTTGGTGCCCACCAGACCGCCTGCGGTCTTCTGGGTACCAGCGGGATTGACCACACCCTTGATGGTAAGGTCCTGAATGGAACCGCCCTCTTCCAGGATGCCGAAGAAGCCGGCTGGAGAATAAGCCCCCATGAGGCTGACATCCGAGATGGTGTGGCCGTTGCCCTTGAACGCGCCGCTGAACGACGCAACGGGGGCCCACTCCGTATCCTCCAGCGAGAGGTCTTCCTGCAGGATCACGGTCTTGCCTTTGGACCACTGATCAAAGCCGCAATTCTCAGCAAAGGCCAGCAGGTCCTGCACGCTGTTGATATAAACGGTGTCGGTCTGCGCTTCATCAGCCGCAAAGACCGGCAATGCAATGCTCACTGCCAGCACAAGGGCCAGCAGCGCAGCGGTCAGGCGGTGCAGCAGCCGGGTGCTGCCCGCCGCAGACTCACTGTTTCGGTTCTGCTTTGGGTTCATCATGGTTTTCCTCCTGCACCTCCTGTAAGATTTTGCCCGAGAGAACGGTCAGGTGGACATCGCCGTCCACGATGGCGTTCATGGTGCCAGCCACCGAGCCGTGCACCTCGCCCTGCACCATGCCGTTGACCCGCACCCGGCCGCTGGCCGTATTGGTGTGGAGCACCACATGATGCATGGAGAACGATGTCATATCCACCAGCTTGCCGCCCACCAGCAGGATCTGCGGCAGGACGAACAGTACCAGGAAGATGGAGATGATGGTACCGCGGCCCAGGCACTGGCCGATGCCCACGATGCAGGCATCGGACGTCATCTGACCGATCAGGGTACCGGCCACCGTCATGATGGTGCCGGAAGTGAGGATGGTGGGGAACGCAAAGTTCAGCGTCTCGATCATGGCCGTCTTATGGTCCATCTTATCCCGCAGCTCGTTGTAGCGGGTTGCAATGACGATGGCGTAATCGATGTTTGCACCCATCTGGATGGAGCTGACGATCAGGTAGCCCATGAAGTACAGCGGCGTGTGGATAAAAGCGGGGATGGAGAAGTTGACCCAGATCGCGCCCTCGATGACGAGGATCAGCAGGATGGGCATTGCCACTGACTGGAACGTGAACAGCAGGACGATCAGGACGATCAGCACAGAGACCACGCTGACCACGATGTTGTCGATGGCAAACGACTTCTGGAAGTCGTACTCGTTGGTGGCGTCGCCCGCCAGATAGATGTCGCCGTCCGGGTAATACTTCCGGGCGATGGTGCGCATCTGGTCGGTGAACTCATACATTTCATCCCCGCTCTGGAGGCTGGGGTTCAGGTAGACCAGAATACGGTTGTAATCCGCGCCCTGCAGCTGGGCCTTTGCGCTCAGCATCTGGGTCTGGGCATCATGCAGGTCGTCGATCTGATCCTGGTCCAGACTGACAATGCCGGAATCGACCTCGTCACAGACGTAGAGGAACATATCAATGAGCGGCACACTGTAGTTGGAGAAGTTGCCAATGACCTGGCCGTACTCATCATTTTCCAACGCGTAGCCTGTGTAGACCACTTGGGCCAGCTCGTAATCCAGGCCCGCCATCTCAGAGAACTGGCGGGAAGTGAGCCGGTCTTCCAGCATGTAGCCGTCCATGGCCTCGATGTTGGAAAGGCCGCGGGTGTGGTCCACCTCATCGTGGCTTTCCAGTTCTTTGATCATGGCTGCTTCCACCCGGTAATCGTCGTTCTTTGGTACGACGAGAGCCACCAGGTTGGACTTGGTAAAGTTTTCGTCGATCATGTTATTGGCGATCTGCGTCTCATTCAGCACTGGCGTCTTGATCGGGCCGTAGCCATAGGCGTAGGGACACTGTGTCTGGAAATGGTAGGCAAACACCAGCACCACTGCAAAGACGATGGGAACGATCTTGCGGGTTTTGTAAGCATAGCGGCCCACGAACGAGATCTTGGGCACAAAGTTGCGGTGCTTGGTCTTGCTCATGTAAGGGCCAAACAGCATCAGCAGGCCGGGCATGACCACGAAGACCGACAGCATGGAGAACAGGATGGCCTTGATCAGGCAGATGGCCATATCCGGGCCGATCTTGAACTGCATGAACAGCATGGCCACCAGACCGCCGATGGTGGTCAGGGAGCTGGAACTGATCTCCGGGATACTCTTGGCCAGCGACTCGATGACCGCCTCTTTCAAGGGCAGGGTCTCGTGTTCTTCTTTAAAATGGTTGCAGAAGATGATGGCGTAGTCCAGCGAAAGGGCCAGCTGCAGAATGTTCGTGACCGAGTTGGAAACGAACGAGATGGTGCCCAGCAGGAAGTTGGTGCCCATGTTGAGGATCATGCCCACCACGAAAGTGAGCAGCAGCACGGGAACTTCCGCATAGGTCTGGGAGGTGAAGATCAGCACCACCACAATGATGATGGCAACATACACCATGATGACATTGACTTCACGCTCAATCGTCTCCTCCTGCGTATTGCCCAGCGAGGTGGAAACGTAGATATCGTAGTCTTTCAGGTACTCCTTGACGCTTTCCAGCGTTTCCAGACACTGGTCGTCGTCCTCGGGGTAATCGAATGTGATGGAGTACAGCGCCGATACATTATTATAATGGGCGGTGGTATCATCGTACTCGATCATCTGGATGCCCCTGAGGCCCGCCAGCTCATCGTTAAGCTGGTCTGCCTCGTCCGGCGTGATGTTTGCCACCATGACATCGGCAGAACCGTAGGTGGTAAACTCTTTCTCCATAATGTCCAGGCCCATGCGGGTCTCGCTGGTCTTGGGCAGATAGGTGGTCAGGTCGCTTTCCACCTTGACCCAGCTGCGGGAGAAGATGGTGAAGACGGCCCCCAGAATGACGATGAGGAACACAAGGTTGCGCCGCTCAACAATTTGCAGCGCGAGCTTGTGCATAAAATCGTTTTTGGGCTGTTCCTGCTCGGTCATCGTGTTCCCTCCTCTCGGCAAATTGGGGCCTGGGTGAGTATCCCCGGGCCGCCGCGCGGTTCTTCGGCAGCTGATACGGCCTTTTGCAGCCGTGACAGTTTCTTCATAGGGTGCCTCCTATTTGTGAATTTGCAAAAGAAAAGCAGACAAAATTTGTACAAATGTAATATTAACCCAACTTTTTTTAAAAAGCAAGCGACAAAAACGGCAAAATGATGAAAAAGGATGGCGGACAAAAATCTTTTGCCATACGTTTGCCTCAGGCGTTTTGCGTCCTCTGCCACCCTGCACAAACCGCCTGCACCGGGCTCTTTTTTTCTTGTACCGAATGCCAAAGAGTGTTAACAAATTTTGACGGGGCTTGAAATCCATAGCGGAGTGGTATAGTATAAGGCCAGAGAGTAATCCTACCGCATCACTCGGGATTCAATCCCAAGCCATGCAGTCCCTGATATCATTTGGAGGTGTATTCCATGAGCAGTCCCCTGCTGGAAGTCAAAGATCTGCAGGTTACCGTAGGCGAGGAGCAGAAAGTGCTTCTGGACGGTTTGAACCTGACCATTTATCCCGGTGAGACCCATGTTCTGATGGGCCACAACGGTGCCGGTAAATCCACCCTGATGAGCGCCCTGATGGGCGACCCCCGTTATACCGTTACCCGCGGCCAGATCATTTTCAAGGGTCAGGATGTGACCCACGAGCCTGCCGATGTGCGGGCAAAGCTGGGCATGTTCCTCTCGTTCCAGACCCCCGAAGAGATCCCCGGCATCACGCTGGAGAATTTCCTGCGCACGGCCCAGAACGCCATTACCGGAAAGCCCGTCAAAGTGTTTGCGTTCCGTAAGGAGCTGGCCCAGCAGATGGAAGCGCTGGGCATGGATGAGAGCTATGCCGACCGCTATTTGAATGTGGGCTTCTCCGGCGGCGAGAAGAAGAAGAGTGAGATTTTGCAGCTGCTGATGCTCAAACCCTCTCTGGCCCTGCTGGACGAGACGGACTCCGGCCTGGACGTGGATGCCGTGAAGACGGTGGCACAGGGCGTGCGCGCTTACCACAACAAGGACAACGCCCTTATCATCATCACCCACAACGCCAAAATCCTGGAGGGCCTGCATGTGGACTACGTCCATGTGCTGGACGACGCCCACATCGTGCGCACCGGCGACGGAAGCCTGGTCAATGAGATCATCGAGGAGGGCTTCCGCGCGCTGAAGGAGGACGAAGCCAAATGAGAGCCTTTGAAACAGAAAAGACCGACGTTGCCGAGGTGGACCGCAGCATTTACGACATCAAGGACAAGCCCAACGCTGCCTTTGAGGTCCATTCCGGCCTGACCCCGGAGATCGTCGAGAAGATTTCCGAGGAAAAGAATGACCCCGAGTGGATGCGCATTTTCCGCCAGAAGAGCCTGTGCGTCTACAACTCCATGCCGGTGCAGAACTGGGGCCCCTCCATCGAGGGGCTGGACATGAGCAATATCGTCACTTATGTCCGCCCCAAGACGGAGATGCGGGGCAAGTGGAGCGAGGTGCCCGACGACATCAAAAACACGTTTGAGCGGCTGGGCATCCCCAAGGCCGAACGGGCTTCGCTGGCTGGTGTGGGTGCCCAGTATGACTCCGAAGTGGTCTACCACAACGTCAAGGCCGAGGTGGCCGCACAGGGCGTGGTTTACACCGATATCGAAAGTGCCCTCAACGGCCCCTATGCCGAAATGGTGCGTACCCACTTTATGAAGCTGGTGCCCCCTACTGACCACAAGTTTGCCGCCCTGCACGGCGCGGTCTGGAGCGGCGGCTCGTTCGTGTATGTCCCGGCGGGTGTCAGTGTGGAGATCCCGCTGCAGTCCTACTTCCGGCTCAACGCACCGGGTGCCGGCCAGTTTGAGCACACCTTAATTATTGTGGACAAGGGCGCTTACCTCCACTTCATTGAAGGCTGCTCCGCTCCTAAATATAATGTAGCCAACCTTCACGCAGGCTGCGTGGAGATCTACGTTGGTGAGAACGCCCGGGTGCGCTACTCCACCATTGAGAACTGGTCCAAGAACATGTACAACTTGAACACCAAGCGTGCCAAGGTGGAAAAGGGCGGCACCATCGAGTGGGTGTCCGGCTCGTTCGGCTCTCACACCTCCTGCCTCTACCCCATGAGCATTCTGGCGGGCGAGGGTGCCCGGATGGAGTTTACCGGCATCACTTTTGCGGGTGCCGGACAGGATCTGGACACCGGTGCAAAAGTGGTTCATGCTGCTCCCAACACCAGCTCCCACATCACCACCAAATCCATTGCGCGGGACGGCGGCGTCTCCAACTTCCGCAGCTCTGTCACCGTGCTGCCCAATGCCACGGGCTCCAAGTCGGCTGTCTCCTGCGAGAGCCTGATGCTGGATGACCGCTCCCGCTCCGATACCATTCCGGAAATGGACATTCGCTGCGATGCCGTGGATGTGGGCCATGAGGCCAAGATCGGACGCATCAGCGAGGAAGCCGTCTTCTACCTGATGAGCCGCGGCCTCTCGGAAGAGGACGCCCGGGCCCTCATCGTGGGCGGCTTTGCAGAGCCCATTGCCAAGGAGCTGCCCGTGGAGTACGCCGTGGAGATGAACAACCTCATCCATCTGGAAATGAAAGGCAGCATTGGCTGAAAGGAGGCCGGGAACGATGAATGATTTAAACATGAACCGCCTGCCTGTCCCCACCTGGAACCAGTGCGGTGTCAATTCCGCCCCCAAAGCGGCGGCACTGCCCGCTGTCCCGGCGGACGACTGGGGCGAGGTGAACCTTGCCTTTACCCTGCCCGCCGGTGTGGGGGAAGCCGAAGAAGATTTTACCACCTTTGCCGAGAGCGGCATGGGTGCAGAGACCGATGCATTTTTGCTGGGAAACGCCAACGTTCGTTCGGCCCTCACCGTGGCCGAGGGCGTGGAGGTAAACGACCCCGTCCAGTTTGAAGTCACACTGGACGCCGCCCACCCCACGGCCCTGAGCGTGTTCTCGCTGGACGCAAAAGCCCACAGCAGCGTGACGCTGGTGCAGGTGGTGCGTGGCGACGCCGAAAACGGTGTGGCCGCTTCCCTCACCCGCATCCGCACCGGAGAGGGTGCCCATGTCAAACTGGTACAGATTCAGCTGCTGGGCAGCAAGGCCCGCCGCTGGAACGCCGTGGCCGTGGAAGAGGGCCCCGGTGCCAAAGTGGAGCAGGTGCGTGTGGAGCTGGGCGGAAGTCTTTCCGCCTGCGGCACCCGCGCCATGCTGGGCACTCCCAAAAGTGAATATGACCTGGACGCCGTCTATTTTGGCGGCGAGGATGCCGTGCTGGATTACAATGATGTCTCCGTCCACACTGCCAAGGACACCCTGTGCGAGATGCACACCGCTGGCTTCCTGACCGGCAATGCCGATAAGATCCTGCGCGGCACCATTGATTTCCGCCGGGGTGCCAAACGGGGCGTCGGCCATGAGAGCGAGGATGTGCTGCTCTTCAGCCCCCACGCCCGCAACCGCACCGCTCCCCTGATCCTCTGCGGAGAGGAAGAAGTCGAGGCGGCAGGAGAGGGCATGCACCATATCCTCTGCGGATGCAATCGTCCTGCCGGCGGCAGCGGCAAGCTTTTCCACGTATTCCGGGAAATCCGGCTTTTCGAGATGAACGGCGCGGTCCGGGCGGAAGGACGGCAGAACGCGGCAGGCAAAGTATTCCTTTTGTAATGCCAGATGGCAGTGCAGATCATCTGCAGGATCGTCGGTGGTGCACAGATGCGACACATGCTGGTTCAGAATCAGATTGCGCACGGTAAACTCCTTCGTCTGCAGTTTTGCATTCGCCTCATCCCAGATCTCCTTCGCTGTTGCGCGGGAGAGCGGTGTCGTGATGCCGAAGTACCGCTGCAGCTCCAGATGTGTCCAGTGGTATAAAGGATTGCCGATCGCGTTCTCAATCGTCTCGGCAAACGCCAGATATTTGTCGTAATCATCGGCGTTTCCAGTGATCAGATCCTCCGAAAAGCCCATCGCACGCATGGCACGCCATTTATAATGATCCCCGCCGAGCCAGACGCGTGTCAGATTCTCCATCTGGCGGTCTTC
>ERZ772805.2855-NODE-2855-length-10414-cov-4.892461_pt1 | contig 10414 bp, 6 predicted proteins | sample MGYA00511344_ERZ772805 | MGnify/ENA primary metagenome ERZ772805 (study PRJEB29015, sample SAMEA2737730) | human gut metagenome | biome: human gut; feature: human-associated habitat; material: faeces | place: China | collected 2012 ...
AACTCAATTCTATCACTATATCTTTCCGCATTTCACTTTTTTGTAGTAACTTTGCTACTTCAATACAACAACAAGAGATCCTATTTGTATGAAACGATATCTAATGCTTTTATGCTTATTGTTTACGTCCTTTGTCGTTTCATCTCAAACGACAACGCCAGACTCGCTTAAAAGCGCCTTGCAAAAAGCAACCTCCGAACGCTCTAGACTGGAAATCCTTACCAATTTAATGGATATCTCACGAAACGATGACATATTAGTAAACGCTAAACAACTCTATCAGGAAGCCTTAAAAGCGAATGACAATTACTATAAGGAAGCGGCATTGACCGAGATTCTCCGGCATTATATCAACACGGACCAAACCGATAGCGCAAATGTCTATATCGCCAAAGCCGAGCAGGAGCTAAAAGGAGAAGCCAGAACCAGCCTCGTATCGTTCATGAAAATGATCCAAGATACGCGCGTCATATTCTACACATCCGGTGAACCGAGAAGGAAAGTCCTCATGAATTGCCTATTCAAGCTGGAGGAACCCGACAAATTGTCTCCCTATGAGAAAATAGCCTGTAATTATGTACTTGGCATGGCTGTCAGCAACAGCGTCATGGAGGAGAACATGCTTAAGGAGGACTTCAAGCAAGGGAAAGAATATTTCGACAACGTCTTGACCGAGGCTGAAAAACTGCCCCTACGATACGCATACAATTTCTTGCCTAACACCTATTTCATGCTATGCGCCTACGCTGCCGACCCTTGGGAGAGAGGGAAATACGCAACCCGCTATCTCAATACGATCTTAGGATACTCCAATATCCCGGAGATGAGCAAACGTCCTTACGCGACTAACAAGCGCCACTTGCTAAGCGCCTACTCCAACCTCGCCATCAGCGCCGAGGCTATCGGGAAGGATTTGGCCACTTCCTATTTCCATGAGTTCCAAAAGTTATTGAAGGCTTATCCGGAGGCGGCTAGCACCACCCCGGAATACGAGCTATACTATACTTCCGCCAATTATTACCTAAACATCAAGGACTACATGAAATTCATTGAGTTCAGCGACTCCTTGATCAATTTCTCCAAACAAATACCGCTTTACAAGGAGCATGTAATCGCCTATGTATCTGCGAAAGCCGCCGCCTACGACAGCCTCCGGATGTACAAGGAGGCGTATGAGACATCCAAGGAATACGCGGTCTTGCTAGATACCTTGCGCATGCAGGAACTCCGGAAGAAAATGGAGAATCTCGAGATCGAGAAAGGGGCGAACGAGTTGGTGATCGAAAAGAAATCATTGGAATTGGAATTGCAGAAAAGCAAGAAGGAGAATTACCTATATATATCCCTATTGCTTCTAGCCTTATGCGCCGTGTTCTATATCTTTTTCCGGTTAGGCAAGATGAGATCTCTTTATCAAGCATTACAGAAATCCAACGAGCAGGTCCTGATAGCGAACCAGAAGGCACAAGAGAGCGAGGAGATGAAGACCGCCTTCATCCGGAATATGTCGCATGAGATACGGACTCCCTTAAACGCGATCAACGGTTTCTCGGAACTCATCACCAACGACGATATCTCCATGGACGAGAAACAGGCTTTCAGCCGTATTATCTATGAAAACTGTTACCACTTGACTTCCATGCTGAACAATCTCCTTGAGATCGCCCAGCTCGATAGCGGCAATGATTCCCTTCCTCTTGTTCCCACACGAATCCATGAGCTTTGTTTACATGAGATGCAACAGGTAAAGAAATATCAAGAGAAGCCGGAGATCAACTATGTGGTGGAAGGCGATAAGGAGAATGATATGATCTTGACCAACCGCGCTTATTTCAGCTTGATCATCTCGCATCTGCTGGCAAACGCAAATAAATTCACGGAGAAAGGAAGCATCACACTTTCATACCATCTGGATAGCGGAGCCAATTTAGTGACCCTGTCGGTAACAGATACGGGTTGCGGCATCCCTCAAGACAAACAGGAATGGATATTCGAGCGTTTCACGAAGACCAATGATTTCATTCCCGGCTCTGGCCTGGGGCTTTACCTATGTCGCTTGATCGTTAACCGGCTAAACGGTAAGATAAAGACAGATCCGTCTTATACGAAAGGCTCACGCTTCGTTATCACGATGCCAATCGCCACGCCGTCCAAGCCCTCCGAACTTACCGATTAACGAAAGAAACGTCCTACGTACGGGAGTTCTCGTAAAGGTAAATCCCTTTTAATCATAAATGCGATGAATACGCCTAATAAGATCGTGCGGTATCCCAACCGGAGCCATTCAGACTGTATCGGCAGTGCCATGCCTACCACGTATAACACCGTCGCCACTCCGAAATAAAGAAACGCGGATTTCAAGTCGTACTCGATCGGGAATTTCTTTTGTCCTACAAAATAGGATAAAAGCATCATCAATAAATTACAAAAGAACGATGCCCACGCACAAGCCATATAACCGTACGAGGGACCGAACAGCAAGATGATAGAGACCGTGGCCACACATCCGATCGTGGAGAAATAGGCGCCCCATCGTGTCTGGTCGATCAGCTTATACCATAAGGAGAGGTTGAAATAAATACCGAAGAACAACTCGCCCAGCATCACGATCGGCACTACCCGTAATCCGGGATAATAGGCCGGCCCGACAAAGTACTTCAAGATATCGATATAGAACATTACCCCGAGGAAGATAAACAAGGCGAATATGATGAAATATTTCATCGCTTCCGAGTAGGCTTTCTTATTATCATCGCTCTTGTTTTTAGCGAAAATAAACGGCTCATAGGCATACCGGAAAGCCTGCGTGAACATCACCATCACCACGGCGATCTTGAAGCATGCGCCGTATATACCCAATTGCTCGTTCGCGTACTCCTTATCATCAAACAAGAATGGAAACAGGATCTTATCTGCCGTCTGGTTAAAGATACCGGCAATACCTAGAATGAGGATCGGGAAGGAATAACGCAAGATTTGTTTCAATACCGTTCCGTCTACTTTCGCCCGTATGCCCGGCAAGATATCCGGGATCAAAAGCAATAAGGTTATCAGTGTCGTAAATACGTTCGCCACGAATACATAGCCTACCCCATAATCCGGACGATAGAACCAGCTTATCGCCTCCGGATAGTGCGAATGCAACCACGGACAAGTGATCAAGAAGAATATATTCAAGATAATATTCAAGAAAATACTCAGCAACTTAATCCCGGCGAAACGCCATGCTTTCCCCTTATACCGAAGATAAGCGAACGGAATGCAACAAAAAGCGTCTACCGCCACGATACCCGCCATCATCCCGATATACTCCGGATGGTCGCCATATCCCAAGCCGGCGCTAATAGATGGCAATAAGGCGAAAACCGCTACGCTAAACAGCGCCGAACTTCCCAGCAAGCAATACAGCACGGAAGCATACACCCGCATCGGCTCTTGCTCCTCTTTCTTATTGATGAAACGGAAGAACCCCGTCTCCATGCCATAAGTAAGCAAGACCAGCAACAGGGCTGTCCAACCATATAAATTCGTCACGATCCCATAATCCCCTGTTCCGGCCAACACACGTGTGTACATCGGCACCAACATCCAATTCAGGAAACGCCCCACTATACTACTCAATCCATAAACGGCTGTCTCTTTAGCGAGCCGCTTCATTCCTCCTGCCATATCTATCTGTCTAATCAAATAAAAAACCTTGTTCCCCCACCCGGCTACGTCCCAGATGGGTATAAGCTAAATCGGTGACCTCACGGCCACGGGGCGTGCGTTTGATAAAGCCTTCTTTGATCAAGAAAGGCTCGTACACTTCTTCTAGCGTTCCGGGGTCCTCGCCCAAAGCCGTGGCGATCGTCGTTAATCCGACCGGGCCTCCCTGGAATTTATCAATGATCGTCGTTAGCAACTTATTATCGATCTGATCCAAGCCATACCGGTCTATATTCAACGCCTCCAAAGAGAAGCAAGCGATCGCCTTATCGATATCTCCGTTCCCCTTCACTTGAGCGAAATCACGCACACGGCGCAATAAAGCGTTGGCGATACGAGGCGTACCCCGGCTACGGGAAGCGATCTCCCTAGCGGCGTTCAACTCACATTTTACATTCAAAATATTAGCACTACGGAGCACGATCTTCGTCAGCGTCTCCATATCATAATACTCCAAGTGCATATTGATACCGAAACGGGCACGCAGCGGACTAGTCAGCAAGCCGCTACGGGTCGTAGCGCCAATCAATGTAAACGGAGCCAAATCGATCTGTATCGAGCGAGCGCTTGGTCCTTTATCGATCACGATATCGATCCGGTAATCCTCCATAGCGGAATACAGGTATTCCTCCACGATCGGGCTCAACCGGTGAATCTCATCGATAAAAAGCACGTCGTTCTTCTCCAGCGAGGTCAATACCCCGGCCAGATCTCCCGGCTTATCCAGCACCGGCCCCGACGTGACCTTGAAACCAACCCCCAACTCGTTCGCTATAATATTCGACAACGTCGTCTTTCCCAACCCGGGAGGCCCATGCAAAAGCACATGATCCAGCGCCTCCTTACGCATGCGGGCAGCCATGACGAACACCTTCAGGTTCTCCACCACCTTCGCCTGTCCGCTGAAGTCACGGAGCGAAAGCGGCCGAAGCACGTTCTCGTACTCTCGCTCGTTTTCCGGCATCCGGGCATCCCTTATATCAAAATCATCTTCCATATTCACGTTCATTGACTTGCAAAGATAATGTTAAACAACACATTCACGAAAATAGATGTATAAAATATTTTTCTGACAGTGAGAAAAGCATATGTTTGCTAAAGGGACACCTTTAAAAACATACTACCATGAAACTTATACTCACAATCTCTGCGATGATCCTGTTCCTGATAACGGGATGCGAAAGTGGCAAGCAACCGGCTAACGACTTTTTAACCGTGGATATCACAGCAAATTATCCGAAGAAGGAACTGATTCTTCAAGACTTTTTGGATGTGGAATACATCCCATTAGAAACGAATGAGGAGTTCATAACCTCAGCCAGCATGCAAGCCATCGGCAAAAATCTCATAATCCTTAGAAACAAGAACGGACAAGACGGAGATATATTTATCTTCGACCGGACCGGAAAAGGCCAGAGAAAAATCAACCGCAGCGGCCAAGGTAGCCAAGAATACACGAATATCGGGTCTATTGCCCTCGATGAGGAGAAAGGTGAGCTGTTTATCAACAACTACTATTCGAGCCAGTTTATCGTATACGACCTGTCCGGAAACTTTAAGCGAACTTTAAAGTACGATAAAGATTTTAATTTCAATAGCGGGAAGATATACAATTTCGATCAAGACAACTTAATCTGCTACGATGAGATTGGCAATTATAAAAATCTGAGAAAAAGCGCATTTTGGCTCCTGTCCAAACAAGACGGGAGCATTGTCAAGGAAATCGAACTCCCTTATGAGCATAAGATATCACCGTTTTTATCGAAAGGAGGTTGGGCCGCAGGACCTCGTAATACCGAATTAATTTCCCAAAATGGAAGTTGGGTCTTAGTAGAGCCATCTACAGATACGATTTATAGTTATTCGCAAGATCACTCTATCAAACCCTTTATCGTAAGGACTCCACCTATCTGCTCTATGGCCCCGGAAGTATTTCTTTATCCAAGTATTCTTACCGACCGGTATTATTTCATGCAAACAACAAAGAAACAATGGGATTTTGAGAAAGAAACCGGATTCCCCAGAACCGACTTGGTATATGATAAACAAGAGGACGCTATCTTTGAGTGTGTCGTATATAATAACGATTTCGTAGATCAGACACCCGTTGATATGTGGTACGAACACGGAATACTAAAGATCATCAATAACGATGGGATCGCTTTCATAAAGAAACTAGAAGCCAATGAGTTGGTGGAAGCCTACGGGAAAGGTAAGCTGAAAGGCCGCTTGAATGAGATCGCAGCGGGATTGAATGAGGAATCCAACCCCGTGATTATGGTGGCTAAGTATAAGGAGTAAAAAACTTCTTACTTATTGTCTATTTTTCCAGACTTGTTTTTTATTCGTACATGTTTTTCGGAAAACACGTACGTGAATTCCCAAAAACACGTACGTGAATCCGTGAAAACATGTACGTGTTTTTACGGAAATCCGACAAGCATATTTATCTATCTTATTATCAGCGAATTGTAAATCGACTTCATAGTAAGATATTATTGTTGAAAATTTACTTCTAAAGATACGGTTCCTCTCCTATATTTTATGTAACTTTGCTTATAAGTCGCATAAAATATAGGACGATATGAACCAGACAATTTATCCCATCGGCATACAGAACTTCGAGAAAATTCGCAAGGACGGCTATCTCTATATTGACAAGACAGCCTTGGTCTATCAATTGGTTACTACCGGACAGTATTACTTCCTCAGCCGCCCCCGACGCTTCGGGAAAAGCCTGTTGCTGTCCACGCTGGAGGCCTATTTCCAAGGGAAAAAGGAGCTGTTCGAGGGACTGGCCATGGAGAAACTGGAAAAGGACTGGAAAGAATACCCGATCCTCCATTTTGACCTGAATATCTCCCAATACGACTCTCCGGATAGCTTATACAAGATATTAAACGACATCCTGTCCCGGTACGAAGACGAATATGGGACACGTCCCTCGGAAGTGACCCTGCCCCTCCGTTTCGCCGGAATCATCGACCGGGCCTACCGCAAAACCGGACAAAGGGCCGTGATCCTGATAGACGAGTACGACAAGCCCTTGCTACAGAACTTGCACGACGAGGAGATGCAAAACCGGCTCCGGAACATGCTCAAACCCTTCTACGGCGTATTGAAGACCATGGATAGGGCCATCCGCTTCGCCCTGCTCACAGGTGTGACCAAGTTCGGCAAGATAAGCGTGTTCAGCGACCTCAACAACCTCATGGACCTGTCGATGGATAATCGGTACGTCGAGATATGCGGCATCACAGAGAAAGAGATACATGCCTATCTGGAAGACGAAGTGAAGGAACTGGCTGATACCCAAATGACGACCTACGAGGAAACCTGCCTAAAACTCAAGCAACGCTATGACGGATACCATTTCACCGCCAAGTCCGAGGGTATATACAATCCATTCAGCCTATTGAATACCTTCGCTAAGATGGAATTCGGAGACTACTGGTTCGAGACCGGAACACCCTCCTACCTCGTGGAGCTGCTCAAGCACACCCATTACGACCTCTACGAGATGGCCAACACGGAGACCGACGCCGACGTGCTCAACAGCATCGACTCCGCCTCGAACAATCCCATACCCGTCATCTACCAAAGCGGGTATCTTACCATCAAGGGCTATGATCCTGAGTTTGGCATTTATCGACTGGGTTTCCCGAACAAGGAGGTGGAAGAAGGTTTCGTCAAATACCTACTTCCTTTCTATACGAGCATACAAGCCTCTAAGACCCCCTTCGAGATCGGACAGTTCGTTCGGGAGATACGGTCTGGCAATTACGACGCCTTCTTCCACCGCCTCCAAAGCTTCTTCGCCGACACACCCTACGAGGTGATCGCCGGGCAAAAGCCGGAACGAGACACGGAGCTGCATTACCGGAACGTCCTCTTCATCGTCTTCAAGCTGGTCGGCCTGTACACGCAAGTGGAGTACCATACCTCGAACGGGCGTATAGACCTCGTCTTGCAAACCGATCGCTATGTATATATCATGGAGTTCAAGCTCAACGGAACCGCCGAGGAGGCCCTGCGGCAGATCGAGGAGAAAGGCTACGCCCTACCCTTCGCCGGAGACGACCGGGAAGTCTTCAAGATCGGCGTGAACTTCTCTTCCGAGACCCGCAATATCGAGAAGTGGCTGGTTGGGTGAAAAAGTCATGTTTTTATCCAGATATACTTACTTTGCCGATACAGTATATATCCTATGCCCGGAGAAGATATACTTCAAGTGGCATCGAAGTATATTTCTCCCCCAAAAGGCTCCTCAAGTGAATAACTAATCATTTCCCAACTCGTAAGCTTACGGCTACCCCTACTCGTAAGTTATTCACTTGACAAACCGTAAGTTATTCATTTGACAAGCCATAAACAGACAGTTTACACCTAGCGTAACAATCTGTTATTCAATGCATTTACAACATAAATAAAAACCGTTCAAAAAAGTCGGACTTTCCAGCCGGAATATCCTCGCCTTTTTGTATTATCTTTATCGCCAACAAATAATACGCAGATGAAGAAAAACATTGTTTTCCTGTTAATTCTAATACCTATTATATGGATCTCTTGCGACGGAATGGGCCATCAAACCATAGACTTCCGAAAAATAGAGAACCTTATGCCCCAACATCCGGATAGCGCCTTAATGCTCCTTGAGCAAATAGAGAACAAAGAAAACCTATCCCGAAAAGATAAGGCACATTATTATTTATTGCTGACGGAAGCGCAAGACAAAACTTTTGTTAAGCATGAAACCGACTCGCTGATCACGATCGCAACGGATTATTATGAGGAAACAGACGATCTGGAACGAAAAGCGAAAGCTTGGTATTATAGGGGAAGAATCAGCCAAGATCAGAACCATCCACTAAAGGCCCAAGAGTGTTATCTAAAAGCCTTACGGGATGAAGAATCGATAAAAGATCACGCTTTACTGGGAAGAGTAAATAACTATATTGGAATACTCTACACTTTTCAAGATGTCTACGAAAAAGCGTTATCTTTCCAGAAAAAAGCTGTCTCAAATTTTCGTGCGATTAACGATTCTATCGGTCAAGCTTACGCTTCACGTGATCTAGGCCGTGTTTATCAAATGCTAGCACTTCCTGATAGCGCAATCGCTTGCTACTTAGACGCAATTGCCCTAATACGATCTTTCGATGAATGGTCTATTTATTCGGAGTTAGGAAATTTATATATAGAAAAGAAAGATTATTCGCTAGCGAATCAGTATTTAATGAAAATGAAATCATTTTTGGATAGAATGCAAGCGAATAATTTTTCTGACAATATCGATTTTTCCTTTCATGCGACATTAGGAGACTATTACAATCAAGTAAATAAATTAGATTCCGCTTTATTCTATTTGAATATTTGCAAAGAACAAACGACAAGGCTAGACACACGTATTTCCGCATATGCCACCCTCAAAAAAATAGCCTATAAGCAAAATGACTGGAAGCAATACGTCCTGTTAGATCAGAAATATACAAGTATGCATGATTCTCTTCATGCACAAGGAGAAATGGAATCTATCCGGAAATATCAAGCACTTTATGATCATCAAGAGACAGAACTAAAACTAACAAAAGAACAAGCCAAGAATGCGGTATCTAATTTGAGGATCATAATCGTTATGATAGTCTGTTTTTTAGTAATTTCGCTATCAACTTATGCTTATTTTAAACACAAACAAGAAAAAAGTCAGCTAATTCTTCGACAACAAGAAAAAGATATCCAAAACAAAGAACGATTGTCCATCTATGAAAACCAGATTCACGACTATGAAGAACAAATAGCCTTGAATGAGCAAACTTTACATTCTTTGAAAGAACATTTACAAGATCAAAACTTGAAAATAGAGAGTTTGAATACTATGCGCACGCACTTGGAGAATGAGATACAATCACTCAAACATAAAAAGCATATTCAAGAAAACCGTGCGGAAGAGATAGCTTTTAAAAATTCATCATTATATGCACAATTCCATGATAAGAAAAATTGGACACCGGCCCCGGAAGACTGGCAAGCTCTTCTCGATAAAATCGATCTCATTTATCCTACGCTTGCTTCTACATTAAGTAAAACATTACCCGGATCAACCATCTTATGGAGACATCATCCGATACCATATACCACTATTTGCCGGATGCTAATACGACAATCCCCCTTATCGTAAGAACCCCCTCCATACACTCCATGGATCCTCCTGAAGTATTTCTTATACCAACCGTTTTTACCGACCGTTATTATTTCATGAGCCTGTTGAAAGCGGAATTTAATTTTGAAACAGGGAGAGGGTTTCCAACTTCCGGATTGATGTACGATAGACTGGAAAGTTCATTATTCATACCTAAAATATACAATGGTGATTATACCAGCAAAAGAGAAGTGGATATGACGTCGAGACCTTTAGATCCGGAATTCGTAATCGGACAGTCATTGCAAGCCCACGAACTTGCCGAGGCTTACGGGAAAGGAGTACTGAAGGGCAAACTGAAAGAGATTGCGGCTAAATTGGATGAAGAGTCCAATCCGGTGATTATGCTGATAAAACATAAGAAATAAGAACTAAGAACTAAATCATGTCTATATCCTAATGTTTTAATTTATGCTAAGATCGTTTCCACATTATCAGCAATTGGATTCTATGGACTGTGGTCCTAGCTGCCTCCGTATGATCGCCAAGTTCTATGGTCGTGTGTAC
>ERZ772805.2858-NODE-2858-length-10409-cov-3.799884_pt1 | contig 10409 bp, 10 predicted proteins | sample MGYA00511344_ERZ772805 | MGnify/ENA primary metagenome ERZ772805 (study PRJEB29015, sample SAMEA2737730) | human gut metagenome | biome: human gut; feature: human-associated habitat; material: faeces | place: China | collected 2012 ...
GGTCTATGCCGCCGGATCGGTGCTCATCGACCCGGCCATCGGCCAAGCGGGCGACGTGGATACCGCCGCGGCGGTGCTGCGTCTTCGCGGCGGCGCCCTGGCCGTGATCGACAACTCCCGCCGGGCGGTCTATGGGTATGACCAGCGGGCGGAGGTGTTCGGCTCTTTGGGCTGCGTATCCATGGAAAACGACGCCCCCTCCACCGCCGTGCTGGCCACAGCGGATGGCATCTGCCGCCAGGGTCCTCCCTGGTTTTTCCTGGAGCGGTATCTGTCCGCCTTCCAGGAGGAGATCCGGCAGTTTGTCCACGCCGTGGAGCACGATTCCCCCGTGCCTGTCAGCGGAGAGGACGCTCTGAAAGCCACCGTGCTGGCCATCGCCTGCACCCGGTCGGCTCAGGAGCGCCGTCCCGTCCGTCTGGAGGAAGTTTCCCTTTGACCCATGCATCCGGGCATCGCCCCCCTCTGGCCGCGCGGCGCCCAATCAAAAAAGGAAAGGAAGAAACACCCGATGAATGAGAAAAACTGCAAGGTCCTGGCAGCTCAGATTCGTCTGGAGACTCTGAAGGTCATCCACTCCCGTGGGTTCGGCCATGTTGGCGGCTCCATGGATCTGGCCGACCTGATGGCCGTCCTTTATGGCGAGGTCATGAAATTTGACCCCAAGAACCCCCGCTGGGAGGATCGGGACCGCATGGTGCTCTCCAAGGGCCATGTCTGCCCCATCCAGTATGCCTGCCTGGCTACCGTGGGCTTCTTCCCTGAGTCCGTGCTGGATACCCTGCGCAAGGAGGGCTCCATGCTTCAGGGTCACCCCTCCATGAACCGCTGCCCCGGCATCGACATCTCCACCGGCTCCCTGGGTCAGGGTCTGGCCTGCGCCGCCGGTATGGCTCTGGCCGGTAAGCTGGACCACAAGGACTACAAGGTCTTCTGCGTGGTGGGCGACGGCGAGGCCCAGGAGGGCGAGATCTGGGAGGCCGCCAACACCGCTCACAAGTACGGTCTGGACAACCTGATCGTTTTCGTGGATAACAACAACCTGCAGCTGGACGGCACCTGCGACGAGATCATGCCCAACGGCGACCTGGGCGAGAAGTTCCGTGCCTTCGGCTGGGAGGTCCTGGAGCTCGACGGCCACAGCATGGAGGAGATCACCGCCTCCATCGACAAGTGCTATGCCTCCCAGAACGGCAAGCCCAAGTGCCTGTATGCCCACACCGTCAAGGGCAAGGGCGTTTCCTTCATGGAAAACCAGTGCGGCTGGCACGGCGTTGCCCCCAACGATGAGCAGTATAAGCAGGCCATGGCTGAGCTGGAAGCCCAGCTGATCCACTAAGCAAGGAGGAAAGAGCAATGAGCGAAAAGAAAAAGATCGCTACCCGCGAAGGCTTCGGCAAGGAGATCGTGGCCCTGGGCAAGGAAAACCCTGACATTCTGGTGGTGGATATTGATATCGGCAAGAGCTGCAAGACCGGCGACTTCCGCAAGGAGCTGCCCCAGCAGTATCTGAACGTGGGCATCGCCGAGCAGAACGGCGCAGGCCTGGCTGCGGGTCTTGCCACCTGCGGCAAGGTCCCCTTCGTGGTCACCTACGCCGTGTTCGGCTCCCTGCGTATGTGCGAAATGATCCGCCAGGAGGTCTGCTATCCCAACCTGAACGTGAAGATCGCCTGCTCCCACGGCGGCGTGACCCCCGCCAACGACGGCGCCTCCCACCAGTCCATCGAGGACATGGGTGTGCTGCGCACCATCCCCAACATGACCGTGATCATGCCGGCGGACTATAACGCCGCCCGCAAGCTGGTCCGCCAGGCCGCCGAGACCTACGGCCCCATGTATCTGCGCTTCACCCGTGACGCCGTGCCCCAGATCTATGACGAGGACGTGGAGTTCACCATCGGCAAGGCCCACCAGATTCAGGACGGCAAGGACGTGGCCATCATCGCCAACGGCGACACCGTGTGCCTGGCCATCGAGGCCGCCAAGGTCCTGGCCGGTAAGGGCATCTCCGCCCGCGTGCTGGATATGCACACCATCAAGCCCCTGGACGTGGAGGCCGTCACCGCCGCCATCAACGACATCGGCAAGGTCATCACCGTGGAGGACCACAACATCATCAACGGCCTGGGCTCCGCCGTGTGCGAGGTAGCCGCCGAGATGGGCAAGGGCCTTGTCAAGCGCGTGGGTATCCGGGATCAGTTCGGTCAGTCCGCCCCCTATGAGCGCCTGCTGGCCATGAACGGCGTGACCGTTGAGGACATCGTGGCCATCGCCGAGAGCATGAACGCCTAACATCGGAAAAATCAGGAGGTTATCATTATGAGAATCGGTTTTGTTGGCTGCGGCGCCATCGGCAGCTGCTATGCAAGCTATCTGTCCCGGAAGCATGAGGTCTGCGTGCTGGATACCTATGCCCCGGTGATTGAATCCATCAAGAAGAACGGCATTCTCCTGGACGAGTGCGCCCCCGGCAGCGGCACCGGCGAGACCGTGTCCTTCCGCCCGGCCATGGCCACCACCGACCCCAAGGAGATCGGCGTGGTGGACCTGCTGATCGTGTTCGTGCACTATCAGTATCTGGAGGCCGCCGTGCGCAACGCTCTGCCCATGATCGACCGGCACACCATGATCCTGTGCCTGCAGAACGGCCTGGGCAACTATGACGAGATCGCCAAGGTGGTTCCCGAGGAGCAGATCATCATCGGCAACACCGCCTTCGGCGCCACCCCCATGGAGCCCGGCCATGTGAAGCACACCGGCACCGGTGTGACCAACATGGGCTCCCTGAAGGCCCCCAAGGAGAACGTGGAGCGCATGGCCGAGGCCCTGCGCGAGGCCGGCCTGGAGGTCTGCGTCCACGAGAACGTCATGAACGCCATCTGGCACAAGCTGCTGGCCAACGTGGCCATCAACGGCATGAGCGCCCTGCTGGAGACCAAGAACGGCTTTGTGGACGGCAACCAGTATGCCCACGAGGCCGCCCGGATGCTGGTGGAGGAGGCCATCACCGTGGCCAACGCCTGCGGCTGCACCCTGGACCACGACGCCGAGCTGGAGCACGCCTATGAGGTGTCCCGCATGACCGACGAGACCATCAGCTCCATGGTGCAGGACGTGACCCATCACCGGGAGACCGAGATCCGCATCATCACCGGCGCTGTGTGCCGCCTGGGCCGGGAGCACGGCATCGCCACTCCCTGCAACGACCTGATGCTGCAGCTGGTGCTGGCCAAGCAGTCCATCTATCTGGGCCGCTGACAAAAATTACACAGTCAAACACATCTTCTTTTACCCTTTTCCCCTCCGAAAGCAGCGGACGGCAGCTTTTGTCTGTTTTGATGTCTTGGTGAAACTTTTACTTGACGGTATTCAAACTTTGTACTATGTTATACATATGTTATAGAGTTAACAGTCCCATAAAGGAGCGATTTATATGAGTGATACCCCCGGCTATGTGAAAAATCTGAAGAAGGAGTCGGTGGTGCAGAGCGTCATCAACTGCCTGACCGATGCCATGCGCAATAAACAGCTCAAGCCCGGAGACCGCATTCCGCCGGAGCCGGAGCTGGCCGCCTCCATGGGCGTGGCCCGCAGCTCCGTGCGGGAGGCCATCAAAATTCTCACCTATCTGGGCGTGCTGGAGAGCAAGCGCTCCGAGGGGACCTTCGTTTGCAGCGGCTTTCAGGAGAGCATGATCGACCCCATGATCTATGGCATGATCCTGAACCAGGACTCCTTTGACAACCTGATGGAGCTGCGCGAGATGGTAGAGGCCGGCATCATGCGCCTGGCCAGCGCCAAGTATAATGAGGAGGACGGCCGGGTGCTGGAGCAGCTCCTGGACCAGATGCGCGGCATCGTCCGCGGCGATGGCCAGGACAAGGTGGAGCGCTTTTTCGCCGTGGACAACCAGTTCCACGACATGGTGTCCCAGATGGGAAAGAACCCCCTGGCCGACAAGATCAGCCGGGTGGTGCGCACCCTGACCCACGCCGTCCGGTATGAAACGGTCAGCACCATGATCAACACCGGCCGGGGCGAGGAGCTGCTGGAGGCCCACAGCGACCTGTTCGAGACCCTGCGCAGCCGCCGCCAGGACAACGTGGAGGAGATCGTCCGGGCCACCTATTTCAAAGCGGCCCTGTATGGCCAGGAGAAGAACTGAATTCCATAAAAAAATCTCAAAGGGCCAAAGCCCTTTGAGATTTTTTTCTTATTCCGGCAGGCCCTGCCGCATTTCCCGACAGGCGGCGTTGGTGATGAATACCGAGCCCGGGCGCAGGGGGTCCAGGAAGGAGCCGTCCAGCCGGACGGCGACACCTCCGGCCTCCTGGGCGATCAAAGACCCGGCGGCATAGTCCCAGGGAGACAGTCGGCACTCGAAGAAGATCTCCGCCCGGCCGCAGGCCACCATGCAGCAGTCCAGGGCCGCTGAGGCAAACCGCCGGTAGTCCAGGCACCGGTCATACAGGTGCCGCAGGATGGCAAAGTGCCGGTCGGTATAGCTGCGGTCATAGATGGTGGAGCCGCAGGCCACAATGGCGTGGGCGGCATCCCGGGAGCTGGCGCGGATGGGCGCGCCGTTGAGGGTGGCCCCGCAGCCCCTTTGAGCGGCGAACAGCTCGCCCACAAAGGGGTTATACACCACGCCGTACTCCGCCTGCCCGTTGTGGACCAGGGCCACGGACACGCTGCTGCAATTCATGCGGCGGGTGAAATTGGTGGTGCCGTCGATGGGGTCCACCACAAAAATCCAGGGGTGGGTCAGAGCGGGCTGCTCCCCCTCCTCGCCGAAAAACTCCGCCTCCGGCAGCAGCTTCAGCAGCTCCTGCCGCAAAAACACCTGCACGGCCTCGTCATATTGGGTCACCAGGTCCGCCGGGCCGTGCTTCTCCCGGGTGACGTTCTGAATGTCGTGGGCGGAGAGGACGATGTCCCCCGCCCGGCGCACAATGTCGATGATCTGCTCCAGCATGCTTAGCTCCTTCTGACGATCTGCCCGGCCATGACGCCGGTGTATTGGCCGCCGTCGATGACCGGCTGTCCGGCCACCAGCACGGTGTCCAGCCCCTCCGCCATGCGGCAGGGGTCCTGATACGTCCCCGGCTCCCGCAGGTCCTCCGGGGCGAACACGTTGATATCCGCCTGGGCCCCGGGGGTCAGCACGCCCCGGTCCCTCATGCCCAGCACCGCCGCCGGGCGGCCCGTCATCTTGTGGATGGCCGCCTCCGGCGTCAGGTCCCCCCGCTCCCGGACGAACCGGGTCAGCAGGTGGACAAAGGTGCCGTATACCCGGGGATGGGGCTGGCCCTCCGTGGGATAGGTGGAGTCGGAGATCAGGTTGGAGAAGGGATCTTGCAGAATGGCGGCGATGTCCCCCTCGTGGGCCATGAAGTCGATCATGGTGATCTCCCCCTGCGCCCGCACCAGCAGGTCGCAGCAGCAGGTCAGGGGGTCCTGGCCCGTCAGCTCCGCGATCTGCTGCAGGCTCATGCCCTGATAGGGGTGATCCTCCGGGCAGTGGAGACTGGTGAGATAGATGCCGTCCCAGCCCGCCAGCTTGGCGATGTCGTCAAAGCCATCGCCGCTTTCGATGCGCCGGGCCAGCAGCTTCCGCTGGTCCGGGTCCCCCAGGCGGCGGACAATGGCCTCTATGCCCCCGGCCAGAAACTCCGGCGGCAGGATGTGCAGCAGCTGGGTGGACCCGGCGGTGTAGGGATACACGTCGCAGGACAGGTCCAGCCCCTCCTGCCTGGCCCGGTCCAGCAGGGCCAGCACCTGGGGGATCTTGCGGTTCCAGTTGTCCCGGCCCATGGCCTTCAGGTGGGAGATATGCACCGGGGCCTTCAGGGCCCGGGCCACCTCCACCATCTCCCGGGCGGCCTCCACCACGCCGCCGCCCTCCTGGCGCATGTGCACGGTGATGGGGATGCTCTGCCCCGCCAGCGGGGCCAGGGCCCGGATCAGCTCGTCGGTGGTATAGAAGCACTCCGGCGCATAGCCCAGGCCCAGGGACACGCCCAGGGCCCCGTCGGCCAAAGCCCCCTCCAGCCGCCGGTGAATGGCGGCGTAATGCTCCGGCTCCAGGCGCTGCACCTGATACCCGGCCACGCTGGCCCGGACGGTACCGGCTCCCGCCAGCATCCCCGTGTGCAGGGGGGCTGCAGGCTGGGCGGCGAAATACTCCGCCAGGGTCTCCCGGGCCGCCTCCGGCGGCACCCGGCCGCAGATGGGCTCCAGATACGACAGGATGGCCGGCAGGTTCTCCGGCCCCACTGGGGCGCAGGATAGGCCGCAGTTGCCGTTGACGATGGTGGTGAGCCCCTGCCGCAGCTCCAGCTCCCCGAAGCCCGGCCGGAAGGCCGCGGCATCGGCGTGGCGGTGGATGTCGATAAAGCCCGGGGTCACCCACCTGCCCCGGGCGTCGATGACCCGGGCGGCCTGGGCCTGGGGCAGCGGCTCCACGGCGGCGATTCTGCCGCCGGACACCGCCACGTCCGCCTGGATGCCGGGACGACCGGCGCCGTCATAGACGGTTCCGCCCCGGATGATCAGATCAAACATGAGATTCCCTTCTTTTGCGCGATTATTTCTTCCCGCCCGCAGGCAGGGTCACGATGAATCGGGTGGAGCGCCGGTCGCTTTCGCAGCGGATGGTTCCCTGATGCTCCCGGACGATGGCCTGGGCGATGGACAGCCCCAGGCCGAAGCCCCCCTGGGTGCGGCTGCCGTCGGCCCGGTAAAACCGGTCGAACAGATGGGGCAGCACCTCCGGCGGAATCGGCGGCCCGCCAGGGAGCCGTTTTCCACCGTCAGCACGGCCTTTCGCTCCGCCTGGGTCAGGGTCATGTACACCCCGGCCCCCTGGGAGGCGTATTTGATGGCGTTGTCCAGCAGGACCCCCGCCACCTGCTGCAGCTGGTCCCGGCTGCCGGTAACGGTGATGCCCTCGTCGATGTCATAGCTCAGCTGCCGCCCGGCCTCGAAGGCCACCGGCTCGAACCGCAGCGCCGTGTCCACCACGGCATCGGACAGGTCCACCGGGACCATGGCGGCCTTCAGCCGCCCGTCGTCGGCCCGGGACAGGGTCAGCATATCCTCCACCAGCCGCTTCATCCGCCGGCCGGACCAGCGGATGTTGTCCACATACGGCTGCTGGTCCGGCTGGACCGCCGTCTGCTGCATCAGGTCCGCCGAGGACAGGATCACCGTCAGGGGCGTTTTCAGCTCATGGGACGCGTCGGACAGGAACCGCCGCTGCTGGTCCAGGGACCGGGCCACCGGCCGGGCGGCCAGTCCCGCCAGCAGATAGCTGCACCCCAGCAGCACCGCCAGGGCCGCCGCCCCCACCAGCAGGCACATTTTCACCACCGCCCGGAGGGTGGCGTCCTCCTGGGCGGCGTCGGTGAAGGCGATGCGGGTATACAGCGGCCCATCGGCCCGGAGATACCGCAGATGATAGCTCCGCAGGATGCCGGAGGAATCCCCCTGCTCCAGGCAGGCGGTAACGATCTCCGCCATGGCATCCTGGTCATCCAGCCGGTAATAGCTGCTGCCGGACAGGCGCACGGTGCCGCTGGGGTACACGTCCGCCACAAAGCAGGGGGCGGCGGACCCCTCCCCGGTCAGGGAGGCGTCATACCGCCCGGTCTGGACCACCTGCATGAGCCGCTGGTTCACGGTGCGCTCCACGGCGGCCCGGCTGGACACCAGCACCCCCACGAACACCGCCAGCAGCACCGCCGTCACCATGGCCATGTTGATGGCCACGATCTTCCAGCGAAGGCGGCGGATCATGCCTCCACCTCCAGGAAATACCCCACCATCCGCCGGGTGCGGATGGTGACGGCGGAGTGCAGATGGGTCAGCTTCCGCCGCAGGAAGCTGATATACACCTCCACGTTGTTGTCCTCCGCGTCGGAGTCATAGCCCCACACCTTCAGCAGCAGCTGCTCCTTGGGCACCACCCGGCCCTGGCTGCGCAGCAGCAGCTCCAGCAAGTCGTATTCCCGGCGGCTCAGCCGCAAGGACCGCTCCCCGCAGGACAGCTGAAAGGTCCCCGGCTCCAGCCGCAGATCCCCGAAGGTGATGGCGTCGTCGGTCCGGGCGTCGCCGCCGCCCCGCCGCAGCAGGGAGCGCACGCAGGCCAGCAGCTCCTCCGGCTCAAAGGGCTTGGTGAGATAATAGTCCGCCCCGCAGTCCAGTCCCTGGACCCGGTCGGACAGGTCGCTGCGGGCCGTCAGCATCAGCACCGGCACGGCGTGGCCCCCGGTGCGCAGCTTCCGCAGCAGGGTGAACCCGTCCATCCCCGGCAGCATAGCGTCCAGCAGGATCAGGTCATACAGGTCCGTGGATGCATTGTCATAGCCGGACACGCCGTCGCTGCTGACGTCCACGGTGTACCCCTGCCGCCGCAGCAGCTCCGCCAGGTTCCGGGCCAGGCGCTTTTCATCCTCGATCACAAGCAGCCGCATGGGGCGCCTCCTTCTTTATACCAGGCCCGTCTGGGCCAGGGCCAGCAGCGGGGCCAGGGCCTCCGCGCTCATCAGATAAATGGTGTCGTCATCGGAAACGGTGACGCAGTAGCCTGCGCCCCGCTGACCGCCTACCGTCAGGGTGAAGCTGTGCTGCACCCCGTTATGGGTATACTCCGCCGTCAGAACTGCACCCGGCTGGTCCAGCCCGCACAGGGCCGCTGCCCCGGCGCTGGGCCGCCAGTCCACACAGGCCGCCAGGTGCATATCCCCCAGCCAGGCAGTCAGGTCTGCCAGCTGATCCGTTACATCCCGGCCATCGGCGGTCCAGGCCCCCTCCGCAGGAGTCAGGGTAAAGCTGACGTCCCCGGCGGCAACGGTCAGGGACTGCACGTTCTCCGCCGTCAGCTGCGGAAGCTCCGGCAGGGCCATCATGTCATAGATGCTGCGGCCGATCTGGCCCAGCAGGTCCGGCACGGCGTACACCGTGGCCTCGGCCCCCTCCCGATAGACGTACACGCTGCCGTCGGACTCGCTGCCCAGACGATAGGTGACGGACTCGCCCTTGCTGTCGGTAAGGGTGACGTACTTGGTGCTGCTCTCCAGGCCGTAATCCGCCAGCTGGGCGGAGTTGGTGACCGGAGGCAGGTGCTCGATGCCCTGCACCGTCTCCAGCAGGGTCAGGGCATAGCTCTCGTCCAGGGGGAAGGTCTTGTCATCGGCCCACAGCCAGTGTCCGTCCTCCTCCCGGCTGAAGCGCAGGGTGGTGGAGCCGTTGCTGCACACCAGCCGCACCGGCGCCGCCGCCTCCTCCTGGGGGACGTCCGGGTTCTCCGGCTGGGTGAGCTGCTCCTTTTGGCCGCAGCCCGCCAGGGCCAGCAGCATCAGCGCCAGCAGCAGGGCGCACAGATTCCGTATCTTCATGGCAAATCTCCTTTGATCGTGTATCACCGCTCCAGGCCCAGCAGGGCCATAACGGCCTCCTCCCGGGCCCGCATCTGCGCCTTCATGGGCCCCTCGTCCAGGTGGTCATAGCCCAGCAGGTGCAGCACCGAGTGGGTCACCAGGTACGCCAGCTCCCGCCGCCGGGAGTGGCCGAACTCCTTGGCCTGGGCCGACACCCGCTCCATGGACAGCACCATGTCCCCCAGGGGGATCAGTCCCGTGCCGGGGTCGGCGTCCTCCGGCCCCGGGTGCTCCCCGGGGGCCAGGTCAAATTCCGGAAAGCTCAGCACGTCCGTGGGCCTGTCCACCTGCCGCATATCCAGGTTGATGCGGTGAATGCCCTCGTCGTCCGTCAGGAGCACGTCCACCTCGCAGGGGGCCGTGACCCCCTCCGCCGCCAGGGCCGTGCGGATGGTGCGGCGGATCAGGGCGCAGTTGGCATCACTGGCGGCCCCGGGCACGTCGGCGGTAACGGGGATATAGTGGGTCTTTCTCATCTCTTTTTCTCCTCAAACCGGGCATAGGCCTCGATGATTCGCTGGACCATGACATGCCGCACCACGTCGGCCTTGCCCAGCTGGCAGATGGACACGCCCTCCACCCCCTTGAGGACCTTCATGGCCTCCTTCAGGCCGCTGGGCTTGTCCCCGGGCAGGTCGATCTGGGTGATGTCGCCGGTGATGACCACCTTGGAGCCGAAGCCCATACGGGTCAGGAACATCTTCATCTGCTCCCGACTGGTGTTCTGGGCCTCGTCCAGGATGATGAAGCTGTCGTCCAGGGTCCGGCCCCGCATATAGGCCAGAGGGGCCACCTCGATGTTGCCCCGCTCCAGATATTTCTGATACGTCTCCGCCCCCAGCATATCGAACAGGGCGTCGTACAGAGGCCGCAGATAGGGGTCCACCTTGCTTTGCAGGTCGCCGGGCAGGAAGCCCAGCCGCTCCCCTGCCTCCACCGCCGGGCGGGTGAGGATGATGCGGTTGA
>ERZ772805.2876-NODE-2876-length-10345-cov-2.695724_pt1 | contig 10345 bp, 10 predicted proteins | sample MGYA00511344_ERZ772805 | MGnify/ENA primary metagenome ERZ772805 (study PRJEB29015, sample SAMEA2737730) | human gut metagenome | biome: human gut; feature: human-associated habitat; material: faeces | place: China | collected 2012 ...
TAATGGTGGGTTACCCCCAAACGAATCGGAAAATCGATACTGGAAAAACTCTAACTCGGTGGCCAGTTTTTGTTGACCACTTCACTACTGTTTATCTACCTGCTGCAGCTTATGTTATGCCTGTTCTGCTTACCTCCGCTTATATAAGGAAGCGCGTATGCCGTCACTTCAGGGGGGGCAGTGTACGCAGGATCTCCGCAGCATCCCGCCCGTCACCTGTGAAAGGCACTGCCAGCGTGGCAGCCATATCCAGTGCAAACACTCTGGTATAAACCTCCATAGAACGTGGATCCCTGTGACCAGCCAGTGCCTGGATGACTTTCCGGGGCTGGCGGTGATAGAGCATGTGCATGATATAGCTGTGCCGGAAGGTGTGTGGTGTGACCGGAATCGAAAAGTGTACCCCGTCAGCTTCGGCCCGTCTGACAGCCTGCTTCAGCCAGTTGCGCATGGTTTCGTCGGTCACGGCCCATAATGGTTCACGACGACGGGGCCGGGTAGTGATCATCCAGCTTTCCATCTGCCTGACATAGCTTATATCTGTCAGCGGAACCAGGCGCACTTCATCTTTTGGCGGGCGTCCGCGTCGCGCACGCACTTTTTCGGACAGGATCCGCACAAACGGTCTTGCACCATCCAGGTCAAATGATTCCGGCGTCAGCATCCGGGCTTCGCCAATACGCATTCCGGTATTCCAGAGGGTGGCGAACAGCATATGGTGACGCTGATCCGGCATATAGAAAAGAAGGGCACTCACTTCCGGGGCCAGCAGATAGGCCGGTGTGGCCCCCGTGGAAGTGGCCATTCTTCTCAGGGAGAGCGCTGTTGCAAAATCCACCCCCGGCGCAATGGGTAACAGGGAGACGCGTTCTGGTGAATTCTGCAGGGGAATGACATTGTTCATGAGTTATTTTTCACGTAGCACACGCACTGTTTATGGATACAGGTATTCTGACCTGAACGCCCGGATCCTTCCACGACAATAAATCGCAGCGCGCGGATCCTTTTGTTTGATTATCACGCATTACTGCGTGTAAAACCAAATACGTAAAGGCGCATTTTGCCGCAGGGATCCCGTCTTAAGCCAGTCATGGTGCGGACTGAGAGCTGGTTTACCGTTTTTGGGAGAAATGGGGTAATGCCAGGAACAGGCAGATACGGAGAAAAATCCTGCAGATAACCTTCTACGACAACTGAAGGTGTCTGACGCCATATTCTTAGCTACTTCTCAGTTTTAAGGCGGCTTAGTCACAACATAAGGTTATGCATAATAAGCATATTTTATTATGCTATGGTCTTGTTCATGCATGAACTGTTATCTATTCAGTCACTTTTAACGTTTTATATCATACTGCATATGACACAATCATCTTCTATATTCAGATTAAAAATATTATGACAACGATCAAATAAATTTAGTGAAATCGTTACTTACAATAATATGTTTATGACATAATTTATCAAAAATATCCGACAACCTTCCTGAAAGGTTACTGCGAGGAGTCAAACAATGAAGTGTAATAACTTATTCAGTCTTTTTTATGCTCTCTTTATAGCAAAACCAGGAAGTTAAAATGAATCAGAAGTGGAAGACGCTAATAGTTTCAGTATTAACACCATCAAGTATTATATCAGGAATTGCGTTGATAGTTCTCTGGGGATATTTTAATCGTCTGGACCGACTGGATATTTTCTTTGATGTGATGAATATTAAAAGCATCTTGGTATTGGTTTGTTGTGCAACTATTCTATCATTGATTATGATTATTTTTATTTTTTTCATAACATCTTTTTTTATACCAATGGTTATTCCTTATGATATAAAAAATCTTCCTGCTTACAATAAGATTCAGGGTAATTTTTTATCTGTAATGATGTTATCTGGCCTCTTCCCCATGGCCTTTATATACGTGTTATACTGTGCATTTGATTTTGACCAGAGTGTTAAAGATAACTCTGGCTGGTTATCTATTTTAAGTATAGGAGTACTAATGGTTGTTATTACAATAAACACGAGGTATCTTGAATATGACTTATCGTTTAAAAATAATAGAATGAAACTGTTGAGACGTGTTCAGATCTATCTTGTCATTCCGTTGTCTATTGCTTTACTGGTACATCTTCAGGTAATTCCACTGGAGATGGTTTTTAGGAATATTGAAACTTCAGATAAGAGTATTAATTTCAAAGTGATAGCTGAACTGGCTTTCATGTCATATTTTATTTTTATTCTGACAATACTTCCCGGCCTCATTTATCTAAAAATGAATCCACAGCATAAACTTTCTAAAAGAATTGGTTCTGCATTTGTCGCATCCTTGATGATATTATTAGTTATATCGACTCAAATAACCGTATTACCAGTAATTTTTACCCATTCAGTTATTAAGCTCTCAGGTATAAGTGACTTCAAAATACATAGCTACATTATTAAAACAAGTGAATATCCGGAGGAGTTTTTTTCCAATGCAGTATGGGGTAAAAAAAATATAAAACCGGGAGAATATTACTCTGTGCAGGCTGTTTCTATGTTTACGACAAACCAGTTTATTCTCCTTTGTCCCAAGGATATTATAAGGTTTTATCGGGAAAGCTGGAAGTTCGACCTGCTTAATGTAGACTTCGATACAAATACCAGGAAGAAACTCCAGGAAGAAGCAGCATATTGCGTACCAATTTCTGCAATATCTGTAAAACGATGGGATATGCCTCTTCAGGGCTCGAAACCCTCAAATTAGAAGGCCGCTCGGGCGACTGTATTAGATAGTAATGCGGTATGGAAAAATAGTGATGGCAAGATGAACTTGACTTGGCTAACCAAATACCGGCGTAGTGATTAGGAAACAGGGCTCGGATAATATTATTGCGCGGTTCATTGAATCTCCTCAGTAAAAACGGTATCTGTTTTCTGATCCTTCCAGCGTCAAACTACCGTTGTAATGGTGAGGTCTGGTGCTATTGTAATAATTCAGAATATAATCCCTGATTTATTTCCGAACCTCGCCCTTGCCTGCGTAACCATCCGTCGCCCCCATCCTGTTTTCAGACTGCGGAAAAAGGCAAGTTTTTATCCCCCCACAGAGATTCAATCATATATCGCGTGTTTTGGAAGTGACAGTTTTTATTCCTGAGAATACTGCATGTGCAACACACTCGGCATCCATCGATACCACTTTTATCTCCAATAGGCAGGATAAAAAACAAGACTGTGAATTAAAGTAATCGGCAAATGAATGAGTTAGAAGATACTGAAAATGAATCAAGGACTAACCCTATAGGAAATGAAAATAATAAAAGAACATCTTGTTTTTATTTTAATGAATGAGCATGTTCTTTTATGTTAATAACAAAACCTATCATTAAACAAAATTATGAATGATAGAGTTTTCTTTAAAATAGCTTATATTATCTTACAGTAGCTGACATAGTGCAATATAAATTATCAGCTATGCCATAACGGCTTAGCAGTGTCTAAGCGTAAGAATCAAGACTTCAGTTACAGTTTACTCACGGTAGAAATATTTAAGAGCACTAACAATACTGTGTGTATAGTTTAGTTTTTTTAGACATAGGCAAAAATAACTAATGGAAACATTGTTCCTTTCACAACTTTCTTGTTTTGAATAACCATCAACCAAATACTCCTTAAGAGCCATGATGGTTTTTTTACTTCTGATTGGTGATATTTCAATAAAAAGTGAAAAGTGTTCTCCATTCATACATGATTGACTTAGCTCTGTATTAAAGTTATTCCTTGGATAGGGGGAGGGAGTCATATATTATCTAACCTTATTTTTCTATTAAAGAATTGAAATAGAATAGACAGAAATGCTATTGGAGTAAGTATTTGATAGTAGGTAATTTACGCTCCTATATAGACTATTGTTACTCATATAATATTTTGGGGTGGCTTATGTTGTGACAGCGCCAGTTGTTAAAAACGTTGTACCGTCATACGGGATAATATAGAACAACCAATAACGATTACTGGTCAATGACCACCGCCAGAGATACAGAAAAGCTTTATCTGTAATGAGCTCAACTATATATCCCGTCAACTGCTGGTTCAGAGCGTTGTCGTAAAAATCCTGTGCAAATAAATTAGTCATATATCAAGCCATTTACGCGGTAACTGGCAGGTCTGAAATTTAACCTCCTGACGATGCAGGCTTGCATACATCCATAGTTTTACTTTGGTATGTGACTCTAAGTATGTAAATCATCAGTCCGGCATGGAACGCTGTTTTGACCCGCTAAATCTTAAAAGATCCAGCGTCGAATAAATGTGTAATTAATGTATTCTATAGTTACTGTCTAAACATAGTTATTGAGCCAGCATAGCTAAAATGAGTTATAATGATTTATTCACTATTAATGGATGTGACATCCATTATTACCTTATTAACAAACCATTATCTTTCATATTTCAATATATAATCCGTTTTATATTAATGCTAACGTTCACCCCTACAAAAAACATTTAAAAAACTATCTTTTTAGTGTTAAATAATATTGCTTCGGTGTTACCCCATAATAACATTTGAATAGTTTTATAAAATAAGACGTGCTTGCTATTCCTATAGCACTCGAAACAGAGTTTACATCACAATCTGTGCTTAATATTAGTTTTGAAGCATGATTCATCCTTATATCAAGCATTATTTGATTAAATGTCATCATTTCTTTTTCTAGCTTTTTCCTAACTGTTATTTCTGAACAATGAAATGCTTCTGCAATGTCTGATATTTTCCATTTTTTCTCTAATTTATTTTCGACTATCTCCCTAACTTTATCGCTGAAAGATCTTGATGCAGATACTGATAATGAAAATAGCAAGTCTTCTCTATTACTCATCTTGGATAACAGATAGGCTAACTTAAAGACCAACAAAGTCTCATCTTCTTTTGACTCTATAATTTTATAAAAATAAGAATCTTCAAGTTCGCATGTATCTATTACAAAAACTCTATTTTCGATTTTCCTAGTTAACACAGGAAAAGTTCGTTTATCTGTAGCACAAGTAGTTTCAAAGACCTTTAAAACTTTCGCTATAATTTTATCTTCAATAAGAAATGTGTCATATGATCCCCCCTCTCCATTTATTATTAGTTTCAGATTAAACAACATTCCTTTCTCTAACAGAGCTATCGTATGGGATGGGATACAAATACTGCCATTATCATCAAACAATGTCATTTCACAGCGCTTTGTTACTAATAGCACTGCATGATAATTTTTTACACGATTTATTATAAAATCATTATCTTTATATATTGTTGTATTTAACATGACATCCTGCCTTGATATCATACTTATGGTAATTTAAATGACTATGAAATATAAGAAGCTTTTCCCTTATAAATATATAGTACATTTTTCACTTCTTGATATAATAATTTTATTATTTCATATGAAGATTGAACAATCCGATAAAAAAAAGACAATTGTTGCCATGGTGTTATAACAAAGTTAACCAACATGGTTAGATTAAACGGTAATTTAGATATAGAAAATAATTATTGCTTGCGCCAGAGAAATAACTGGCTGGCTGCCACACCGTGTTGCCGGGCAACAAGGGAGACCGTCATTCCCGGTTCAAAACTCTGCTGAACAATAGCGATCTTTTCCTGTGTAGTACGCCGTCTGCGTTTCTCCGGTCCTAAGACATCAATCATCTGCTCTCCAATGACTAGTCTAAAAACTAGTATTAAGACTATCACTTATTTAAGTGATATTGGTTGTCTGGAGATTCTGGGGGCTAGTCTAATTTCCTTTCATGCAGGGCTCTCCGGTTAACTCAGGAGTACATTATATAGCATTCTTAATAAAAAATATTTATTATCTGTGCAAAAAACGCATGTTAACATCCGGGGGGATGTTGTTCTGAATTATTCTCTGGTGGTTTGACATGAAGCGTTTATTCATAAAAGGGGGCAGTTTGGATATCGAAAATTATTGTACGTTAAGGTTGTTTTTCCAGATATAATCGCCTGCCAGATTGATATGTTCACAACCTACTGGTGATAAATGCGATAATAGTTGAGTATTAATTTTCATGCCCTTACGCTTCAGAGCACCAACCGCTCTTTCCATGTAAACTGTATTCCACAAGGAAATAGCCGCCGTCAATAAAGTCAATCCACTGGCGCAATAACTTTGATTTTCCGGCTTCCGATCTCTAACCTCTCCCAATCGCTGCATGAATACAGCACGGGCCAGAGCATTACGGGCTTCTCCTTTGTTCAGCCCTGCCTGGACACGTCGCCACAATGCCGGATCCCGGAACCAGTCCAGCATAAACAAAGTTCGTTCTATATGACCCATCTCTCTCAGAGCTTTAGCCAACCCATTTTGTTTGGGGGAACTGGCAAGTTTTCCTGAGAACCGCCCGCCACCACCAGTCGTTCGGCCGCATACACGCTGAAGGGGCTAACCAGCGCCAGCAATCCAATGACAAGTCTCCTCATCGTCAGAAATTCCATGCAAAACCAACCGCTGCATTAAAGCCCGCCGCTGGAATAGATTCATGAGCGGTCTGGTAACGTTTATCGGTCAGGTTGTTCAGCGCCAGATTGACCTGATACTGATCCTGCGAACCAAACTCAGTATTAAAGGCGAGGTTAAGCGTCGCCCAGTCCGGATAGCGAATTTCAGTCTCTCCCGTGTTGTCTTTGGCGCTGGATGCCGCACGGATGAAGAGATCGGAAGTGATATTCGCGGCATTAAGCAGCAGCGTGTGTTTCAGACCTGCGCGGCCTGTCAGCATCGGTTCGCCGGTATCCCAGGTTTTCTGCACGTCTCCTTCATACTGACGACGAATCAGGTTGCCGCTCAGATAAGGCGATACGGCCCAGGCGTTGTATTCCGCCGTCAGTTCCATCCCCCAGGTTTTGGCGCGGTCAATGTTGTCGTAGTAGTAGGATGAGGTGCTGCTGCCATTACAAATCACTTGCCCTGAACAGGCGAGACTGGCGATATAGTCTTGGGCTTCGGAGTAGTAAATCGCCCCGTCAATCAGCCACATATTGCCTTTGTAACGCGCACCCAGTTCATAGTTATTGGAGTGCTCAGCCTTCAGGTCAGGATTGCCATAGGTGATTCTGCCGCCCGCAGACGTTTGCATAAACAACTGAACCAGCGTCGGGAAGACATATCCCTGAGCATAGGCTGCGCGTAGCTCAAGATTATCAAAACCGGAGTAACGCAGGCTGGTTGAGGTGACTAACTCATCGTCATGCGCTGAATTTCCACCGGATGACTGCCAGGTTGTGCCGCTCAGACTACGGTTCAGTTTAGAAGAGAGCCAGTACTGACGTGCGCCGAGGGTCCAGGTCCAGTCATCGGCAAAACGCCAGTCGTTTTGCGCAAATATTGAGGCGTTACCTTGTTCAGCCTCAACATGCGACAGGGTATTGGTCTGGATATCGAAGACGCCGGTTGCCGCTGTCTGACGCGTACTGCTCTTGGTGTCCTGCTTCACCTTGTCGTGCTGATACTGCGTCCCGATAACCAGTTCGTTGTTCGCTGGCAGTGAGAAGTTGCTCTGTAACGTCACCCCCTGCGTGTACTGTTTATCATTGGTGTTGCTCTGATTGCTGACTGTCAGCGCCTGAATCATCGGGCTTGGGATTACCTGGGTGGTTTTTACCCGATTCTCAAATTTACGCTCAATGGTTTGGCTGTAAGCGTCGAGGTGGATTTTTTTCAGGTAATCGCTATCGGCATCATAGTCATAGAAAACGCCGACCTTTTCGCGTTCCAGTTTCGGAATACGGACGCTGAATTCGTCATACTGGTTATCCGCATCGCTAATCCAGGTTTGGGTAGACGTTTTATAGCGATCGAGTGATAGTCCAAATTTATGGCGATCGAGATTGTAGCCAAGCCAGATGCCCTGACTGTTGTTGCGGAAATTGGTGTTGGACAATCTGCCGTCAGGCGTGTCGCGGTTGCCCTGATCGGAATAACTGCCGTTAATGCGGTAGTCGAAGTTGCCGATGCTGCCCCAGGCGACAGCCGACTCCTCCCAGCCTGCGGTCGCGGAGTTGTAAACGGCTTTGACGCTTCCGCCGAACGGGTTATCGCCGCCTTTTTTCGTAATAAAGTTCACCACGCCGCCAATGGCCTGCGAGCCATAGAGCACCGAGTAGGGGCCTTTAACGATTTCAATACGCTCAAGCGACGATTCATCAATGAGCAAACCGGCACCGTAGTTTTGCCCGGCGCGCTGATAGCTGACGACTTGGCCGTCAATCAAAATTAATACGCGTGAAGAGGCTTCGCCGCGAATGCGGATCTGTTTGCGTCCTGCCAGAGAGTTATCAGTAACCTCAACGCCGGGAATGTCCTGTAGATCGTCCGCAATCGACACGCTGATGGAATTCTGTATGGCTTGGCGGTCGATAACCTGAATCGTGGCCGGGCTTTCCCAAAGGCTACTTTCTGAGCGGTTAGCGGTGACGATTAACGTGTCGTCATCCGATATTTTATGATGTTGTGCTGTAGTTGTCGTGGCTGCTGAAACAGCACCTGAAACGCATAATGTCAGGGCCGAAAGAATAAATGGCTGTTGGCTAATCCGTGGCTACATGTGAGAATCTTTATGAGTATGCGAATGATTGTATTTATCATTTGCCTTTATATATAGGATGTATCCATAAGTTCAAGGTTGAAAGGTGTATAATTAATGTATCTGTGATCTGTATCAATATGTTGCAAGCAAGACAGCCATAAGTGTGAGCGATATCGCATATAACGTATTGATTACTAATGTTTTTTACATACACCTGGGGCATCCGCCCCGTGATAGTATGGACGATGGGCCTGCAGTCCCGGATGAAGAGTGAGCGTGGCAGGTTCGCCATACCGAACAGTTGCCCGCTCCGCATGCTTCGGTAGGCTACAGGCGGCGGAACGCCTGGTTTTACTAGGGATCGGTTTGGGAAACGAACAATATTGTCCGGTTGCGTTATCGCGGTCGGGTGTACTCCAATGCTATATGGTGTTTAGCAGACCTTTAGAGACATGAGATAACTTAAATGCGATAAGAGAAAAGCAATAACCTAAAAGCGATAGCTGATCACGATGAATCAATCAGTTACTTATCCACATCGGTTAAAAAATGCTCCTAACGTACAATAATTTCCGTTTCCTAAACGGAGCCCAGATACGCCCCGACTTCGGGTAAACCCTCGTCGGGACCACTCCGACCGCGCACAGAAGCTCTGTCATGGCTGAAAGCGGGTATGGCTTAGCAGGGCCGGAATGGGTAAGGTGAAATCTATCAATCAGTACCGGCTTACGCCGGGTTTCGGCGGTTTTAGGGGGCAGCTCACGAAACGGAAAAAATCGTATGCCAAGCCTCACCAGGCATTCGTAACGGTCGGAACTTGCCTTGCTCAACCTGCTTGTTCTGGTGCCAGATGTAGTCACCGGTAAGATTGATGTGCTCCCTGCCCAATGGCGAAAGATGCGATAATAATCGCTCGTCAATGTTCTTGCCCGTGTGAGCTTTTTACGCAAAATAGTATGGCCTTCGTGATCGACACCATGAAGCTGAAAAACGTCACTTTGCCAGGTCGATACCAAGAGTTGATACTTTCATGTGGACGCTCCTCATTTTTCAGGATGTATTACAACGATCCAGTCTGGTACTTTGATACCGTAAAATCTGGAGCGTCCATCTCATTATCCCTGGAACTCTGCGCCATCCGTTCTGCTCCCGCCTTCGTCGCATCGGCGAGGATCGCAGCCATAAGTGCAGCTTCATCTTCTGCCTGTTCCCCAGTGCGATAATGGGTGAAGCAATCAAGAAAACTGGTCCAGCTATGAACTTCTGCCAGCAAACTGGTAATTCTGATGCGTGGTACCAGCATGTAGAGTTTACGGCTGAGAGCCTTAATTTTGTCGCTCTATTCTTCGCGAATTGGAAACACAGACAACCCTCTGTTGGAAAGTTCTGCATCGGGTATGGCATTCTCCGAAGCAGCTTTTGCTAGCGCTTTCAGTTTTGCGTTGAGTGTGGCGGTTCGCTCAATCCGCCATTCAGTAAAGTTATCCGGAATGGCAAGTCCCATCCGGGATTTTGCCCGCATCTGCTCGAAAACATGGCGCGGAAGAAGGTAGTCCTCAAAACTACGCCAGGCCTGGCTACCATAAACCCATATGTCACCTGTTTTCAGGCATTCCCGCAAATGAACGAATACGGCGACTTCCCACGCCTGCAAATCGGTATTTTATCCTCCATGGCTGATACGCTGTCGCCATTTATGGGACATAAAATCGAGCGGAATTTGTTTGGGTAATTTTCGACCATGATAGAACGCCTGAAAATACCCGATCGCTA
>ERZ772805.2881-NODE-2881-length-10332-cov-8.053420_pt1 | contig 10332 bp, 7 predicted proteins | sample MGYA00511344_ERZ772805 | MGnify/ENA primary metagenome ERZ772805 (study PRJEB29015, sample SAMEA2737730) | human gut metagenome | biome: human gut; feature: human-associated habitat; material: faeces | place: China | collected 2012 ...
GTAACTATTCAGTAGGTCTGCGCACTTGCTGCGCTGACCGTAATAAAACATGGGACGGAAGGCAAAAATCCCATCGGCGAAGCCGATCTGGAATGGATTTTTGCTCGTAACTTGCCATGCATCCGAAGGAAATCTCCGGGGGAGGTTTCTGTAGGTGTGAGGGCACTGAACAGTTACGTAATATTTTAAGTGTCGGATTACAGCTCTACCTTGATCTTCTCAAGATGCCAGATATCCCTTACATACTCTTCGATCGTACGGTCAGAGGAGAACTTTCCTGCGGATGCGGTATTGAGCATTGCGGTTCTCGCCCACCACTTCTCGTCGCGGTATGCCTGGTCGATCTTCTTATGAGCTTCCGCATAGGAACGGAAGTCCTTTAAGATGAAGTAGGTATCTGCGCGGTCGCTGCTCTGTGTATTGAGCAGGGAGTTGTAGATATCGCGGAACAGCTCCGGATCCTGCGGAGAATAATAGCCGTTGATGAGCTGCATCAGCACGCGGCGGATATCCTGATCATTGTTGAAGATATCCATCGGGTTGTAGCCACCGTTGTTCTCAAGGTTGATGATCTCATCTGCGGACGCACCGAAGATGAACATATTGTCCTTGCCGACTTCCTCTGCCATCTCCACGTTCGCGCCGTCCATGGTTCCGATCGTCAGAGCACCGTTCAACATGAACTTCATGTTTCCGGTACCGGATGCTTCCTTGCTGGCTGTGGAGATCTGCTCACTGACATCAGCGGCGGAGAAGATCAGCTCTGCGTTGGATACACGGTAATCCTCAATGAATACGACCTTTAATTTGCCGCCGATAGACTTATCATTGTTGATCACGTCAGCCACATTGTTGATGAGCTTGATGGTCAGCTTCGCACGCTTGTATCCGGCTGCTGCTTTCGCACCGAAGATGAAGGTTCTCGGAACAATGTCCATATTCGGGTTATCTTTTAACTGGTTGTAGAGATACATCACATGAAGGATATTCATGAGCTGTCTCTTGTACTCATGCAGACGTTTTACCTGAACATCGAAGATGGAACGCGGGTCGACATCGATGCCGTTGTGCTCCTTGATGTACTTCGCAAGACGGATCTTGTTCTGGTACTTAATGTTCATGAATTCCTGCTGGCACTTCTCATCATCCACATAGACAGAGAGTTTTTTGATATTGGAGAGATCAGTGATCCACTCATTTCCGATCTTGTCGGTTACCCAGTCTGCAAGGAGCGGGTTTCCGTGAAGAAGGAAACGTCTCTGGGTGATACCGTTCGTCTTGTTGTTGAACTTCTCCGGCATCATCTCATAGAAGTCACGCAGTTCCTGTTTCTCAAGGATCTCTGTGTGGAGCTTCGCAACGCCGTTTACGGAGAAGCTGCCGACGATCGCAAGGTAAGCCATGCGGACCTGTCCGTCGTAGATGATCGCCATTCTGCGGATCTTATCGTTGTCGCCCGGATATCTCTGCTGGATCTGAGCTACAAAGCGGCGGTTGATCTCCTCAACGATCTGGTAAACACGCGGAAGCAGACGGGAGAACAGCTCGATCGGCCATTTTTCAAGAGCTTCAGCCATGATGGTGTGGTTTGTGTAGGCACAGGTCTTTGTCGTGATCTCCCAGGCCTCATCCCACTCTAAGTTCTCCTCGTCAAGTAAGATACGCATTAACTCAGCAACCGCAACGGTCGGATGTGTATCGTTTAACTGGAAGGATGCCTTCTCATAGAATTTATGGATATCGTCATGCTTTTCCTTGTACTTTTTGATGGCACGCTGAACACTGGCAGAAATAAAGAAATACTGCTGTTTTAAGCGAAGCTCTTTTCCGGAATAATGGTTATCATTCGGATAAAGGACCTCAACGATGGTCTTCGCCAGATTCTCCTGCTCAACAGCTTTCTGGTAATCACCCTTGTCGAACTCGCTTAAGTTGAAGGTGTTCACCGGCTGTGCATCCCAGATTCTTAAAGAGTTTACGACATTGTTGCCGTATCCCACGATCGGAATATCATACGGAACCGCCATAACGGACTGGTAGCCCTTCTGTACGAAATGATTTCTCTTTCCGTCCCACTCGGTCTCAACGTAACCGCCGAATTTAACCTCCGTCGCATACTCTGCGCGGCGGATCTCAAACGGATAGCCGTCCTTTAACCACTCATCCGGGACCTCGATCTGATATCCGTCACGGATCTGCTGTTTGAACATTCCATAACGATAACGGATGCCGCAGCCATATGCCGGATAGCCTAAAGATGCGAGGGAATCCAAAAAGCATGCCGCAAGACGTCCAAGACCGCCGTTTCCAAGTGCCGGATCCCGTTCCTGATCCTCAATGGAATTCAGGTCAAAGCCCAGTTCAGAAAGTGCCTCCTCGATCTCCTTCTGCTCACAGAGGCTGATGATATTGTTGCCGAGGAAACGACCGGTCAAAAACTCCATGGACATGTAGTAAACGATCTTCGCATCCTGCTTGTCGTACTCTTTATGAGTCGCGATCCAGCGGTCGATGATCATGTCCTTGACTGCAAGTGCGACAGCCTGGTAAACCATAGCCGGAGTCGCCTCGTCGATCGTTTTGCGGTAGATGCTCTTTACGTTAAACACAATGGTCTTCTTCAGTTCATCCTTGTTAATTGTCTGACTCACCCCTAAAGTCCTCCTTTATACTCTCTTAATGGCCGGATCCAGCGCCATGCCGCTTTGGGCCGCGTCTGTGATCCGGTCAATGTGAACCCCTTATTTACAGGAAGGTTCCGCATTGCGGGTCTGTCCATAAATATCGTTCATGAAATCCCCGCGCTGCGGAACTTTTTCCTGTTGTCATCCGTCTATTTTGTCACCTTCACTACGCCGAATACAACATCCTCGCCGTTGATGTTCCATTCCTTCGTGTAGCCAGCCATCTCTCCGAGCATAATGTTGTCTGCCATGACCTCGCTCTTTAACTCGTCTGCGTACTTCTTGATCAGGTCCGCGATCTTCTCATTCTTGTCCGCGTAAACGTAGATGTGGTCCATAACCTCAAATCCAGCCTCTTTACGCATGGTCTGGATCTTGCTGACGATCTCGCGGTAGAAGCCTTCCTCGAGAAGCTCCGGTGTCAGTGTTGTATCGAGAACAACGGTCACGGTGTTATCTGCCTCGGATACATAACCTTCCGTCTGCGCCATATCGATCAGAAGGTCATCCTTTGTGAGAACAACTTCATTTCCGTCAAAGTTGAAGGTCAGAGCGCCCTTCTCGTTTAACGTATCCATCGCAGCATTTCCGTCAAGCTCCGTCAGAGCTTTCTTGATATTTCCGAGCTGTTTTCCGTACTTCGGTCCTACCGTCTTAAGCTGCGGCTTGAAGGTGTAGGAGGTAAAGCTTCTCACATCGTCTGTGAACTCTACGGACTTCACATTTAACTCGTCCTCGATGATCTCCTGATAGAACTCCGGAAGCTTCTCCGGTGCCTTTACGAACATCTTTGCGATCGGCTGACGGTTCTTGATGTTTGCGGTATTTCTTGCCGCACGTCCCATCACAACGATCTTTAAGACTTCATCCATCTTTGCTTCCAGCTCGGCATCGATATGTGCCTCATCAACGGTCGGGAAGTCGCAGAGGTGGATGCTCTCCGGAGCTGTCTTGTCAATGGATCTTACAAGGTTCTGGTAGATCTCCTCCGTCATGAACGGGATCATCGGAGCTGCTGCCTTACTGATCGTCACAAGAGCTGTGTAAAGAGTCATATAAGCGTTGATCTTATCCTGCTCCATGCCCTTTGCCCAGAAACGCTCACGGCTTCTTCTGACATACCAGTTGCTCATGTCATCCACAAACTCCTGGAGTGCTCTTGCTGCCTCCGGGATGCGGTAGTTCGCAAGGTCATCATCCACTGCCTTTACGGTGGAGTTTAACTTGGATAACAGCCATTTATCCATGACCGGAAGTTTATCGTATTCCAGTGTGTACTTGGTCGCGTCAAAGTTATCAATATTCGCATAGAGAACGAAGAATGCATAGGTGTTCCAGAGAGTACCCATGAACTTTCTCTGTCCTTCCATAACGGCCTTTCCATGGAAGCGGTTCGGCAGCCACGGTGCGCTGTTGATGTAGAAGTACCAGCGGATCGCGTCGGCACCATATGTCTTCAGGGCGTCGAACGGATCGACCGCGTTTCCTTTGGACTTACTCATCTTCTGTCCGTTCTCATCCTGAACGTGACCGAGAACGATAACGTTCTGGTACGGCGGCTCATTAAAGAGCAGCGTGGACTCAGCGAGCAGGGAGTAGAACCATCCTCTTGTCTGGTCAACGGCCTCAGAGATAAACTGTGCCGGGAACTGTTTGTGGAAAAGCTCCTGGTTCTCAAACGGATAGTGATGCTGTGCGAACGGCATTGCGCCGGAGTCGAACCAGCAGTCAATAACCTCCGGTACACGGTGCATTTCTTTTCCGCAGTCCGGGCAGGTGATCACTACATCATCGATAAACGGACGGTGAAGCTCAACCTCCCCCTTGTCTCCGTCCATCTCCTTGCTGTATTTCTTTACAACATCCTGATAGTTCGGGCTCATCTTCTTTAATTCTTCACGGCTGCCGATGCAGTGCATCTTTCCGCACTCACACTGCCATACCGGAAGAGGTGTGCCCCAGTAACGGTTTCTGGAGATTCCCCAGTCCTGAACGTTCTCCAGCCAGTCGCCAAAGCGTCCTTTACCGATGGATTCCGGAATCCAGTTGATCTTATTGTTGTTGCGGATCAGGTCATCCTTCACCGCTGTCATCTTGATGAACCAGGACTCTCTCGCATAGTAGATCAACGGTGTGTCACAGCGCCAGCAGAACGGGTAGCTGTGCTCGAATGCCGGTGCCTCGAATAACAGACCTTTTTCCTTTAAGTCTTTTAAGACCATCGGATCCGCTTTCTTCACGAATACGCCTGCATACGGAGTTTCCTTTGTCATGTCGCCCTTTGCATCTACAAGCTGTACAAACGGGAGATCATAACGACGGCCTACCTGGGCATCGTCCTCACCAAAAGCCGGTGCAATGTGTACCACGCCGGTACCGTCTGTCAGGGTAACATAATCTGCGCATGTCACGAAGTATGCTTTCTTGTGCTGTTTCTCACAGATCTCAACTGCGCAGTCGAATAACGGCTCGTACTCCTTGTACTCAAGGTCCTTACCTGTGTAAGTCTCGAGGATCTCGTAAGCAGGAGTTCCGTTCTCCTTGTCAGCAAGCTTCCCGAGAACAGTGTCAAGAAGAGCTTCCGCCATGTAGTAGGTATAGCCGTCTGCGGCCTTTACTTTTGCGTATGTCTCTTTCGGGTTTACGCAGAGTGCCACGTTGCTCGGAAGAGTCCACGGAGTCGTTGTCCATGCAAGGAAGTATGCGTCCTCGCCTTTCACTTTGAAGCGGGCGATGGCAGATTTCTCTTTTACATCCTTATATCCCTGGGCAACCTCATGGCTGGAAAGCGGTGTGCCGCAGCGCGGGCAGTACGGAACGATCTTGAATCCCTTGTAGAGGAGTCCTTTGTCCCAGATCTGCTTTAATGCCCACCACTCGGACTCAATGTAGTCGTCATGGTAAGTAACATACGGGTTATCCATATCAGCCCAGAAACCAACGGTGCTGGAGAAATCCTCCCACATTCCTTTGTATTTCCAGACGCTCTCTTTACATTTTTCGATGAACGGCTCAACACCGTACTGCTCGATCTGCTCTTTTCCGTCGAGACCAAGAAGCTTCTCGACCTCAAGCTCTACCGGAAGTCCGTGGGTATCCCAGCCGGCCTTACGCGGAACCATATAGCCCTTCATGGTGCGGTATCTCGGGATCATATCCTTGATAACACGGGTAAGTACGTGTCCGATATGCGGCTTGCCGTTTGCGGTAGGCGGTCCGTCATAGAATACGTATGGGGTTCCTTTTCTGCGGCTGTCGATACTCTTTTCAAAGATCTTTTCGTCTTTCCAGAATTTCTCAACCTGTTTTTCCCTGTCCACAAAGTTCAGGTCTGTTGATACTTTCTCGTACATGACACATTTCCTCCAATTCTTTTTTTCGCGCGGGGCTTTCTCGTTGCCTCGGCTTCCCTCTGCACTCTCCGCAGACGGTCCCCTGCCGCGCTCTTCGTGTTTTTGTGTGTCGTATGTCAGGTCCGCCCGGCGCCTTTCCGGTGCCGTCGGTTGGTAATAAAGAAATAAAAAAGCCCTGTTCCAATGAGAACAGGGCGAAAATAACGCTTTTAACCACCTATTGCTGCATACTGACATATGAGTTTCCGTTAACGGCAGAAAGTACCGGGTACACTTACTGTCCGGAGAACATTTATTCCCGGGGTTCGGCTTCCAGCTCGGGAGTGATCTTCCTTTCACGAAAAAGCACCGGGCTTCCATCGTCCCCGGCTCGCTTTGGCTTTCTGCTTGTGAACCTACTGTCTCCGTCATGGCTTTTTTCTATGGATCGTCTGAATGCAGCTATCGAATCTGTTCATAGTTACGTCTTTTTTACATTCAGACAAAATAATGATGTTGGGGTCAAAAGGTCTTTTGCCCCCTTTGATACCGGATTGTTTCGCACTACGTGCTTCCACAATCCTCAAAACATTCATAATCCGCTCATTTTTCTACGAAAAATGGCTACTTATTCATGTTTTAGGCGGGTCCCAAGGTCAAAAATCCTCTTGCAAGCAAGCTTGCATCAGATTTCCGACCTTTTGACCTTGGTATCAAAATAATTATAGTAATAAGGTATTTAAAAGTCAAGGGAATCCCTCGGGAGTTGCGAAATCTTTCCATATTGATGCCGTCTTCCTGTTTTCTTTCTTAACTTTTTAGGCACATTTTACGTTCTTTTGAAGTGTTCGTTACTTTTTTAACACGCAATTTGCCTTTTCGCACAAGAACTGATATAATCAACCACAACACGTTTGACAGCCGCCCGGTTCTTTTGGGGTGAACCGCACTTAAGCTGTCGTTATCGTCCGGCATTTTTATACGCTCCGGACTGCTGCGTTTAATATTCCGCTGACACTTACCGCGGAGAAATTTAAGGAGAAACATTATGAGCGAACGAAACCTGACGCTGCTTACAGATCTCTACGAGCTGACCATGATGCAGGGTTACTTTCATGCAAAGGATGCAAATGAGACTGTCATCTTCGACGCATTCTACCGCACAAATCCGGATGGAAACGGATTTGCCATCACGGCCGGCTTAGAGCAGGTTGTCGAATACATCGAAAATTTACACTTTGATAAGGAAGATATCGATTATCTCCGCACCACAGGACTCTTCGGGGAAGATTTTCTGGAGTACCTCTCCACCTTTAAATTCACCGGTGATATCTACGCGATCCCGGAAGGAACCGTCGTATTCCCGAGAGAACCGCTCGTAAAGGTCATCGCCCCGATCATGCAGGCCCAGCTTGTTGAGACCGCGATCTTAAATATCATCAACCACCAGAGCCTGATCGCAACAAAGACTTCCCGGATCGTCCATGCAGCACGCGGAGACGGAGTCATGGAGTTCGGTTTAAGACGTGCCCAGGGTCCGGATGCCGGAATCTACGGTGCGAGAGCCGCTATGATCGCCGGCTGTATCGGTACTTCCAACGTGCTCTGCGGTCAGATGTTCGATGTCCCGGTAAAAGGAACCCATGCCCACAGCTGGATCATGAGTTTCCCGGATGAGCTCACCGCCTTCCGCACCTACGCGAGACTCTATCCGACCGCATGTATCCTGTTAGTCGACACTTACGACACCTTAAATTCGGGCATCCCGCATGCAATCCAGGTATTCAAGGAGATGCGCGCGGAGGGAATCCCGCTTACCTTCTACGGAATCCGTATGGACAGCGGAGACCTCGCTTATCTCTCCAAAGAGGCGAAAAAAATGCTCGATGCGGAAGGCTTCACGGACGCTGTGATCTCCGCATCCAACGATCTCGATGAGACCCTGATCACAAGCTTAAAGAACCAGGGCGCAACCATCAACTCCTGGGGTGTCGGAACAAACCTGATCACCTCCAAGGACTGCCCGTCCTTCGGCGGCGTCTATAAGCTCGCGGCGATCATGGATAAGAAGACCGGAACCTTTATCCCGAAGATCAAGCTTTCCGAGAACGAGGAGAAGATCACAAACCCGGGCAATAAGACAACCTACCGTATCTACGGAAAGGACAGCCACAAGGTCATCGCAGACATTATCTGCCTCGTCGGTGAGACCTTCAACGAGGACGAGCCGCTGTTGCTCTTTGACCCGATCGCGACCTGGAAAAAGACACTTCTCGCTCCGGGAACCTACATGATGCGGGAACTTCCGGTCCAGGTATTTAAGGACGGCGAGTGTATTTACCACTCCCCGAAGGTCATGGACATCCAGAAGTACTGTAAAGAGGAACTGAATACCTTGTGGGATGAGACAAAACGTCTCGTAAACCCGCATGAGGTCCATGTGGATCTCTCCAAGCCTCTTTGGGATATGAAACATGAGCTGCTCGACAAATATCATTTCGAGTAAACTCCAGTTAACACGTTCCTCATGACAGCGGCATGCACCGCCGGATCCATTTAACCATGAAACCATATACCGCCCGGAGTATTTTCAATCTCCGGGCATTCTGCAAAAAGAAGGAAATACTATGAGCGCAACAGATATCGCCACATCCGTCGATGTGGACCTTGACTTAATTTATGAACAGACAAAAGCGATCGCCGAGGAGCTGATCAATACCGCCGCAATGAAACCGGGGCAGATCCTGGTGGTGGGCTGCTCATCCAGTGAGATCGCTGCCCACGCGATCGGCTGCTACTCCAGCAGCGAAGTCGGACAGGCTGTCTTCACCGCCCTTTCCCATGTGACAAAGAAACACGGCCTCTACCTCGCCGCCCAGTGCTGTGAGCACTTAAACCGCGCTCTGATCGTCGAGGAAGAATGTGCCGAGAAATATGGCCTTGAGATGGTGAATGTAAAACCGCAGTTAAAAGCAGGCGGTTCCTTCTCCACCGCCGCATGGAACGGTTTTGAATCTCCGTGCGCCGTGGAATACATTCAGGCACACGCCGGGATCGATATCGGCGATACCCTGATCGGCATGCACCTTCGCCATGTTGCCGTTCCGGTCCGCACGAAGATCCAGTCCATCGGCTCCGCCCATGTGGTCTGCGCGAGAACAAGACTCAAATATATCGGCGGAGAGCGGGCTGCTTACCAGAAATAGAAGTTATAAAAATGATGTAACTATTCAGCAAGTCTGCGCATTTACTGCGCTGACCGTAAGATGACATTGACTTGAAGGCAAAAATCCCATGGGAATTCCCCAACGATAAAAGAATGTGCCTTTTTATGTAACAGGAAATTCCCCGGAATTTCCTGTTACATAAAAAATGGTCTTCATCCGATTCTGGGATGAAGGCCACTTTTTTTCGACTTTTATTTTCAACTGGTCCGTACTTTTAATAGTTCTCTGCGTGAAGCTCAAAATAGCTCTGCGGGTGATTGCAGACCGGACATACCTGCGGTGCTTTTGTTCCGATCACGATATGTCCGCAGTTGCGGCACTCCCATACCTTTACTTCGCTCTTCTCGAATACGGAAGCTGTCTCTACATTTTTCAGGAGAGCACGATAACGCTCTTCGTGATGTTTCTCGATCTCGCCGACCATACGGAATTTTGCTGCCAGTGCATGGAAACCTTCCTCATCAGCGGTCTTTGCGAACTCATCATACATATCGGTCCACTCGTAGTTTTCGCCGTCTGCTGCTGCCGCAAGGTTTGCTGCGGTATCGCCAATCCCTTCTAATTCCTTGAACCACATTTTTGCGTGCTCTTTCTCGTTGTCAGCAGTCTTTAAGAATAATGCGGAGATCTGCTCATATCCCTCTTTCTTTGCTACGGATGCAAAGTAGGTATATTTGTTTCTTGCCTGGGATTCTCCGGCGAAAGCGGCCTCAAGGTTTTTCTCTGTTTTTGTTCCTGCGTATTTGCTCATAAAACTGGTCTCCTTTCAGATCTTGATTTTTATTTTCGGCATTCCCGTATTCAGTCTGCCTTTCTTTTCTTCTGTTTATCCGTGCTGTTTTTTCAACGGTCATCCGTTGTTTTCCTCATGTCTGTATTCTATCACATCTAGTTTTAAATGTCAATAATAGTAATTATTCCTATTTTGTTTTTCGTTACAGTTCAGCCATTACATCTTCTTGTTTTCATATTCATGAAAACAAGAAGCTTGGTGGTTCCACCATATGCTGATTTGGATGAAAAAGTGCTTATGCAAGCAAGCTTGCAACACACTTTCTCATTCAAACCAGCGCATGGCTGAACTGTAAC
>ERZ772805.2882-NODE-2882-length-10327-cov-3.583431_pt1 | contig 10327 bp, 7 predicted proteins | sample MGYA00511344_ERZ772805 | MGnify/ENA primary metagenome ERZ772805 (study PRJEB29015, sample SAMEA2737730) | human gut metagenome | biome: human gut; feature: human-associated habitat; material: faeces | place: China | collected 2012 ...
ACCATTCTAAAAGAGGTATTGCTTCATCCACTCCAATCATTGTAAAGAGAGGGAGGAGCTTATGCGCCATAGCAGCTATCCCGTCCACCTCTTTATCGTTCAGCGCTTGTTGCATCCGTTCGATATTCTTACCTGTTTCTTCAATAAAAGTCTGAATAATGGAGGATGCCGCTTCTGGATCGTCTTCAGAATAAGCAGTAAGTGCAGAGAAGTTTATTCCGGCTGTTGCCATATCTTCTGTGATATGCGCTTCATCAGCCGAGAGTTGTCCTTCATTTACCGTCATCAATAATTCTTTTACTGTAAACGGTTTATGCAGACAACCGGCAAAGCCATGTTCATGTAAAGCAGCCTTATCCATTTCGCTACGGGCGGTCACAGCAATGACGGGGATTGTTTTTGCTTGTGGTATATTAGAAGCCCGCAATAATTTTACCAAATCAAAACCGTTAATAGCAGGCATTTGTATATCTGTTAGCAATACATCGAAAACGGAAGAGCGAAGCTGTTCAATCAACTGCTCCAGCTGTTCACAGCATACCGCATCGATACCATGTTGTTTCAACATGGCAGCAGTCAGATTCAACTGAATCCTATCGTCATCGATCAAAAGGACACGGATGACTTTCATCGGAGGAATCACAGCCGACTCCTCTGTTATATCCGCATTTTCGCTTTCAGTAGATTCACTTTCCGCAATGGATTTACCTACCGGATAAAGAGGCAGAGTTACAGTAAAACAGCTTCCTTTTCCTAATGTGCTTTGCACGTCAATGGTTCCTTCAAGCAAGGTTACCAGTTTCTTCACAATAGAGAGTCCGAGTCCGAAACCTTCTTCCCCCTGCGCACCGGAAAGACGTGTAAACTCCTGGAAGATACGTTCACGATCTTCTGATGCCATTCCTTTTCCTGTATCGGCGATAGCAATGGTTAACTTAGAAGAATCATAGCTGGCTGTCAGACTAATCTCTCCTTTTTGAGTAAACTTTACGGCATTAGACAAAAGGTTGTTCACTATTTGCCGGAGTCGCAAAGGATCACTGATATATCTTCCGTTCAGTTCCGGGGCGACGTGACATTGCAAGGCTAAACCTTTGGCAGCGGTCAAAGGTTCGAAACTGACATAAATCTCGTCGAACAGCTGGGAAGGGTTAAAGGTTACACGGTTCACTTCCGCTTTATTGAGATCGAGCCGATGGAAATCGAGCAAGTCACTGACTAGTTTCAACAAATGTTCCGAAGAGCTTTTCATATTGTCGAGGTAGAACCGTTGCCGTTCATCTTCTGTCAGCCGGGACAGAAGTTCGGTATATCCCATGATTGACCCCAACGGCGCCTTAAAGTCATGGGTAATGGCCAGCATTAATTTCTCACGGGCAACAAGCAAATCTTCCGCGCGTTTATTCGCCACCTCCAATTGCTGACGATAACGGTTGCTGCGAGAGATATCCCGCATAATCAATATCAGGAAAAAAGCAGATAATAGTACGGCACCAACCGCGATACCGCCGATGATACGCGCCGACCGCATTCTTACCTCCTGCTGAAGCTCGGCATCCTGACGGGCACGCAGGGTCATTTCTTCCTCATATTGTTTAATCAGACTATCCATTCGTGCCGTCAACTGTGTATTCATCCGCTGGTACTTCGTACTGGTACGCCGGATGGTTTTCTTCCGTTGCAACCGTTTTTCTTCGGTAGCCATGCGGATTTTCTGCTGAAGAGAATCTTTAGAAGTAGTCGGTTGGAGAATGGTATCAGTGGCTACTTCCAGCGATGTATTAACTAATACGGCACTGTCTTGTTTAGAAGGGGAAAACACTTCGGCGAGTCGTTTGAAGAATCCCTTCTTTTTAGGAGTAGTGATTAACGAGTCACGTTTGGTGATGACCCGATGTTGTACCCGTTGCTGGGTAATGACAGAATCTTGTTCGGAAATGATTTCTTCAATCTCCGAAGCAGAGAGAAGACTGTCGTTTGCTTCACTTAACACCCGCAACATCTGAATCGTGTTTTGATCTTTCTCGTGGAGAAGGGTCAATAGACTATCAGTTCTTAAGTTCTGCTGATCGTCGGCTGCCGACAATGCTTCCATCTCACGATGTACAAACACCAGCGAGAAAAGGAGGATCGCCAGCAACAAAGTGTAACCGGCGGTTATTTTCAACTTTGTAAAACGGAAGGAAGCCATTGGGATAAAAATTTTAAGTATTAAGTATTAGGTTTTGGGGTGAGGTTCGGGAAGTTTTGTCATGTAGTGGAAACGCCACCAGAGCATTAATCCCGCACTCGTCAGACCAAAAGGAAATGCCATCCAGACACCTACTATCCCCCATCCCATTACAAAGCCGCAGAAATATCCTACGGGAAGCGAAATAACGAAATAGGCGATAAAGGCGATAACCATCATTAGTTTTACATCTGAAATTCCACGCAAAGCATTGGCGAAAGTGATTTGAAGCCCGTCGCCAAACTGATAGACAAGGAAAGGAAAAATTAAAGATGTCACCATAGCAACCACTTCCTGGCTGTCGGTAAACCAGCTTCCCAAGTAATTCCGGCAAAGGAAGACAATCAAGGAAAGCACGGCACCCAATGTCATCATCAGATGAAAACCGGCATAGGCGGAACGGCGTACATTGACGATGTCATTCTGCCCTTTGAAATTGCTGACACGAACAGCAACAGCAGCCCCCATACCGTAATACATCATAAAGGTAAACTGCGAAATAGCCAACATCACCTGATGAGAAGCCAAAGCGATCGTACCCAGCCAACCGATCATGATAGCACTCAAACTAAAGGAGGCTGTCTCCATCCCCATCTGGAAAGCAACCGGCCATCCTAGTCCATTCAAGCGTCCAAATACAGCGCGTGACCATCCCAAACGGAAAAAGCCAATCTTATAACGGACAAAACGCGGACTACGCATAAAAATGATTATAAATACAATCACCATCACAATACGCGAAAACAGCGTACTGATACCTGCTCCCAACAAACCTAATTCGGGCAATCCGAGTTTACCGTAAATCAGGATATAGTTTCCTATGATATTCAAGACATTTCCTCCAAGCAATATCCACATGGCGGTTTTGGTATCCGTTATTCCGTCTGTGAATTGCTTGAATCCATTGAAAAGCATGACAAACACTAATGAAGCAAGCAAAACAAGGTAATACGGTTTAATCAGAGGAATCAATTCTTCCGGCTGTCCGAGATGCTCTATATTCAAATAAAGAACAGTCATACATATAGTCAGTAGCAATGCAACCATCAGGTTTGCCAGCAAACTGTTGCGTAATGCCTGTCCGGCAGGAGCATACTGATGAGTCCCATACAGCCCTCCTACAATGGGAGTCAGTCCATACGAAAACCCTGTACTGAAAATAATCGCCAGATTAAACACATTATTTACGAAGGAAGCTGCTCCCAGCTCAATCGTACTATGATGCCCGATCATTAATGTATCAGCAAATCCGAGAACGATCACTCCTATTTGCCCGATCACAATCGGTAGTCCGAGAAAAATTAGTGCTTTGTAATGGTCTTTGTATATATCAAATAGTCTCTTCATCATCTTTTAAATAGGATCTTAAAATCCTCATTTACTTTTATAGTAAAGCACAACTCCGTTCTCCTTCCGGAAAGCGGATTGGGCTACTGTCCGCAATTGTTCCGCCGTGACAGAACGATAACGTTCTACTTCTTTTTCCATGTCTTCCGCTCGGCCAAGCAGTTCGAACCAAGCCAGGTTGGTTGCCACATTCAAATAATTGATGTTGCCGAATATCTGGGTGGACTCAAATTTGTTCTTCACTTTTTCCAGTTCCTGTTCGTCAACCAGTTCGTGCTGCAACAGTTCCAGTTCTTCCCTTACTGCCGCTTCCGCCTGTTCCAGAGTGACACCAGCCGAAGGCTTTCCACTAATATGGAATAACCCCGCATCTACACTGCCGGAAATATAAGCATCTATACTCGAAAATAATTGTTTCTGTTGTACCAAACGCTGGTTCAACCGGCTGGAACGTCCGTTGCTCAACACATCCGACAAAATATCAAATGCATAATAATCTGGATGCCGATGGTCGGGCATGTGATAGGCCATAAACAAAGCATCGAGAGGCACATTTCTCTCTACCGTCAACCGCCGTTCTTCTGTCTGTTCCTGTTCTTGTGGCAGGTTCCGCAAAGGAACTTCCCGACGAGGAATAGAAGCGAACCATTTTTCCGTCAAAGCAACTGCCTCTTCGAAAGAGATATTGCCGGTCACGGCCAATATTGCATTATTAGGAGCATAAAAACGAAAAAAGAATGCTTTTACTTCTTCCAGCGTAGCATTGGCAATATGCGACAACTCTTTTCCGATCGTAGGCCATTGATAAGGATGCGTCTGATAAGCCAGAGGGCGCAAAAGATGTCCGACATCTCCATAAGGCTGGTTCAAACAACGCTGTTTGAACTCTTCCATTACCACTCCCCGCTGTACCTCCAGGCTCCGTTCGCTAAAGTCAAGACTCAACATCCGGTCGGATTCCAGCCAAAAGCCGGTTTCTACATTCTGACGAGGTACAGTGAGGTAGTAATTGGTTATATCATTATTCGTCCAGGCATTATTCTCTCCACCCGCCAATTGAAGCGGCATGTCATAATCGGGAATATTCACCGACCCTCCGAACATCAGGTGTTCGAACAGATGGGCAAAGCCGGTATGCTCGGGATCTTCGTCGCGAGCTCCCACATTATATAATATATTAAGGGCAACCATCTGCGTACTCTCGTCCTGCGAATGTACCAGACGTAACCCATTATCAAGAATATGCCTGTTGATTTTCATACGATTCAGTCAAGTATTGTCACCTTTGTTATCTTTACATCTTCTTCGGGACGGTCGCTGCGGTCTGTTTTCACCTGCTGGATCTTATCCACAATGTCCATTCCTTTCACCACTTCGCCAAACACGGTATATTCGCCATCCAAATGCGGAGTACCACCCACCGTAGTGTAGGCTTCAATCTGTTCCGGAGTGAAATGGAATTCCGGTTCTTTGGCAGCCATTTCCTGTGCCTGCGCAAACAGTTTTTCCTGCAAATCATAAAGACCGTTTTCATCGTTTGCTTTCCGCATCTTATAGATTTCCTTCATGTGTTTCTGTGCCAGTGTATTGAAAATAACATTTATCTTATTCTCATTCATCTGGCTTTCCATTCCCAGCAAAGTAGAGTCGTTAAACACTTTACCTGTCACGATATAGAACTGGCAACCGGAAGATTCTTTCTTCGGGTTCACATTATCCCCCTGGCGGGCAGCGGACAGGGCACCTTTCTTATGGAAATATTTAGGATATACAAATTCAGCGGGAACGGTATAACCTACGTCTCCGGTACCCAGCATTTTTCCTTTCGGTGCATTCTTTGAATCCGGGTCACCAGCTTGAATCATAAAATCTTTGATGACACGATGAAATAATGTTCCTTCATATACTCCGTCTTTCACCAGTTTGATAAAATTATCACGATGCTTGGGTGTCTCATTATACAACTTCACTTTGATATCTCCGGCTGTTGTTTCAATCTTTACCAATGTCTCTTTATCCATGTCTCCTCCTTTTTTTGTTCCGGTTTTGCAGGCAGTAAGTCCGCAAAACGATATAGTTAATAATATCAATGTAATCTTTTTCATAACGCTTTTATTTAATTTAAGTTTGCAAATATACCACTTTCGCCTAAATCATCTTACCTTTGTGACTTAAAAGAATCAAAACCTGACACAATGAAAGCCATATTAATAGTCGAAGATGATATAACTTTTGGAATGATGCTCAAAACCTGGTTAGGCAAAAAAGGATTTGAAGTATCATCAGTGAGTAATATAGCACGTGCCCGAAAGCATATCGAAAGCCAGACTGTTGACTTGGTATTATCCGATTTACGATTACCCGATTACGAAGGCATTGATTTGCTGAAATGGATGAATGACCAGGGACTGGATATTCCCCTGATTATTATGACCGGTTATGCGGATATTCAATCAGCGGTACTGGCCATGAAACTTGGTGCACGGGATTATATCGCAAAACCTGTCAACCTGGAAGAATTATTAAAGAAAATATCAGAAGCTCTACAAACAGAGAGAACGCCAACAGCTCATTCCGCAGCCAAGATGTCTTCGAAAAAAGTCTCTCCCGCCTCATCCAAAGAGACAACAGAAACTCGTCGTGCCTATCTGGAAGGAGAAAGTGATGCTGCCAAGCAACTCTACAATTATGTAGGCCTAGTAGCTCCTACTAATATGTCCGTACTCATCAACGGTTCTAGCGGAACAGGTAAAGAATATGTGGCACACCGTATTCATCAACTTAGCAAGCGTAGCGACAAACCGTTCATTGCCGTAGACTGCGGTTCGATACCTAAGGAATTGGCAGCCTCCGAATTCTTTGGTCATGTAAAAGGCTCATTTACGGGAGCATTGACGGATAAAACGGGAGCTTTCGTTGCAGCCAACGGTGGCACTATCTTTCTGGATGAAATCGGAAATCTCAGCTACGAGGTGCAGATACAACTACTCCGCGCCCTGCAAGAGAGAAAAATACGTCCGGTCGGTTCTACACAAGAAATATCCGTGGATATCCGCCTGGTATCGGCCACCAACGAAAATCTGGAACAAGGAATCGAAAAGGGAACATTTCGCGAAGACCTTTATCATCGCATCAATGAATTTACCCTGCGAATGCCTGACTTGAAAGAACGGAAAGAAGATATCCTGCTATTCGCCAACTTCTTCCTTGATCAGGCAAACAAGGAATTGGACAAGCATCTGATTGGTTTCGACGCAAAAGCGTCACAAGCTTTATTGAGTTATCATTGGCCGGGAAACCTGCGTCAAATGAAGAATATCGTGAAAAGGGCAACCTTACTGGCGCAAGGCAGTTTTATTACATTGCTCGAATTAGGTACTGACTTACTGGATACTACTACAACTTGTACCACAAGCATGTCATTACGCAATGAGGAGACGGAAAAAGAACATATATTGGAAGCATTACGCCAAACCGGGAATAATAAAAGTAAGGCAGCACAACTGTTGAATATTGACCGGAAGACGTTATATAATAAACTGAAGCTATACAACATTGATTTATAGCATTCAAGTCAGCCCCAGACAACACACAAAACAACGATTGAATGAAACACATACGTAAATTGAAAGAAATGACATATTGCAAAAGCACACATTTGTGTACTTTTGCAATATAAAAGCCTTACGAATATTATCGCGCCATTGCATAAACATTAACACCATACAAATCAATATTATGAAGAAGTTTAATTTTATATGCCTTTCTATCCTCTATTCAATTTGTAGTTTTGCGCAACAGCAGAGTATTCCTGTCCCCAAGCCTCATCAACTGAAATGGCATGAAGCCGAAATGGGAGCAGTCTTTCATTACGACTTGCATGTATTCGATGGTATCCGCTACGGACAAGGCAATAACCGCATCAACCCCATTGAAGATTATAACATTTTTAATCCAACCGAACTCAATACTGATCAATGGGTACAAGCAGCCAAAGCTGCCGGATGCAAATTTGCCGTACTCACAGCCACCCACGAAACCGGATTCGGACTTTGGCAAAGTGATGTCAATCCGTATTGCCTGAAAGCTGTCAAGTGGAAAGACGGCAAAGGAGATATAGTCCGCGATTTTGTAAATTCCTGCCGTAAATACGGCCTTCAACCGGGCATTTATATAGGTATCCGTTGGAATTCTCTGTTGGGTATCCATAACTTCAAAGCTGAAGGCGAAGGAGAATTTGCCCGTAACCGCCAGGCGTGGTATAAACGCTTGTGCGAGAACATGGTAACAGAGCTATGTACACGTTATGGTGATCTCTATATGATATGGTTTGACGGCGGAGCTGATGATCCACGCGGTGACGGTCCTAACGTAGAACCTATTGTGAATAAATATCAGCCCGACTGTCTTTTTTATCACAACGTTGACCGCGCAGACTTTCGTTGGGGTGGTTCGGAAGCAGGTACAGTAGAGTACCCTTGTTGGTCTACCTTCCCCTACCCATACAGCCACAGTAATGCTACCGAACCCGCACGTAACCACAACATACTATTAAAACACGGCGATAAAGACGGCAAATATTGGGTACCGGCTATGGCAGATACTCCATTACGTGGAGCAAACGGGCGTCACGAATGGTTTTGGGAACCGGATGATGAAAATAACATCTACCCATTGGATGCACTAATGGACAAATACGAGAAATCAGTAGGAAGAAATGCAACTCTCATCCTCGGATTAACGCCTGATCCGACCGGATTGATTCCCATAGGAGATACGCAACGACTGAAAGAAATGGGAGATGAAATAAACCGTCGTTTTTCTTCCCCCATAGCGAAAACTTTAGGGCAAAAAAAGAGCCTGACTTTGAATCTCGGGAAGAAGCAAACTGTAAATTACTGCATTATTCAGGAAAATATAAAAAACGGAGAACGTATCCGTCAATATAAGATAGAAGCAAAAGTTAATGGGAAATGGCAGTCTGTCTGTTCCGGAGAATCCGTAGGGCATAAACGTATTGAGAAGTTTGATCCGATAGAAGCAAGCGCATTAAGACTAACCATTCCCGAGTCTGTTGCATTGCCTGACATTATCAATTTTAGCACATACTACATTAAATAAAAAGTACAAGAAGAAATCTGCAAATAACACCTAATAACTACCCCATGAATAAAAAGAAACTATTCCCACTCGCACTTGTGCCACTCGCAGCCACCAGCCTGCAAGCACAAAGCAACATTCAGACAGGGCGTACAGACAAACGCCCGAATATCATCCTCTTTATGGTAGATGATATGGGTTGGCAGGATACTTCCCTTCCTTTCTGGACACAAAAAACGCATTACAACGAACTATACGAAACGCCGAACATGGAACGACTGGCCCGTCAGGGAATGATGTTCACTCAAGCGTATGCCAGTAGCATCAGTTCTCCCACCCGATGCAGCCTCATCACCGGAACGAATGCGGCACGCCACAGGGTAACCAACTGGACGCTACAAAAAAACACCATGACAGACCGCAAAGACAAACAGCTTGCCGTCCCTGATTGGAATTATAACGGAGTAAGTCAGGTACCCGGTACTAACAACACCTTTGTAGGAACTTCTTTTGTACAAATCCTAAAAGACAACGGCTATCATACTATCCATTGCGGAAAAGCCCATTTCGGTTCCATCGACACTCCGGGAGAAGACCCGCACCATTGGGGATTTGAGGTAAACATCGCCGGACACGCTGCCGGAGGACTTGCCAGTTACCTCGGGGAAGAGAATTACGGACATACCAAAGACGGAAAACCAGTTTCACTAATGGCTGTCCCCGGACTTGAAAAATACTGGGGTACGGAAACATTTGTTACCGAAGCATTAACGCAGGAAGCTATCAAGGCACTAAACAAAGCCAAAAAATACAATCAGCCTTTTTATCTGTATATGGCTCAATATGCTATCCATGTTCCTCTGAATAAAGATATGCGCTTCTACGATAAATACAAGAAGAAAGGTATGACCGACCATGAAGCTGCTTATGCTACCCTTATCGAAGGAATGGATAAAAGCCTTGGCGACCTCATGAACTGGCTGGAGAAAAATGATGAAGCAGACAATACAATTATTATTTTTATGAGTGACAACGGAGGACTTGCAGCCGAATCCTACTGGCGTGACGGAAAGTTACATACACAGAATCATCCTTTGAATAGCGGCAAAGGTTCTACCTACGAAGGAGGTATTCGTGAACCGATGATTGTCAGTTGGCCGGGAGTGGTGAAGCCGGGTAGCAAATGTGACAATTACTTATTGATAGAAGACTTCTACCCTAGCATTCTCGAAATGGCAGGAATCAAGAAGTATAAAACAGTCCAGCCGATAGACGGGATCAGTTTTATTCCCCTATTGAAGCAAACGGGAAATCCTTCTAAAGGACGCAGTCTTTTCTGGAATATGCCCAATAACTGGGGGAATGACGGTCCCGGAATCAATTTTAACTGTGCAGTTCGCAATGGCGACTGGAAGTTGATTTATTATTACGGAACCGGTAAGAAAGAGTTATTCAATATCCCTAATGATATAGGTGAAAGCAACGACTTAAGTGCACAGCATCCTGACATCGTGAAAAGGCTTTCTAAAGAATTGGGAAACTATCTGCGAAAAGTAGATGCACAGCGACCAACTTTCAAGGCTATCGGACAACCTTGTCCCTGGCCGGATGAAAAGAAATAGTCGTTGAAAAGAAAAAGAACTGTGGCGG
>ERZ772805.2909-NODE-2909-length-10215-cov-2.712598_pt1 | contig 10215 bp, 11 predicted proteins | sample MGYA00511344_ERZ772805 | MGnify/ENA primary metagenome ERZ772805 (study PRJEB29015, sample SAMEA2737730) | human gut metagenome | biome: human gut; feature: human-associated habitat; material: faeces | place: China | collected 2012 ...
GGAAATGAGAAAAAAATTGCCGTGGACGATTTGAAAAATATCCAGAAAGCAGAAACCACAGGGGAAACTGTGGAGGAGTGGCTGAAAACAAAACTGAAAAGCTATGCAGGATTTTCGGACGGATTCTACCCGGATCTGGGCGGATGGTCTGGAGGAACGGATGCATTCGGACTGATCACAAAAAAAGGAGTTAAGGTGCAGTACGTAGGATTTATGGCAGATGGAAAAATCCGTATGGGATCCTATGATACGAGCAGCGGTGAGTACAAAATCTATATGCACGGAGATGCTCTGGCGGATCATCCGGTTGGATCCGTGTGGATCACGGAAGAAAAAACTGCAGATCCGAATACAATTTTTGGCGGAACGTGGGAGAGATACGCAAAAGGAAGGACACTGGTTGGCGTTGATGAAGAAGACACCACGAAAAAATGGAACACAGCTGGACTGCAGGCCGGTGTTATGACAAACAACATCGACCACAAACACTACGAGACCAACGGAGCCGATGAGGGATCTATGTATCAGATTTTCGGAGAAGATGGAGGACCGTATGGCTCTACGGTCCAGGCAAAAATGAATAATGCATCATGGAAAGCACAGACATCGGTTGGAAATATTAGAGTAAATAAAGTCTCCAATATTATTGATGGATCAAAAACTATCAATAACATGCCGCCGTACATCACAGTCTATATCTGGAAACGTACAGCTTAGGAGGGAAAGATCATGAGAGTACTTGAATTTTCTGTTATGGGTCAGCAAATCGAAAAGCGAGGGGATTTTTCCGGTCTGGTGGCGGGCAGTGAGCAGTATATGACAGCGAAATTTTATTTTGACCGGGAGTGGGCAGGAAAAGTAAAAGTGGCAGAGTTCCGCCGAATTGACTCGAAGATTGCAGAATGCTTTTCGGAAAAAATCACTGGAAACTGCTGCATCGTGAGAACTGAGGTGCTGCACGGAAAGAAATGGTACGTGAACGTAGTAGGACTGGGAAAAGACGGAATGAAACTGTCAACAAACAGGGTAGAAGTGAAACAGGAGGAATGACATGAGCACAACAGACGAATTACTGGAAGAGATGCTGGAAGATGCGGAAGAGTACGCGACACCAGTCACGGACGATGATCTGCAGTTCTGGATTAACGAACATCTGAGAGTGATTTCTATCCCGAAAAACGGCGTAGTGGCTGGAGTTGAAGGAGATAAAAATGTAAATAAGATCAAATTCGGCATGAACAGGTACTACCACGGCTTCGATATGTCCACATTCTCCGGGAGAATTTTGTACTCAAACGCCAAAGGAAATAAAAATTACTACAACATCACAGATATGCAGGCAAGCGGGAGCGCCATCACGTTTTCGTGGCTCGTAGACGCCGATGCTGTGCAGTACATGGGCAAAACCGCGTTCGTAGTCTACCTCTTCAAAATTCAGGGCTCGGAGCTGCGGCAGAAATTCTATTCAACGTTGGCGACAGTAAAAGTATTGGAAGGAATGGAAGTAGATTCCGCTGTACCAGTCGAAAAACAGACGGACATCATCGAGCGGATGAAAGAGGAGATCAGCGCCTACGCAGAAGAAGTCAAGAAAAGCCTGCCGGCCGACTACACGGCAATGACGGAGCAGGTTAATTCACTCAAGGAAGATTTAGAGAATTTAATTGTAAATAGCGTAAACCTGTACAATAGAGATAATGTACTTTTCGGGAAAATTTTGACAAAAGATGGGGTTGTAGATAACGAAGACTGGGATTTGTCTGAGGAAATAAAAATTGAACCGAATAGTGAATATTCAATAAAATGTTTTTTCTATAAAAAAACAGCATCGACGATAATAATTAGCCACATAAACAAATACGGGACATATTTATCGTCTGATGATATATATCTAGAACCTAATAGCTCGAACGATGGTGGATTTACATTTCATACAAGCGAAAACGCAACAAGGATTCGAATTAATACAAAAAATGCGTATTATATTGTCCTGGTAAAAGGAGAAAATATTCCTGTAAAATATGCAGGCTTTGTGTCAAAATATAAAAATAGAGAAATTACATACAAAGATTCTGATGAGATTATATGCAACAATATATTAGACACTAGTACTACATTTAAAAACGGTACATTAAATGCTGACGGATCTGTAAATACAACCAACTGGTTTGGAATCGTTACATATGATTTTATCCCAGTTAGAAAGGGAAGTATCATAACAGGGAATCTTACTTATAGTGATTCGACGATGGCATATCAAATTTGCGAATATGAACATGCTAACGAAGAATCATTTATAATTTACAGTGGCATATTGACCAAAAAAAATAAATATATTGTAAAAAATGATTGCTATATTAGAATAGCCGTGTACGATTACAACGAAACGATTAAATCAAGGATAGATTTCTACGATAGAATACAAATTGGATTATTAATAGCAGAAAAAACAAAAGTTATAAAAACTAAAAAAAGATACTACATCAACCAACTGATTCCGTGCATCGATGATTGTGGGCCTAAGTCAAGTAATAGTTTTGCATTGTTTAATCAAAGTGCTACATACATTGACTTTATAAAATCCTTTATTCAACTTCTGAAAACAAACAACGATTATGCATCCTTTAAGATAATAGGGAATGATGCATCTAATACAAAAGCTATTTATAAATTTTCACTAAAATCAAAAGGTATATATGCAAATGATAACAATCTTATTGTTCCGCGAAGTAAGGCTAAAATAATGATTATATCAGGCGTGCACGGCTTCGAAAAAGCGTCTTGTTTTGCACTATACTATTTCGTAAGAGAGCTAATAGAATGTAATAGCCCTGTATTTGATTACTTAAAATATAACGTTGACTTTGAAATCATTCCCGTTGCAAATCCGTGGGGATTCGATGAATTAAGCTACAGGCAATCAGAAAATATAAATATAAACCGAGATAGCGATTATAAATGGGAAAAAAATAGTGATGCAGGAACAGGGGACACTCCATATTCAGCTGTTGAAACGAGATACTTAAGAGATTTCATAAAAGAAAATTATGACGCAATGTTTATGATCGACTGGCATACAACAGGTGCGATAGATTTTAAAACAGCAGATTATACAAATTGGATCAGCGATAATTTATATGATTTCGCAAATGAGGATGTGCTTTTAGCAAACATTGCACACGGAGAATATATCTCAAGATATATTAATCAAAAATATAGTTTAGGTTATGAAAGCGGTACAATGTTAAGCAAACTAACACATGAAATAACAACTGGATGTACAGATGCAATAGCATGTGAAATTGGTGTTCATGGTGTTTGTTTTGAAGTATCTCCAAAAGTAGAACATGGTGCAGTACATGATGGAAATTTAGCAAAAATGAACGTTGAATTATTTACACATTATATAATGTCTCTAATTAAACAATTTTCGAAAAATAATTAGTTAACTAAATATGCTGAAAGATAACTACCGATACCATCCGAGATACATAGAATGGTATCGGTAGCATTGGAAAAGGATCATGAATCATGTTTCTCAAGCCACTCGGAAAGAGCCTTGCGGATGACCCACGATGCGGTACGCTCCTCGCGTTCGCAGTATGAGATAAGCTGCTTAAGCTGTTCCGGTTCAAAGCTGATCGACATTTTCTTGTACTTGTCCTCTTCGGATTTGCGTGGATGAGCCATGATAACCACCTCCTCGAGACCACTATACCAGACGCGAGTGAGTGGTAGCAAGAAGCAGTGATATATTGGGATATGTAGGCGTAACAGACGAAGCGTCGCCTCGTTTTAGTGAACTAGAGAGAGCATAGATTTTAAGGAGGTGTAAAAAGAAATTGCTTCTTTTACCGGAAGCGAGTAAAATAAAAATAACCAGGAAGGCGCCAACCTAAATCCTGGTTATTGGTACAATAAATATTTTTGAATAATCTTATTGTACCATGTTTCTATAAAAAAAGCAAATGAGTGCAATAGGAGAAATACGATGAGAAAACAAGGAATTGATGAACTTCTGATCAATGTGAAAGAAACACTTAATATCATAGACCAAGAGTATGAAAAGGCGAATACAGATTTATCTGTAAAGGAATTTTTGAAAATTCAAATTAAGCATGTACTGGAAGATATGCGGAGTTGTTTAGACTATATAGCAAATGATATTTACGATGAATTGTTTGTGAAAAGTACAGCATCAAAGAAAGTAGATATTCATTTTCCATATGGAAAAGACGAAAACGCATTTAAAGCTATGGCAGGACGATATTTCAAAAACTTAAAAGAAAAAAATGGAGAAATATATAATATCATTATAGCTGTGCAGCCATTCAAATGCGGATCTATGTGGTTATATAATCTGTGTAAAATGACAAATATAAATAAACATGAAGGTTTGGTTGGTCAAAAACGAGAAACACAGGCGGAAATTGATGTTTCAGGAATTAATATTGTGAAAGTTGAAAATATATCCGAAAACACAAATATAACATTTTCTGGATGTACGTTTAATGAAATAAAACAAAAAGATGATATTTGCATTGCAAATGGAAAAATAAATGTCGGAAATAATGATAATATCGATACACAGATAAAAACGGAATTTTATTTTGAGGGGACAGATATAAATTGCATTGAACTCGTCAAGAATTCTTATTTAGAAATCGTAAAACTTGTAGAAAATGTGTACGGAATATTAAATAGGTGATAGGATGACACGCAAACAATTTGAAGAAAATTATTGCAATAAGTCACATATAAACATTGAGGAATACAATAAATATTTTGTTACGTTTCCATGTAATTGTGGAGAAGATACATGCAAAGGATGGGCGTGTGTGACAAAAAAAGAATCTTCAATAAAAGCGCATAGAGAATTATATATTGTGCCGTTTGGAAAAAAAGTTGCAAATTAAGATGGTATGAATTGGAAGTTTTCTCGTTTTTCAGTATAAGTGAAAGGAGGGAAAAATGAGAAATAAAATTGAAAATATAAAAAATTTCATAGTGGAAAATGTATTCTTTTTATTTGCTGTTGTAATAGCAATACTGTTTATAACAAGTCCTGTTTGGATAAAAATTAAAGGCTTGTCAAAAGTGGTTTCATTATTTCTTGCGCCATTAAAGTCAGAGGGGTATAAAAGTTCATATATTGGAGCAATGGGAGGACTGATAGGAACATTTTTAGCTGTATCAGCTGCATTGTGGACACAGAGAAGGATTGATGAAAAAGAAGAAAAAAATAGAATACGAGAAAAAACGTTGATAATATACTATGATTTTCACTTTGCATTTTATGATATATGGAATTGCATTAGAGAATTTGCAGAGAATGTACCAATATTAGGCTTTGATTTGAAAGATAATCAAATCAAAGATTTTATAGCTAGTGTAAGAACATTAGAGATAAGGATATGTAATGAATGGATTACTAATATAGCAGATGTTTCAAAATACTTTACAGATAACGAGATAAAAGAAATGTATACAATGTATAGCGATTTAGTTAAAATTGAAGAAATATTGAAAAGGGCAGTGGAAACTGTAGAAAATTCAGAGTGGAATAGTTTATATAAATTGATGAATAACTATGTGTATGAGATATCGGGTGAAAATTATGAACGAGTAGGTATAATGGTGACACAAAAAGTATTCGATATTTGTAATAAATTAAGGAAAGTAGGAAGATTTTAGAAGTAGACTATAGACGGTGCATTGTTTGAGAGCGGGAAACCGCTCTCATTTTTATGGAGGAAACATGATAGAAATTCGAGCGGGACCGAAACGGTCCTATTTTTATGCCAAAAATTGAGAAAGAAGGATAGAGCAGTGAACGAAATATTAATGCAGACATATACGATAGCACTTCCGGTGCTTCTCGGGTATATCGTCTGGCTTTTAAAAAATCAGAAAAGGGATCGTGATGCGAACAGCAAAGGAACCATGTTGCTGCTCAGAGTCCAGCTGATCGAGTACCACAGCAAGTACACGCAGTTGGGTGATATCCCGTCGTATGCGTATCAGAATTTTTGCGAAATGTACGAGGCATATCATGCCTTAGGCGGAAATGGTATGGTAACGAAAATGAAGCAGGAAATTGATGAATTACATATCAAAAAGAAAGGTGATTAATATGGAACAGATTATGAATTATGTGAAACCGGAGCTTATCGTAGTAGCCGTGGCCCTGTACTTTTTGGGCATGACATTGAAGCAGGCTCAGGCGGTAAGAGATAAATATATTCCGCTGATTCTGGGTGGTGTGAGTATTGTACTTTGCGCGATTTGGGTGCTGGCTACCAGTGAGGTGTGCACCGGCCAGCAGGCGGCGATGGCAGTCTTTACGGCGGTCACGCAGGGAATCCTCGTTGCTGGACTGAGTAACTATGTAAATCAGATTATTAAGCAGACACAGAAATCAGAGTGAGGGCGGCCAACAACCGTCCTCTTTTGCGACGGCGCAATTCCGGCAGAAGGAGCTAATATGAAAATTGATAGGTCATACATGTGCGCAATGAACAAATTACCATAGACGTACATAAAAAGCCCACACGGGGCTATACGAGGCTCTGACGGGCGAATAACAGGAGGTTAGAAAGATGGAAGTATTAAAATTTCTGGAACAGATCCCGTTGCCGATTCTGGTGGTGGCACTTGTGATCCTGGTTGCGATCACAGTAGTGATGGCATATCAGTATGCAAAGATGCGCGGCATGGACGGCATCCGGGGGGATGTATACCAGTTGATCCTGAAAGCCGAGCATGCCTACAATGAATCCGGCCAGGGAAAGCAGAAACTCAAATGGGTTGTAAGCCAGGCACGCGGACTCTTACCAAAGTGGATGCAGGTTTTTGTAACAGAAGAAATGATGATGAAGGTAATTGATGAATGGTTCAAAGGCGTGAAAGACCTGCTGGACGACGGGAAGATAAACGGATTCCAGCAGTAGTTATAAAGAAGGTCAAAGAGCGGGCATCATACCCGCTCTTTTGCTGTGAAAGGAGAACGTCGTGGCAATTTCACGAAATATGAATACGGATGCGGCATATAACTGCCTGATCGCTGCCGGGGCATCAGTTTACGGAGCTTGCGGAGTGATGGGAAATATCTTTGCAGAATCGGGGTTCAATCCCCGTAATCTGGAAGACCTGTGCGAGGAACGCCTGGGGTATAAGTACACAGACGCTACCTATACCGAGGCGGTAGACAGCGGAGAGATCTCTCGGGAGTTGTTTCTGCATCCGATGGGAGGCAGCCGCCAGTATGGCTATGGCCTGTGCCAGTGGACAAGTGCTGGCCGAAAAGCTGGATTGTATGATCTGGCGAAAAAGAAAGGGGTTTCGATCGGAGACCCGACAATGCAGATTGAGTACATGATTTCGGAACTGCAGAGCAGATATCGAAGCGTTTTCTACGCTCTCAAAAATGCAACGACTGTGCAGGAGGCGTCGGACATCTTTCTGCAGAAATTCGAGCAGCCCCTGGATACTGGGGACAGCGTAAAAAGTAAACGAGCCAATTATGGAGAACAGTATCTCATGCTCTATCAGGACAACAACGATAAGGAGGAAGGAACTATGAGCTTAATCTCAAACAGTGGACACGATGAAAACGGCAGATATTCCGGCGGCAGAGCCGGAGATCAGACAGGAACCGAATGGGCGTTGATCCCGTGGTACTCCCGTCCCTGGAAGTGCGTACTGCGGCATCCGAACTCTGCAGTACGTGCAAAAATCGCAGAGCTTGGTGTCAAGGCGGCGAAAAACGACCTGATTGGTTACGATCAGGGACAGCGTGATACATACTGGCAGCACCTCAAAGCCAGCAACTACGATCCATCGCAGATCACCATCGCCTGCGAGGCAGACTGCTCCGCGGGAGTCATTGCAAATGTCAAAGCGGTCGGACACCTGCTCAACATCGATTCTCTCAAAAACCTGAAAGCAACTTACACCGGAGATATGCGATCAGCGTTCAGAGCTGCAGGTTTTACCGTCCTGACGGACAAAAAATACCTGAACGGACCTGACTACCTGCTTGCCGGGGACATCCTCTTAAACGATGGATTACACACGGCAACCAATATTGCTGACGGCGCGGAAGCAGGCGGAAACTCTACGAGCACCGGATCCGGCAGCAACAATGCCAGAAACAACGTTTCTGATGGTCAGAAATGGCTCAACAGCAACTATGGGGACAAGATCCTGAAGTATTGTGGAGCCAAACTGCGCGTGGACGGAGACTACGGCGATAAGTCCAGATGGGCTGCCCTGGCGGTTTGGAAAGACTTGATGAACCGGAGATACGGCACGAAGCTGGATCCGACCAACAAGAACTTTTTCGAATCATGCAAAAAAGTTGCTTCGAAAGCCACCGTCAGCCATGGAACTCAGGGAACCTTTACCTTCCTGGTTCAGTTCATCCTCGCAGCGAAAGGCTTTTATTTCGGTAACATGGACGCTCTCTGCGGAGACGGACTGACTGCCGCGATCAAGTCCTACCAGAAATCCAAAGGCCTCGAAGCCGATGGATACTGCGGAGCCAACACCTGGTACGCACTGTTCAACTGATGAATCAACTGACCGGTTGTGATCCTGAAACGTGATCGGTCAGAAGTAACCAGTAAACCACGCAAAAAGACTTTCTTACCGGAGAAATCCGGTGCAATTCCATACATGCAATTTATACGCCACTTTGCCCTGGGTATCTTCGGATACCTGGGGCTTTTTTATTGCCATTTTTTAAGGTAAAATTAAAATAAATATATTACGTAAAATGTATTGACATATTGCGCAATATGTGATATATTATAACCATAGAAACGAAATAATAATTGATGAAAGAAATATTTCAATAGCAGAGACGCTGCGGCGCTTGACTCTTTGATGTAAAGGCGGTAATTATGAGAGAAACAAAAGAATTTAATCAAATTGAATATATCAACAATTATATAAAGGAGAAATACGATCGGATAAATTTGGTTGTACCGGCGGGAAGCAAACAAGTTATTAAAAGTAGGGCTGCACAAAAAGGAAAAAGCGTTAATCAGTATATAAATGAACTGATCGACAATGACTTAAAAAATAGTAAAGAGAAAAAAGGAGATAAGAAAATGAAAAAATTTGAAATCGTAAAAACAACAGCAGAAATCAGCTGGAAAGAAAGGGATGAAATCAAGGAAGGATGCACGATGTACGATGTGGATCCGGAAAAAATTGCTTCATTCGGAACCAAAGAGGAAGCCGAAAAGGAATTGAAAAAATACAAAACGGATGTGCAAACATCCGGAAGCCTCTTCACGGTAGAAGAGTTTTCGATCCAGGAAAACGAATACGACGAAGATGACGAATGGATCGGAGGCGGTGATATTTGGAAATTCACTCCAATGGAAATTTTTGTAGTCGACAAAGAAACGCGGAAAACGATAGCAAAAGTCGAAACTTACGAAGAGGCGGAGGAGGCCGCAGAAGAGTATGAGGGCGATGCGGGCGCCGATATCGTGTTTTACGAATAAAAAAAGAGTCGTGTCGAAATGGCACGGCTTTTTTTATTTGACACACTGGTCACTGTGTGTTAATATCAAATGTGTCATTTTCGTGTCATGGGATCGTTGGAAAATGGCGTATTTGCGGGCATTTTAGTAGGTAAGGAAACTTGACTTTTAATCAAGTTGTCCGGGGTTCGAATCCCCGATGCTTCACTAAATAACCCGTAGAAAACGCCCATGGAGGTTTTCTATGGGATTTTTCTTTTTCTCGAAAAAATAATATGCGGTTATGACGGAATTGGCAGACGTGCAGGATTTAGGTTCCTGTGCCTTTCGGCGTGTGGGTTCGAGTCCCACTAACCGCAGAAAAATCCACAGCAGTAAAATGACAAAAATCAGATTCTAAATAATTGCAGCAAAAATATTCGCGCATCAAATATCTTAAAAACTCCAAACAGAACCGAAAATCAAATAGAGAATAGATAGAGGAAAAATGGTATGACAAGAGAAAAGTATGAGTCATTGCCTTTGAGCACGCTGAAAGCGCTGGCAAAATCCAGAAACATGAAGGGGATTTCCACCCTGCGGAAAGAAGCGCTGATTGAGCGGATGCTGGAAGAAGATCAGAAAGAAAACCAGAAAAACATGGAAGAGCCGGCGGTTCTAAAAGAGGAAAAAAAGACGGAAACTGTACAGGATCAGAATCAGGAACCGCAGGAAAAGCGGG
>ERZ772805.2914-NODE-2914-length-10202-cov-2.640485_pt1 | contig 10202 bp, 7 predicted proteins | sample MGYA00511344_ERZ772805 | MGnify/ENA primary metagenome ERZ772805 (study PRJEB29015, sample SAMEA2737730) | human gut metagenome | biome: human gut; feature: human-associated habitat; material: faeces | place: China | collected 2012 ...
CATAGCTGAAAGTAAAAAAGGATATCCGATCTTAGTTGTACATGAGGCTACTATCGAAGAAATCAGAGAGCAAAAGCTTGATGAATTACGGTTACACGATTCATCTGAAGCGGTGAATCAGTTCAATATAAACGGAGTATTTGGCTGGCTGAATAAGAGTACTCGTGTAGGGCTTATGAACTCAATTAATATTGAAAGAGAATCTGGTCGGTCTAAAACAAGTATCTGGATTGGTGATACAAAGTTTGTCTTATCAATCGAAAGAGCTATTGACATGTTACAACAACTAGAATTATATGCCCTTGCGTGCTATGACACAACACAAAGGCATATCAACGCTATCAATCAATTAGAAACAAAAGAAGAAATTGAAGCATACAACTTCAAAACTGGTTATCCCAGAAAGCTCAACTTTACCGGATAACCTATCGTATAATCGTAGTTTTCGATTTCCTCAATAGTCTGTAACAACCTGACTGCTGCGATGTGTGATTGTGTCACATTGTAGCAGTTTAATGCATATAGCTCTAAAGCATTTAACATTGCTAAAGCATCTGGAATGGGAATGATATACTTTATTGCATCATACCACAATACGGTATCTGATTTACCAATCTGTTTCTCAATTGAAATTGAGTTAAATAATCCAACACGTGTAGATTTGTCTAGCCACATACTTCTACCTGATAATTCAAAAGAGTTGACACATTCTGATTTGTCAAATACTTGTATTTCAGATACTTTATTTTTTATTACATCCTCAAGTGAGTACTGAGGTTCTACCAAAATTGGATACCCTTTCTTGCTTTCTAATATCTCTAGTCCAGCCGACTGTCCTGCTAACAATTTCTGATAATACCCTTCTGTAATTTCTATCGAACCTTCCTGGGGTTCGTCGTAGAATCCTTGTTTCCAATACTTCATAATGATTATTTTATTTATTTCCAACGTCCAATAGCAAACCAATTAAAGCCACCCCAAAATGCACCGTTATTCGTATCTGTCGAATGGTACAAGCCGAACATTAAAAATGAAGATTTGTTTTGGGTCCAGACATCTCCTGTATAATTTGTCGTATCATCTACAGTTCTCTTCATTGTAACCAATACGGAATAATTAGTATCATAAAAGGATGTCGGCAGATATATTGTTTTATTCCGTCCTGATGAGCTGCTGTATCCCCATTGCATTAATAGTCCATTAGAATATTTTACATAGCCATTTTGTCCTAAATTATCATTAATGATTTGAATCGCCTTAGTTCCGAGAGTACTTAGTAAAGTTTTCTCCGTATCCGTCATAAATTTTCTTGTAGTACTTTCTTCAACCATTGATGCTGGATGAGAAACCGGATGAGAGTAATTATTAGCTCCTGCTGCTATTCCTGTAAGTTTTGTACGTTCTGCATCCGTCATAAAACGATGAGTTGAATCTTCTTCAACCTCCGACGCTGTATGTTTATGAGAACTTACCGCATAACTACCCTTGGGCTGATAGACTGAATCGTGGTTGTGATTACCTGCTGCCTTACCATTCCAAGTAGACTTTTCTGAATCCGTGACAAATCGATGCGTACTATCTAGGGAAATATCTGTCGCCCCATGTGAATGCGACGAAGCGGCATAATTACCGACGGGCTGATAGACTCCCGTATGATTATGGTTGCCGGCCGCCTTACTATTCCATGTCGTTTTTTCCGAGTCAGTAACAAAACGATGAGTTGAGTCAGGAGTTATCTCGGTTGCTCCATGTGTATGTGAAGACGGGGCATAACTACCCGCAGGCTGATATACTCCCTCATGATTGTGATTAGAAGGAGAAGCACCAACTTCGGAAGCTGTATAACTAGGTTTACTAACAGCCTTCGCCCATGCTGGCACATCACTAGCGGGCATAGAGGCAGGAAAATCACTTATCTCAGACTTCTTATGCGTATGTGCTTTCGGTGTACGGGCATCAGTCAACCGTGAATCGTTACCCTCACATACGGTTTCTTTAGCCGTTCCAAAATTCTTGTTGAAAGCAGAGTTCTTGGTAAATGCAGGTTCGTAAGTTCCCGCATGATTGTGACTTGACGGAGAAGCTCCGACTTCGCTCGCTGTATAGGTTGGCTTACTAACAGCTTTCGCCCATGCAGGTACATCACTAGCCGGCATAGAGGTTGGGAAGTCGCTAATATCCGCTTTCTTATGTGTGTGCGCTTTCGGTACACGAGCATCACTTAGACGTGAATCGTTACCTTCACAAACAGTTCCGACAGAAGTACCGAAATTCTTATTGAAGGCAGTGAGTTTATTGATAATCTTCTCATATACTGTATCGTGATTATGAGAGTCCAAAATGGCCTTCAACGCTTTTCCCTGTTCAGCGGAAAGGACCTTGCCGGTTCCACCACTTGTCAGATTGTTGACAATATCGGAAATATTGAGTTTCTTCCCTAACTCTGTTGCCATAGTGGCCGCAAAATTCGGATCATTGTTAAGAGCGTTAGCCAATTCAATAAGCGTATCGAGGGCGTCCGGTGCTCCGGCTACAAGTGCATCGACCGCAGCCTTCACCTTTGCGTCAACTCCCGATACAGCATTGTTAGCAGCCAATGCAGCAGCATTTGCCTCATCAGTAGCCTTTTGGGCTAGACCTGTTTGTACTACAGATGCATCCTTGGCCGCATTCGCATCGTCAGTAGCCTTCTTAGCAAGAACTGTTTGTGCCTCTGATGCTGTTTTGGCTGCATTAGCATTATTCGCCGCAGTAGTTGCAGCATCTTTAGCAGCATTGACACTACCAGCTGCAGTATTAGCCGCATCCGTAGCTTTCTTAGCAAGAGCCGTCTGCTCAACAGATGCGTTCTTAGCTGCATTTGCATCGTCAGTTGCTTTCTTAACGGCTGCAAGCTCTGCACCGGCTTCTTCCGTAGCAGTTGTCATTTCCTGCACAATACCGGCATACTCTGACTTACGTTTAGATTCGGCTTCTACACGTTCCGTTTCGGCATTTACACGCTTAGCCTCATTTGATGAACGGGCACCTTCCGCAGTTTTGCGAGCATCCTCATTCTGCTTTCTCTTGTCTTCTTCTGATGCCCGGGAAGTTTCAGCCATAGAGCGGGAAGTTTCAGCAGCCTTTCTCTTGTTTTCCTCGGATACCCGACCTGTCTCGGCAGATTTACGGGCAGTTTCGGCAGATACTCGTTCGGATTCTGCCGACCCCCTCCCCGTTTCAGCAGTCTTTCTTGCCTGTTCGTTAGATTCACGTGTACCTTCAGTGGTGACACGTTTCTTTTCTGCATTATCCCGTGTAGTTTCAGCAGTAGAACGTCCAGTTTCTGCAATCTTACGTACATTCTCATTAGTAACGCGTACTGATTCAGCAGCTTCCCGGGCTTGTTCTTCGTGGGAACGATTCGTCTCGGCTGTCTGCCTGGATTGTTCGGAAGCATTACGACGGGATTCAGCAGTTTCACGGGTTGATTCATTACCTTCAACAGTAGCCTCTAATTGACGCATATCGCTAGTTGCAGACTTGGCATCATCCGTAGCCTTGAGCATATTATCCAAGGCTGTCTGAACCTTCTCTAAACCGAATTTAAGGCTTGTCCTAACACCGTTGATTATCCGGTAGCCGATAGTGTAGAAGCCTTTCATGTCGCTGGCTTCGTTCAACTCTGATATTCTTTTCTTTTTTAATGGCATAATACATCAATTTAAGTCAATATAAAACTCTCCGTCCTCTGTCATGATAAACTCACCAGCTTCGGAGGCAAGCAAGAACTCCGTTTCTCCGATCCGGAAGCTGGTAAATACAAGCTTTAAAGTGAACTCCCACCAGATGCCATTATTTAGCATGAAATCATTGGTCTGGCAACTCTTATAATAGCAGGGATAGCTTTCACTCCACTCGTCACAATAAAATATACGTTCCGCATCGGAATACTCATATCCTTCATCATCAGTCTTGACTGATAGCTTAGTGAGATCATGCAGAAGGGCATCATGGTTCCGCCAAAATCCTTCAATCGTCCCGGCCCGCATCAGGCATTTGAGAGATACTTCTTTGGTTTGGAATTTCACAACTTCACCGTCATAGGTTGCTCCGTCCTGACGTTTGAAACTCTGTAATAGGTTTTTCTTTACTGCCGGAGTTTTCAATATCTCGGCATTACTACCTTGAAGAACTACCACGCCATAATCAGACAAATCCTTATTATCTATCTCATACCCCTTTGGCATAGGAATATAGTTAGCAGGTTCCCGGTAGACGTAATCAGCCGGACGGGGGAAATCATTGGTAAAAGAAAACTTAGCAACCTCATGACCTGTATTGATAACATAGCTATTTTGAGAAGATAGTCGTAAGGTATATGTTCTGTCAATCAATGGAAAACGGAACTCATGATAACTTAAGTCCGAGAGCTTATCAATAAGTCCGCCAATGCCTAGACTACCTATATATGCAAACTCAATGCTTACTTCAGTCGTATCCAGTGTAGGACTGGAAAGATCAAATTCCTGTCCGTCCTCTTCCGGCCAATCATTTTTATCAGGTTCCTTCATGGCAGGAAATGCTACAAGATTATTATAGCTTCCTTTTGCAATGCATACACCTAGACTGATATATGCATCTATTCCGTCTATGTAGAATTGTCCTGTCATCGCTTTAACGTTATGCCTTTAGTATTTAATGTATCAATCCCCATTCTGATAGATTCTATCGACTTCTCAATAGCTTCGAGACGTGCAGTATGACTACTAATATCTGACAAGTAAGTAATGATAAGATCACCATTTCTCATCATTTCGTTCATATTTTTGTCCATGTTAGAGAGATATGCAAGTTTTTCTACAATCTTACCCGTATTGGAATATATCTGTTTTACTCCTTCATTGATTGAATAAGTATGTTCTTGTACAACGGCAAGCCGTCCATTATTTTCAGTCACAGAATCTTGTGAAGCAGTTGCAATTCCCTTCTTGGAAACTTCACGCTTAGAATCTTCATCGCTATCCCAACCGAAAGACTTAGCCATTTCTTCACGGTTATGCATCATATCTTTGACAATCTGTTGATATTGATTTTTCAGTGCATTTGCTTCTTCTTCTGTTATTTCCTTATCGCTTTGGGCAGCATCACTCCATTGTCCATAAAGAGCATTTATACGGTCTTGATACTGACTAGCAACTAACCCTGCCATGATTGACTTACGTAAATATCCCTCAAAGTTATCACACATATCTTCAAAAGAAGTATCCATATCGGATAACTGGTCAATAAACCCATTGTAGAAGGAATCAATATCAACCCCTGTCATGGCTTGATTAAGAGCATCCCTCAGTTCATTCGCTTCATCTTTACAGGCTACGATGCTATCCAAATTTTCACGGATTCTGGCATCAATCAAGCTCCATGCTTCCGGCATTCGGGACTGGATGATGAACAATTCATCTCCTGACAAACTATACAAGTCTGTCATGGAGCTTATTGATTTACCTAGGATGTCGCTCATCTGCTCAAAACCACCTACTGCACCGACATTTTTGTTAGAATGCCATTCTGCACTATGAGACTTCCAACTTGCACCGGCACGTCCAGAAGCGGTGGCAATCTTTTGAAGATTAATAACTTTCTTCTCGTAATTATCCAACGCTTGGATAGCAGATTTTACAGAAGCAAATCCACCACCAAAAACTATCCCCTCCTTGCTTTTGTCAATAATACGATCATAGACCTTATTTATTGCCTCAAGCTGTTCCTTTACTCCTTCATAATAAGCGGTACCGTCCGGCCCCCCAAAGAAACTGGATATAGTTTTAGTTATACCGGCAAGAATCCCCGTAGTTGATGAAATTATACTGAATGGCTTTGTTAAATCAATGCTTTCAAGCCCGTTCATGATTTGCCCTAATCCGGAAAGAGCACCGGAAATAGATTCGGGGACCTCAACACCTAGATTTGTAAGCATATCAACTAAGTTATTACCGGCGTTTACCAACTGTTGCCCTTGTTGCCCTATACTATTAACCGCTTTTGTCAATTTGCCTTGCGATTCAAGACGCCCCTTCTGCGCATCAGATAAATTTCTTTCTGCCTGCTCCTGAGTAAGCAACTTAGTTATCAGTTTTCCGGTTTCATCAGTATATGTTCCAACAACAACTTCTCCACCCTCTTGTATTGTATTCAAATCCTCTTGCGCCTTTATTACGGCTTCTGTAGCATTTTTATAGCCTTCAATGCCTTGTTTAAGTTCCCCGAAAGGATTTCTTTCTGCAATCTTCAAATCAATATTACTGAATGCTTCTTGCAGTTCTTTTAAATCAGTCGGTTTTAAATCTTTCGCGGACTTATTTATTATCTCTTTCAGTTTATTACGCATCTTGGTGAGAGTTTCCGTAGACTGTGTATTCAAGTCCCCGAAAATATCTGCAAAATTGATAGTCTTCTTTAGTTCATCAAAAGTTACTTCTTTCAGTTTACTATCCCGTTCTTTTTTTAGAGACTCTTTTTCACCCTTGGTTGTAGCTTCTGCTATCTTCTGATTATATTCCGCATTGATAGCAGATTTCTTTTGTTGAAAGTTTCCATATTCAACAAGATACTCATTCCAAGCTTGCATCTCCTCTTTATAGGGAGCAATAGCCTGTTGTATCAACTCGTTTGATATTAACTCGTTAAACTTTATCGTATTGACCTTTACAATAGAAGGATTAAATGTTTTTTTCCTGTAGCTTTTATCTTTCTTAGCGTTTAATTCTTCCTGGGCGTCGTACTTATCTTTTTTAGCCCGAATGACAGCTCGGATATAATCTTCTTTCTGACGTTTTAACACCTGGATTTCTTTTTGGTTATCTAATTCGCGTTGAGCACGCACCTTAGATTCTCCGGACACCATAGCATCAATTCTAGACTGCGCTATTTGATTCTCCAAGTCTTCGGTTTGACGTTGGCTTTCTAACTTTTGTTTATCTAGAAGGATAGCATACTTTTCCTGTTCTTCATGTAATTTTTGTGCCTTATCATCCTGTTTGGAAAATGAATCATAAACTTTTAATTCTTTCTCTGCTTCTTTTAGTTTTTTGATATTTTCTTTGTAAGCAGTAACGACAGTAGCATCAATCCCTTTGAAATTTCCAGCATCCATCAATTTCTTTTGAGTCTAGTGCTTTCGTTGCATCATCTTTTTGCTTGGTCCAAAAGGCTTTATTTTGAATCTTCGCCTTTTTGTTTTCTTTTTTATCTTCTTCTTTCGCTTGTTTTTGAATCTTTGCAATATTATCTACAACCTTTTGAGCTGCATCAACTTCTATTTTAGCCCTGCCAAGTTGTATGTCATATTGTCCGGAATAAGTTCCACGTTTTGAATCTTCAGCAATTAAAGACTGAATTGAGTTATAATTACGTTGAGCCATAATCAATTTGGTTTGTGCTCCAATTCGTGCACGTCTCTGAACTTCTTCTGCGATCATCTTATTTAAAGAAAGGATATCCATCAATTTAAGTTTTTCAATATCCATATTCTTAAAAATATTTGGCATAATGCTTTGAAGCTTATTATATGCTATAACTTTCTCATAATTTGCAGAAGTCTCATCGCGTATCGTTGAAAGTAAATCTGTAGCACTTTTTTTCAAATTATCAGCTTGTTCGGTATATGCTTTGCATGCTTCATTATATTTTCTCTGTACTTTTTCAGCTTCTGTCTCAACCGTTACCACATGGTATATTGCGTAACCGAGCGTTGCAAATGCAGCGGCAGCCAGCACATAAGGGTTGGTTAGCATCGCTGCTGCATTTTTTAATTGTGCAATCGTTTGGGCTTTGAGAGCTTTTGTCAATAAAACACGTGCAGATGTGTTTTTGGCAATCATTGCAGCTTCAACGGCATACATGCCTTTAGTCAATACCAAGTTAGCCGCTTCAATAGTCCGCTGCTTGTTAACAATAGCTGTAACTGTTGCATGTACTTGTTTAGCGGTACTTATAGCCAAAATACTTCCTTTATATCCAGCGAGAGCCGTAGTAACGGTAACTATTAGGGCACCAATAGTTTTTAATGATTCCTGTGCATTTCCATTATCAAATGCCTTATTTATTGATTGTGCGGCACTTGATATTTGTTTTAAAATCTCTTTTCCAAGGGGACGAAGGGTAGCTGTTATATTATTTCCAAGTAGTTTCATTTGATTTTCGGCAGATGAAGCCATTTCTTTAAAGGCTGCTTCTGCTGCACCGGCAGAATTATTAACTTCGTCTAGATCGGAAGCTGCTTCCTTGGCCTTTTCACCAGTAAGCATTAAAGCGGCTTGGAGTGCTTCATCGGTACCCAACAATTCTTTCATTTTGGTTGATGAACCACCTGCTTTGTCATAAATAAGTTGTAATGCTTCTTGGAAAGTACGTCCTTTGAATGCAGCGTCTCCCAACTGGTTGGCTGTACCTAAGATAGCAGCACGTATTTTCGTCATTGCTTCCGAAGTGGGAACACCTTGTTTGGTGATTGATGCTACTGCACCCAGGACTTCTTTTATGTCAATGCCAAATGATGCAGCAATAGGCGCTGCCTGGGCTATACTTTTGCCTAGTTGACCGAAATCAGTCTTACCCAATCGAACGGTGGTAAATAACTGGTCCGAAACTTCCTGGGCTTTAGAAGCATCCAATTTATAAGCATTTAGAACTGTAGTTATAGCATCAGCTGCAGTAGCAGTATCGGTTACCCCACCAACAGCAGCTTTTGCGGATGCTTCCAACACTTTCATTCCGTTGGCTCCGTCATGTCCGGCAGATACGATCTGATAGAGAGCTTTGGCTGCTTCGTTTGCTTCAACGGGAATAGTACGAGTTATCTCCATAACTTGATTCATGTAATCCGTTAAGCTGCCTTTAATTCCATTTGAAAGAGTAGCAACTTCTTTCATGCTTTGTTGAAACTGTTTTTCAAAGTCGTATGCACCTTTGGCAGCTCTGGCAAATGCGATACCTGCACTAATGCCGATCCCACCGAATACATCGAAAACGGTAATTTCACTGGCCATTGCCTTAATGATTCCCATCGCTTCCTGACGCCCGGAATATAGTCCTGAATTATCTATGCCTGTTGCGAAATACAACGCTCCATCTTTGTTCTGAATACCCATATAGCATTTATTCTTAAAATATAAAGAGGAGCCAAAATTTGGCTATTTCAAGAAGAATAAGCATCTTTGCAGTGTCTTGACCAAGGACATTTTTTAATCTTGCAAATTGGGAGTTGATAAGCCTACAGAAAGTATAATATAGGCTATCAATTCCCTTTGCTACATAATCCAATTTGCAAGATAATAGATTATGGTCCTTGGTCGGAATAAAAGGGAAAAGATAGCCTTTTCTATATATAAATTACTACTCATTAGCGCCATGACCAAGGAAAATGAAGACGTATCCGTAGTGAATAAAAGTAGCTATACGGAAGAAGAGATTAAAGCTGTCTACGAGAAAGGGAAGAGTGAAGGAAGAATTGAAGGGATGCTCACTTATCAGAAAAGATTGATTAAAAATCTACAGCAGGATAATGCTTCTCTCAATCAGATGCTTCAAGAAATGAAAAAATAATCCCCTGTATCTTCACAGACACAAGGGACCAAAAACAACTCTAAATCAATTTAATAAAAAAACAGTTAACCTAATATATAAACACAATGGCAAATTACTTTATCTTTTGACTTTCCCGTTAATATCATAATATCTTTTCATCCGGATCTTCTCGTTTGGATTATCAAAACTTGGTAGCTCTATCCATTCATAGTCTCGTCCTTCGACTTCTCCGTCTTCATCAGTCGTTTTATTTCGCTCGCTCATTACAAAGGAGTACTCCTGAAGCAATATCTCTATTAATCCATAGCTACTATCCAGCGTCTCATTAAAAGTCAATCCTAGAGCTTCTTTTGCAATAACTAAGAATCGACTTTGGTTGTATCCTTCCAGCTTTGCAGATTTTTCTGAGCGGCTATTATCTCCGTCTCTCGTAGCGGGCTCACGTTCCGAAACATCGTGATAGAGGTGCAAAAAGGGTGATACCCTATACGATATATGATTGCGTTGAATAGTATCCGTATATCTTCCCATGTAGAATTGTCTGCAAGAACCTGTTTGAACCATTCCGGTGGATTGTTGGGCTTATTGTGAAACCCCAGGCAGACGACATCAAGAAGTAATTCTCCGTACTTGTT
>ERZ772805.2922-NODE-2922-length-10167-cov-3.353639_pt1 | contig 10167 bp, 14 predicted proteins | sample MGYA00511344_ERZ772805 | MGnify/ENA primary metagenome ERZ772805 (study PRJEB29015, sample SAMEA2737730) | human gut metagenome | biome: human gut; feature: human-associated habitat; material: faeces | place: China | collected 2012 ...
GGGACTGGACGGATAAGGACGGCGGCCGTCGCCGCAGCGCCGAGGTAGTGGCGGAGAACGTCTACTTCGGAGACAGCAAGCGCGCGGTGTCAGATTCGGACACGCACTCGGCCGGAGAGTTTACTGAACTGCCCCCGGAAGAAGAAGGGAGGCTTCCCTTTTGAATGAAAGAATGGAAACGAGTCACTTGTTGTCCGTATTGCGGTGGAGATCTTGAAGTCAGTTATTACTACACGTTCAGCTTTGATTACCGGATTACAAAAGCAGGCATCCTGAGCAAAAGATTTAAAAAATCTGACCCGGGGGAAATGAACTGCATGACTGGGTATTGTTATGGGTGCGGCCGGGCGTTTGACGATAACGAAATAACTGTCGAACACGATGGGACTGTATGGATGAAAGTGGAAAAGGGGGAAGATGATGAGCCTTGAATACCCGTGCATCTATTACCGAGAAAATGGCCTGTGCAGCTACGGAGGCGACCTCACAGACGCAAACATCTGCGTGTTCGGTCCGTGCGACCATGAGACGCCGTCAAGAGCCGACCTGGTTCGGCGCATGAGCGACGAGGAACTGGCCCGGAACATCAACCGGCTGTTGGAGGGTGAGATATCGCCCCCCTACTGCCGGGAGCTGCCCGAGTGTGATGCGGATGTGGAGCGGGATGTGCTGATCCCACTGGAGCGATGCGAGCAGTGCGTGCTGCACTGGCTCCGCCAGCCAGCCGAGGAGGTTTGTAGAAATGAAACTTGAAGATGCCACCAAGGATGAGCTGATCTGGTGGATCAAGGAGCACTCTTTTGCGCTTTCCTTTCGGCCCAGTGAGTTTGAGGCAGATATTATGCAGCGTCGGCATGACGTGTATATGGAGAAAGCTGATAAATGCGGAGAGCAGTATGACGAGGCTTTGAAATCCTATCAGACGTTGTTGACCCCTTATCTGGGAAAGCCGCTGGGGCTGCTCCCAAAAGATGTGCTGGACCAGGGCGCAAGGCTGGAAAAGACTATGAACGCCGCCCAGCGGGAACGAATGCGGCTATGGGGCCTTGCCAACAAGTGCATGGACCGGGTGCTGGGGGCGATGGAGGAATAACATGAACAGATTGACTACTGATGATTCCCAGTCCATTCTGTACGGACTGAATTTATTCTTTGTGAAAGACGGAGAAGTCTGGATCAGAGGAGGCGGCCCGGAGCCGGATTACCAGGACTGCACCCTGGTGGACTACATTGCCAGAGTGGCTGAGACGCATCACTTGGACATTGTCTCCCGTGATGCCGAACATCTGGGCGACGAAATGTATGACTGCTTGCAATATGGGACCGATGAACTGGAGGGCGTGGTGGCTCTGCTGCATGCGGCAGCTATCCAGGCAGCAGAAATGCGTGGCCGTCTTGCCGACATAGAGGATATCCTGGGGGATAGCTATGACCTGGACAAATTGCGGGAGCTGTTGGAGGCGGTTCGGGCAAAGCGGTGCTTTGCACTCCCGGTACTGCCAGGCTTGTGTCCTGGGATTACCAGCAGCGAAGTTTTTATTTTACTGGATTCCGGCGAAATCGTCACGGACACTGTCGGCAACATCTTGATCGCACCGGATGACAGTGGAGACATCAAAATAATATTTGATACTTTTGACAGTGGATACTTTGACGATGATGACGTAGGCAAACGCATATTCTGGCGGATCGAGGACGCGCAGAAGGCTGCAGCCGCTCTGAAAGGAGGCCAGGATGCCTAAACAATCAGGGCTCCTCCGACGCCAGAAGGAGAAAGAAGATGCCGCTATGATTATGGGAATCAGCATCGGTATGCAGTACGCCATTGATACACTCAACATCAGCCTCTACGAGGCAGATGGCTGGGGTTATGACCGGCAGATGCGGCTCATGGAAATCTGGCGGGAAAATCGGCGATACTACGAAGATGCGTTAGACTCCCGGAAAGTGGAGGCTGATGTGTATCGCGATAAGCTGGATAAGGGCCTCGCAACGGTTATTGGTGGCAAGGCGGAGCTGATTCCTTTTGCCAAGCGGTATCCGTACCTGCGGGAGATCCAATATGGCAAATAAGATCAATCTGTTATCTCCCAATGACCTAATCCATTTGCGGCAGGCCATGGAGGACCGGCAGGAGATCTCCCTGATTCGGACGCTGGGCGATGTGTTGGTGAGAGCCGGCACGTCGCCGGCGCCAGCTGTGTGGGGCTGCGACATGCTGGTGCGGCTGGAGCGCCGTGAGGGAGGACTGTACAGCAGTCAATATTTCCGCAGCGTAGAGGAGATGATGCAGTACATATGAGTGCAGTTTGGTATTGCACCCGCCAAAGAGCGGGGCCGCTGGTCAAAGAGTGCCGGGCGCTGCGGCCGCCGCTGGGGCCATCCGGGACACGGCAGGACGCGTCGGACAAGCGGCAGCTGCGCAGGGGAGGACACAGCGCTGTGAGCCGCAGTCAGGTGGACCGCCTGGAGCTGCGCTTGGCACTGTACGGATATGAGGGCAGCCACTACACGCTTACCTACGACTGGGAGCATCTGCCCAGGGACTACGACGGTGTCCGCCGGTATTTCCGGGCATACCTGGCCAGGATGCTGCGGTGGCGGCACGGAGAGAGGTTTGACTGGATCATCTGCATTGAGGGACGCCACGGAGACCACCGCTACCACATCCACATGGTACTCCGGGACAGCCAGTTTTCTCCGGCAGAGGTGCGCCACCTGTGGCGGGGCGGTGAGGTGGACGACGAGCCGGTGCTCCGCAAGGAGGGCGGCTACCGTCGGCTGGCGGAGTATATGAACAAGGAGCGGCCGGATGGATTCAAGATTCCAATCGGCAAGCACCCGTGGAGCTGCAACCTGTCGCTCTCCCGAAGCCTGGAGCCGCCGGAGATCTGGCTGGACACCAGCGGCGTCATCGAGATCCCGGACGATGTGCTGTGGGCGCGCCGTGGGCAGGCGGTCAATGATTTTGGCGCCTACTACTATGCCAGCTACATCCTGCCGAAACGTCCTAAGAGGGAAGATCTAACCCAGGAGCCGGAAGTGCTTTTATTTTAGTAGATGTCGCGCGCGGGCGCGCGCACGCGTCAATCTTGAAATCTAGTGGAAAAGTAGACATGTTTGGAAGAAAGTGAGGGAAGTGCATTGCAAAAGACGCCGCGTCGTGTTACACTTGCCATAAAGGATGGATTTGTTGTTTGCCCGGTATGTCGGCAAAAGACGACGCAGTTCATCCGACCAGAGACCAGGGCGAGAAATTTGCAGCTCTGGTGCCGCCATTGCAAGGCGACGCCTCTGGTGAATATCGATTTTGGCCAGTGCTTCTTGTTAAGCCGGTGCCGATGATCTTCCTGTGGAGAAGACGTCGGTGCCGGCTTTTTGTTTTGCCCGGAGGTGATAGCCCATGGATTACAAAGGCCGGCGGTGGAAACACCTGCGCCAATCCATCCTGCGGCGTGATCGGTACCAATGCCGGGAGTGCCGGCGCTACGGCCTGGCGGTCAATGCCACTGTGGTGCATCACGCATACCCGGCGGAGGATTTCCCGGAGTTTGCCTGGTGCTCGTGGAACCTGCTGAGCCTGTGCTCGGCCTGCCACAATGCCATGCATGACCGGGAGACCGGCGCCCTGACGGACCGGGGCCTGGCCTGGAGGCGGAGGGTATCCCCCCCTCATCCTCCGGCTGGCCCCGATGTCTAGGGGACCGGGGGGCGGAAGAGCTTCCGACGGCGGACCTCACCGTCGGAGGGGGTTCGCGCCCGCTCAGGCGCGACCAGACTCCGCGCGTGCGCATCATGCCCGGGCAACGCGGGCGCAAACGACGCGCCCACGCGAGAGCGGTGTCCGATTCTGACACCGAGACCATAGCGAGGAGGCATCATGGGACGGGAGGCGATGATCCGGGCGGACATGGAGTCCGTCGGCATTTACAGTCCAATCTTTGACAGCACCATCAAGCAGCTGGCCAAGCTGGAGCGGGAGCTGTCCAAGGCGGAAAAAGCCTGGCGTGCGGCAGGTGGGCAAATGGTGGCGGAGCTGGTCAACAAGACCGGCGGCAAGTACACCGCCAAAGACCCCAACTACGCGGTGGTGGATCAGCTGCGCAAGGACATCCTGGCGCTGCGGTCTCAGCTGGGCCTGACACCATCCAGCTTTGCCAAGGCCCAGAAAAAGCGGGAGGAGTATTCGGCGGAGAAGCAGAGCCGGATCGAGCTGCTGCTGGAGGAGGCGGCCGCCCATGCGGTGGAGCACGCTGCCGACTACATGGCAGAGGTGGACGGCTATGTCTCCGGGGTGCTGTCCGGAGAGATCCATGCTTGCGTGGAGATCGTCCAGGCGTGCCAGCGGTACATGGACGACCTGAAAAATCCAAAGTGGGACTTCCGGTCGGAGCCGGCCAACGAGATCATCGCCATCATTGAGACGACGGTCTGCCACCAGCAGGGAGAGTTTCTGGACGCCACGCCGCTGCGGGGAACGCCGTTCCTGCTCCTGCCATACCACAAGTTCATCGTGTACAACATCATGGGCTTCTATGTGGTCGGAACAAAGGAGCGACGCTTCAAGGAGGCGCTGGACTTTGTCCCACGAAAAAACATCAAGACCACCTTTGCGGCGGCCCTGGCCTGGGCCCTGGCGCTCTATGAGCGGCGCAGCGGCTCCAAGGTCTACGAGGTGGGCGGCGCCCTCAAGCAGGCGCTGGAGGGATTCGACTTTCTCCGCTACAACCTCAAGCGGGAGCACCTGACGGTGGACGATGACCCGGTGGGCGGCCTGCGGATCATCAATAACAACATGGAGCGCAGCATCACCGGCGACATCGGTGAGGACGGCTTCATCTCCATCAACGCCCTGGCATCCAGCGTGGACAAGCAGGATTCTTTCAACTGCAACATCGTCATTGCCGACGAGATGCACACCTATAAGTCGGCCAAGCAGTACCAGGTCCTCAAGGACGCCACCAAGGCTTACACCAACAAGCTGGTGATCGGTATCAGCTCCGGCGGTGACCTGGCTACCGGCTTTTGCGCAAACCGTGTGGAATACTGCCGCAAGATCTTGAACGGCACCATCAAGGGGCCGGAGGCGGACTCCATTTTTGTTTTCATTGCGGCGGCGCCAAAATCTGAATCCGGCGAGGTGGACTACACCAATCCCGATGTGATGGAACGCTGCAATCCTGGCTGGGGCAAAAGCATCCGCCCACAGGAAATGGTCAACGACGCCATGCAGGCCAAGGAGGACCCGCAGCTGCGGCCGGAGTTTCTCCAGAAGTCCCTCAACGTGTTCATCGCGTCGCTGCGGGCCTGGTTCAACGTGGACGAGTTCCGCGCCAGCGACAGCAAATACAGCTGGACTCTGGAAGATTTGTCCCGGCTGCCTATCAAGTGGTACGGCGGCAGCGACTTGTCCAAGCTCCACGATCTGACGGCGGCGGCGCTGTTTGGCCATTACAACGGGGTGGACATCGTCATTCCCCATTGTTGGTTTCCCAGGGCGGCGGCAGTGGTCAAAGCCCACGAGGACCAGATCCCTCTGTTTGGCTGGGCAGAGGACGGCTGGCTGGATATGTCCAACGACAAGGTGACCAACCACTCCGAGGTGGTGAAGTGGTATAAGGGCCTACGGGATGATGGCTTCAAGCTCCGGCGGATCGGCCACGACCGGAAATTCTGCCGGGAGTATTTCCTGGAGATGAAAAAGGCCCATTTCCCCATCAAAGACCAGCCGCAGCTGTTTACCCGGAAGTCTGAGGGATTCCGGTATCTGGAGGCCAGCGCCAAGCGCGGGACCCTTTACTACCTGCACGCTGAGCCGTTTGAATACTGCGTGCAAAACGTCCACGGTGTGGAAAAATCGGACGACATGGTCATGTACGACAAGATCCAGCCCAATCTCCGGATCGATGTGTTTGACGCAGCGGTGTTTGCCTGCTGCGCTTACCTGGAAGATTTGGAGACGGTGCAGAAAGAGAAAAACTGGTTTGGGGAGGAATCCAAATGAACAAGCGAAAGAAAGCAGTCCACGCGGCGAGAGACAAGCCTGCACAATCCCGCAGCTCGGTGGGGTTTGTTATGGGAAGCAACTGGAACAGCGTGTGCTGCGACGGATATACCCGCCTGGCGGACAATCCCGAGGTGCTCATGGCGGTCTGGCGGATCGCGGAGCTCATCAGCTCCATGTCCATCCGCATCATGGCCAACACGGCGTCTGGCGACGTGCGGATCTACAACGGCCTGTCCCGCCGGCTGGACATCACCCCCAACCGCTACATGACCCGCAAGACCATGATGGCGGCCATCCTGGGAACGCTGCTGCTGGACGGCTCCGGCAATGCGGTGGTATGGCCCAAGACCACGGACGGACTGCTGGAGGAGCTGGTACCCATTCCGCCGAGCCAGGTGAGTTTTCTGCCGGACGGGTTTGGGTACCGGGTGCAGATCGGCGGCGTCCCCTATGACCCGGACGGCCTGCTGCACTTTGTGCTCAATCCCTCCACGGAGCGGCCGTGGCTGGGCACTGGCTACCGGGTGGCCCTCAAGACCGTGGTCAAAAACCTCCAGCAGGCCGGGCGAACCAAAAACGCTTTCCTCTCCAGTGAATGGAAGCCCAGCGTCATCGTCAAGGTGGATGGCAACAGCGACGAGCTGACGTCCACAGATGGCCGCCGGCGGCTGGCGGAGCAGTATCTCAATCCCTTTGCACCCGGTGCTCCGTGGATCATCCCGGCGGAGCAGATGGAGGTGGTCCAGGTCAAGCCGCTGTCCCTCAATGACCTGGCTATCTCCGACAGCGTCAAGCTGGACAAGCAGTCCGTGGCGGCCATCCTGGGCGTACCGCCCTATGTGGTGGGCGTCGGGAGCTTCAATAGGGAGGAATGGAACCACTTTATCGCAACCACGATCATGCCCATCGTCCGTGGGCTCGAGCAGGAGATGACACGCAAGCTCTTGCTGAACCCGGACTGGTACATCTCCATGAATCCCTGGGCACTGTATGCCTATGACGTCAAGGACCTCTCCGAGATCGGCTCCAACCTCTACATCCGGGGCATGATGACCGGCAACGAGGTACGCGGATGGCTGCACCTGCCGCCTAAGGATGGCCTGGACGAGCTGGTGATCCTGGAGAACTTCATCCCCCAGGGCATGATCGGAGACCAGAAAAAACTGATTCAGACAGGAGGTGAGCAGGATGGCACTTGAGCAGCGCACCATGATCCCCATCAACGGCAGCTTTTCCACACGGGAAGTGGAAAATGACCTTTTCATCGAGGGCTATTTCTCGGTGTTCAACTCTCCCTATGAGATCTGCCCGGGCCTGGAGGAGGTCATTTCCCCCGGCGCCTTTACCGACACCCTGGGCGAGGACATCCGGGCTCTGACCAATCACGACACCACGCTGGTGCTGGGCCGCAACAAGGCCGGCACCCTGACGCTCCGGGAGGACAGCCACGGCCTGTGGGGCAAGATCCGCATCAACCAGGACGACGGCGACGCCATGAACCTCTACCGCCGGGTGCAGCGGGGCGATGTGGATCAGTGCTCCTTTGGATTCTTCATCGACAAGGAGGACCGGGAGGTGCTCCCGGACGGCACCGTCCGCTATACCATCCTCAAGGTCCGGCTTCTGGAGGTGTCCGTGGTGACCTTCCCGGCCTATGAGGAGACGTCTGTCTCCGCCAGGACCCGGCAGGAGGAGACCATCCGCAAGCGTACCTTTGCAGAGCGGAAAGCGGCTCTGCTGAAAAAACTGAAAGGAGAATCGTAATGGCAATCAGAGCATTGATGCTGCGCAAAAAGCTCGAAGAGATGCAGGCTCGTATGGCGCAGCTTGCCCAGAAAACGGAGGAGCTGAACGCCCGGGAAGCGGAGCTCACTTCTGCCCTGGGCGAGGCGGATAACGATGAGCAGATGCGCGCTTTGGAGGAAATGGTGGACACGTTTACTGCTGAGCAGCGGACCCACCAGGAGGCCGTGGATGCCCTCCAGCGTGAGATCGACACCGCCCAGGAAGAGCTGCGTGGCCTGGAATCCAAGCAGCCCGCCCCCAAGCCCAAAACGCCGCCCGTTGCGGACGAAAGAAAGGATGACGCCCATATGAACAAGAGACAGCTCCGGGCCTTTGGCTCCATGAACGTGGAGCAGCGCGCGGCCTTTATCAAGCGGGAAGATGTGCAGGACTTCCTGACTCAGTTCCGCACCAAGTTCAAGTCTAGCCAGACCCGTACCGTCACCGGCGGAGATCTGCTGATCCCTGAGGTTGTGCTGGATTTGATCCGGCAGAACATCGAGGACTACTCCAAGCTGATCCTCCGTGTGCGCTTGGTGCCGGTTGCCGGCCAGGCCCGCCAGCCCATCATGGGCACTATTCCCGAGGCCGTGTGGACGGAGGCGTGCGGCGCCCTCAATGAGCTGCAGTTTACCCTCAACCAGGCCGAAGTGGACGGCTACATGGTGGGCGGCTATGTGGTGCTTTGTAATTCTACCCTGGATGACACCGACGGCGCGCTGCTGAGCGCCGTGATCCTTGGCATGGGTGCTGCCATCGGCATCGCGCTGGACAAGGCCATCCTGTTTGGCCTCGGCGTCAAAATGCCTCTGGGCATTGCCACCCGTCTGGCCCAGAAGTCCCAGCCTGAAAATTACCCGAAACAGGCTCGCCCCTGGGTGGATCTTTCTGCCTCCAACATCATTACCATTCCCAGCGGCTCCGACACGGGATTGAAGCTGTTCCAGCAGATCACCCTGGCCAGCGGCGCGGCCAAGGGCAAATACTCCCGTGGGGAAAAGTTCTGGGCCATGAACGAAACCACCTACACCAAGATTATAGCGGAGGCGGCCAGCTTTGATTCTACCGGCGCCATTGTCTCCATTTCCAACGGCACCATGCCGGTGGTAGGCGGCGACCTTGTGGTGTTCTCCGACGATGTGATGCCCAACGACACCATCATCGGCGGCTATGGTGACCTCTATCTGCTGGCGGAGCGTGCCGGCACCACCGTGGGGCACAGCGATCAGCCTCTGTACATCCAGAACCAGACTGTGGTCAAGGGCAATGCCCGTTATGATGGCCAGCCGGTCATCGCTGAGGGCTTTGTGGTCATCGGCATCGGCAAAGCTCCCGTCACCACCATGTCCTTTGCCCAGGATGTGGCCAACCCCGTGGTTGCCGCGCTGCAGTCTCTGACCATCGGCGGACTGTCCCTGTCTCCCGCTTTCTCCACCGGCACCGATACCTATACTGCCGACACTACCAATGCCCAGGACGCGATCAGCGCCGTGCCCACCATGGGCGCGTCTGTGACCGTCAAGGTGGGCAAGGCCCGTGTGCAGAACGGTGCAAACGCCACCTGGGCCGAGGGCGAAAACGTGGTGTCCATCACGGTGAACAACGGCGATAACTCCAAGGTCTACACCGTGACCGTCACCAAGAGCGGAGGCTGAGTATGAGCGAGGAGGAGCTGCTGAGCCTGCTCAAACAGGATCTCCAGCGCACCGGCCAGCTGCCGGGCGATCCGGAATACCTGCCGTTCCTCCTCCGGGCGGCTCAGGCCAACCTGAACCGGCAAGGCATCCGGGATGACCGATCTATGGACTATTACCAGACGCTGGTGGGCACAGCCGCCTGGATGTATCGCAAGCGGATCTCCGGCGAGGCAGAGCCGGCGTACCTCCGGCGGCTGCGGAAGGATCTCCTGCTGGCGAGAGGCCGGGAGGTGACCTCATGATCCTGGATGCGGGTATGCTGACCATTTACGCGGTGTCCTCCAACGAGGGCACCGCGCCGCCCCCGGTCAAGCACACGCTCACTCCAAAGGTGACGGCCCAGTTTGGGGACAAGGTGGTGGGCGCCACCCGGTATTACGCAGCGGCCAAGGTTGGCCAGCAGATCGACCGGACGGTGCGCATCTGGCGGGTGGCCGGCATCACGGTCCGGGACATCTGTCTTGCCGATGGGGTCTACTACCGCATCCGCAAGGTGACGCCCACGGCTGATGAGGACGGAGTGCTGGTGACGGATCTGGATCTGGAGGATGATGACGGTATCTTGAGGGGGTGGGCCGATGAAAATCAAGAGTAGCGATTTTGCTGCTGCGGTAGATATGGAGCTGGCGCAGCTTTCTGGAACGATTTCCGAAAGCTGCGCCTTGCGTTTTTTATAGG
>ERZ772805.2927-NODE-2927-length-10144-cov-40.228665_pt1 | contig 10144 bp, 5 predicted proteins | sample MGYA00511344_ERZ772805 | MGnify/ENA primary metagenome ERZ772805 (study PRJEB29015, sample SAMEA2737730) | human gut metagenome | biome: human gut; feature: human-associated habitat; material: faeces | place: China | collected 2012 ...
GCCTGACCGGCCAGATAGAGGCCGCGGCTGGACACCGGGCTGGTGTGGACGGCAAAGCCGAGCTTGGTCCAGAAGGCGTGCCAGAAGGGCAGCAGCTCGTACATATTCAGGCAGAGCGGGATGCCGATGGAGCCGCGCTTTCCGGCCACGGGCTTGTAGCCGGCCAGAAGCTGCTGCTTGTAGGCGTAGAGGTTGAGGCTGTTGTCCTCGCTCTTGCCGGTGACGGGCTTGTCGCAGCGGTTGCCGGAAATGAACTTGCGGCCATCGGCAAAGGTGTTGACGGTGAGCTGGCAGTGGTTGCCGCAGCCGCCGCACTTGACGCTGACGACTTTCTGGTCGAAGCTCTCCAGCTCTTCCTCGCTCATCATGGCGGAGGTGGTCTGGCCGTTCTTGCGGCACTGGCGCAGGCCGAAGAGGGCCGCACCGTAAGCGCCCATCAGACCGGCGATGTCGGGGCGGATGACCTCGACGCCCATCTCCTTCTCGAAGGCGCGGAGGACGGCCTCATTGTAGAACGTGCCGCCCTGCACGACGATCTTCCGGCCCAGCTCTTCGGGGCTGGACGCACGGATGACCTTGTACAGCGCGTTCTTGACGACGCTGATGGACAGGCCCGCCGAGATATTCTCGATGGACGCGCCGTCCTTCTGGGCCTGCTTGACCGAGCTGTTCATAAAGACGGTGCAGCGGCTGCCCAGATCCACGGGGCGGTCGGCGAAGAGGCCGAGGGCTGCGAACTCCTTGACGTCGTAGCCCAGTGCCTGCGCGAAGGTCTGCAGGAAGCTGCCGCAGCCGGAAGAGCAGGCTTCGTTCAGGAAGATGTTGCTGATGGCACCATCCTCGATCTTGAAGCACTTCATGTCCTGACCGCCGATGTCGATGATGAAATCCACGTCCGGCATGAAGTATTTTGCTGCCGTGAAGTGGGCCACGGTCTCCACGAGGCCGAAGTCGCAGCGGAAGGCGTTCTTGACCAGCTCTTCGCCGTAGCCGGTGGTGGTCACGCTGGCCACCTTGAGGCCGGGGTGCTCTTTATAGATCTTCAGCAGCTGCTGCCGGATAAGGGGCAGCGGGTTGCCGAGGTTCGGCTGATAGTTGGTGTAGAGGATCTGGCTCTGCTCGTCCACGACCACCAGCTTGACAGTAGTGGAGCCGGAGTCGATGCCGATATGCACCGGGCCGCACTGGGCGCCGAACGCCACCCGCGGCACGCTGTGGGACATATGGCGGGCATGGAATACCTCATACTCTTCCTTGCTGGCGAAGAGGGGCGGCTCGCTGGCGTAGGTGGCCGTGGCGGCGTACTCATCCAGCGCAGCGGCCACGTCCGAGAGGACGAACTCCTTGTCGGCGTAGAGGGCAGCGCCCAGCGCAACGTAGAGCAGGCTGTTCTCGGGGCAGGTGCCGGTGACGCCCAGTGCCTCGTCGAAGCTCTTGCGCAGCACGGTGCTGAAGGTCAGCGGACCGCCCAGATAGAGGATATTGCCCTGGATGGGACGTCCCTGTGCCAGACCGGCGATGGTCTGGTTGACCACGGCCTTATAGATGCTGGCCGCGATGTCCTCGGTCTTTGCGCCCTGATTGATGAGGGGCTGCACGTCGCTCTTGGCGAAAACGCCGCAGCGGGATGCGATGGTGTATGTACGGGTGGCCTGTTCGGCCGCCTTGTTCATCTCATCGGCACCCATCTTGAGCAGGGTCGCCATCTGGTCGATGAAAGCGCCCGTGCCGCCGGCGCAGCTGCCGTTCATGCGGACTTCGGTGCCGTTGGTCAGGAACAGGATCTTTGCATCCTCACCGCCCAGCTCGATGACGCAGTCCGTCGCAGGGACGAACTTTTTGACCGCCACGCGGGTGGAGAACACCTCCTGCACGAAAGGCACGCCGCAGCTGTCGGCCAGGCCCATGCCGGCGGAGCCGGAGATGCTGAGCAGCGCTTTCCGGCCATGCAGCTGCTCTGCGTCGATGCGGCGCAGCAGCTCCTGCGCCTTTTCCAGAATGTGGCTGTAGTGGCGCTCATACGTCGAATATAAAAGGGTATCGTTTTCATCCAGCACCACGCATTTGATGGTAGTGCTGCCGATGTCAAGACCTACTCTCACAGTTGTTTTTCCTCCTGAAGGACAATGCACTCTCCCTCTGCACACAGGGCTCTCCGGCCCGGGCAGAAGTTGTTTGCTAACGAATCAAATTTCAGACTCGCATACACGGGTATTATAAACCAAATCCGGCTGACAATCAATCATTCGGGATTATTTTACACCTTAAAAACAGTAAAATCACCTTTCAAAGTTAAACATTTTGTTAATTTCGCAAACTTTTCTGTGAATTTCGGGCTGTTTCTACTAAGATTCTTTACCGTCTGTCAATTTTTTCGCTCTCTTCCCTGTCCCGCACACAAAGCAAAGGCATCTGCGCTGCGCCGTCCCGGCCGCATTGCAGATGCCTTTTTGTCTCGTTCAATATCTCCGCAGCAGAAGGATCTCCTGTGCCGCCCGGCTTGCGAACCGCGCTGCGCGGATGTCGTTCTCCTCGCCGGAGTGGAGTTCCATTTCCGGCGGGATGTCCTCGCAGGAGGCCAGCGGGAACACCACCTGCGCCCGGGTGCCGCCGCCCGGCCGGGCCGTCAGCGTCAGCTTCCAGCCTGCACGGCGGCAGATGAGCTTGCAGATGCGGAGGCCCAGCTTTGCGCCGCTGAGGAAGCGGCGGTTGTTCTCGATGGGGTCTTCCTCCATCAGGCCGCAGCCGTTGTCTTCTACCCGGAGCGCGACGCCCGTCTTTTTCTGTTTCAGGCTCACCCACACCCTGCCGCCTGCATCGCAGGCCCGCAGCGCGTTGGAGATGAGGTGGAGCAGCAGCTGTTCGGCCTCATCGGGGACGCCCATGACGGCGCAGTGCCCGATGCCCCCGCTCTCCGCCGTCAGCGTTATTTCCAGCGACCGCTGGATGTCCGGGGCAAGACGCCCCGCCTTTTCCAGCAGACCGCACAGGTCCAGAGGCTGCAGCTCGCTCAGCTCTTCATTTTCCAGCTGATAAAGTGTTATGGCATTGCGTACCGTGCGGTCCAGCCGGGCAGACTCTATCTGGATGTCTGAAAGTGCCTGCCGGGTGGGCAGGTCGGCCGACGCCAGCAGATGCATCTGCAGATACTCCCGGTTCTGGTCGATGATGCCAAGGGCATGGAAGCACACATCCCCAAACTCCTCCTGAGGGGAGACTCCTGCTCCATCGTTTCGCCTGCGCATTCTGCTCTACCTCCGCGTCGTGTGGTCAGCACCTCACTGCTGACTCAGTCTACTTTCCAGCGCATAAAGCAGGCGGCCGATGGTCACCTTCCTGCGCTCTAAGCCATACTCTTTTCGAAAATCCCGCCATGTCTGGGTACCGGTCTCGTCCAGCGTCTCCAGCAGCCGCCGGAGGGCGCTGTCCACAGCCGCAACGGTGAGACCGTATTCCTCCGCCACCGGCCCTAATATCTCCTTGCGGATGGCCAGACGGTGGTCGGAGCCCATCATCACCCGAAGCGCACCGGTCAGGTAGCGCTTGTTGGCGTCGCAGGTGCTCACGCCCCAGCTGAGATAGATGCGCTCGCAGCGCTTTTCCAGGCTCTCCGCCGGGCGGTGGGCCGGGGCGCGCAGCTCCTGCAGCATATCTTCCAGTGTGGCCTGACGGATGAGGTAGCATGCATCCTCCTGACTCAGGCTCTCCACAGCCGACTTCTCGTTGCGTCCGTCGTCCCGCAGAAGCACCAGAGGCTTGCGGGCAAGGCCGCGTATCCTGGGCAGGAACTGGATGCTGTCCATGTCCTCCAGCCTGCCGCCCAGCACCAGAACGTCCACATCGCCCTGCTCGAGCCGTTCCAGCAGCGGCCGGCTGCTGCGGTAGCCCGTGCAGCGGATGGCCGGGTTGCGCTCCTCGAGATAGCGTGTCCATACCCGCATCTCTCTGGGGTCATAGCTGGCCAGCGCTACGCGCCATATGACGTCCTGTTCCTCATAGCTCACACGACGCGCCTCCCTTCCTGCAGGCGTTCTGCCTGCTTCGCCTGCGGATACCAGCAGGAAATAACATCCTGCCACAGCTCCGGCTGGACCGAATTCTCATACAAAAACTGCAGCAGCCGTCCGCACTCCTCTTCCGGGGCCGGGACCCATGTACGGGCCGTGTCTGCCGGGTCGTCCGGAGCCTTTGTCCGGCTCACGGTCAGCCAGCAGCCCTGTCCCTCCGTCTCCAGAGAACAGGCAAGGGTATACGCCTCCTGATACGGTTCCAGCGTCGAAAATCTCCTCACCAACGGGGTATCCTGTTTCATTCTGCATCCTCCTCGCCCCATCTGTCCGGCCCTTCCACTTATGCCGGACAAATTACTTTATACTATACTGTATAAAATTGTATGGAGCGTCGAAAGGAGTTACAACGACAAATTTGCGTCAGTTTTCGTCGAATTTTGGAACACCGAAAATATTAACATGGATACTGTCTCAAGAATACCATCAACCGCTCCAAAAATCAAGACACATCTGCCGCATTCTCCTGATTTGGGACGCTTTTCCGCGCAGGATGCAGCGCTTTTCCATCCTTCGGCAGAAAACACAGAACTTGGCACCCGTTACGACATAAATTGTTCATATTCTTCTGATAAAATCAAGCAGATACTATGTTTCCCTCTCCGTCCACAAATGCCGGGCGGAATAGGCCAGCAGACACTTCCCCGTTCTGCTGCCGGAAAGGCAGGCCAATGCTTCAGCTTATCAATATCGAAAAGAAATACACCACCGGCGATCTGACACAGGCAGCGCTCAACGGGGTCAGCCTCAACCTGCGCGACAGCGAATTTGTCGCCATCCTCGGCCCCAGCGGCTCGGGCAAGACCACGCTGCTCAACATCATCGGCGGCCTCGACCGCTACGACAGCGGTGAGCTCATCATCAACGGCATCTCCACCCGCCGCTACACCGACCGGGACTGGGACTCCTACCGCAACCACACCGTCGGCTTCGTGTTCCAGAGCTATAACCTCATCCCCCACCAGACCGTCCTCGCCAACGTCGAGCTGGCCCTGACCATCTCGGGCGTGTCGGGCGCTGAGCGCCGCCGCCGTGCCGCCGAGGCGCTGCGGCAGGTGGGCCTCGGGGACCAGCTCCACAAGCGCCCCACCGAGATGTCAGGCGGCCAGATGCAGCGCGTGGCCATCGCCCGCGCCCTCGTCAACAACCCCGACATCCTGCTGGCCGACGAGCCCACCGGCGCACTGGACAGCGAGACGAGCATCCAGGTCATGGAGCTGCTGAAGGATGTGGCAAAAGACCGTCTCGTGGTCATGGTCACGCACAACCCCGAACTGGCGGAGCAGTATGCCAACCGCATCGTCCGTCTGCGGGACGGCGCTATCACCGACGATACCCGCCCCTTCGAGCCGGACGACACAAAGCTTGCCCCTCCCATCCATAAGAACATGGGCCGTTCGTCCATGTCGTGGCTCACCTCGCTGGCCCTGAGCTTCAACAACCTGCGCACCAAAAAGGCCCGCACCCTGCTCACAGCCTTCGCGGGCAGCATCGGCATCATCGGCATCGCCCTCATCATCTCGCTGTCCACCGGCGTCAACGCCTACATCGCCGACATGGAGCGCTCCACCCTGAGCGAATACCCGCTGCAGATCCTGAGCAGCGGCGTCGACATCACGAGCTTTCTGTCCTCGGGCAGCAGCGGCGGCACCACAGCCACCGGCCTGCCCACCGACGAGGACGGCAAAAAGGACACCTCCGGCGGCGTGGAGGGAATGGTCTCGGTCCGCCAGCTCATCACCAAGATGGTGTCGGGCCTGACGTCCAACGACCTCACTTCCTTAAAGAAATATCTCGACAGCGATGAGTCCACCATTGCGGATGACGCCACCTCCATCGAGTATTCCTACAGCGTCTCGCCCCAGATCTACCGGCAGGACCCCGACGGCAGTGTGCATCAGGTCAACCCGGACTCCACCCTCTCGATGCTGGGTCTGGGAAGCTCGGGTTCCGGCTCCACCTCCGTCACCAGCAGCCTGATGAACAGCATGGGCAGCAACACCAGCGTTTTCTATCAGCTGCCCGCCAACAGCGACCTTTATAAGTCCCAGTACGAAGTCAAGGCCGGCCGCTGGCCCGAAAAGCCCACCGAATGTGTCGCCGTGCTGAGCAAATACGGCACTGTGACCGACTACGCCCTCTACTCCATGGGTCTGCGGGACTCCGCCGAGCTGGACAAGATGATCCAGCAGTTCGCCCAGAACCAGAACGTCGATGTCCCCAGCGACTTCCGCACCTACAGCTACGACGAGCTGATGGGCCTGAAGTTCAAGCTGGTGAACAGCGCCGACACCTACGTCTACGACGACACCTACGGCATCTGGAAGAGCAAGGCCGACGACAAGGACTATATGCAGCAGCTGGTGGAGAACGGCGAGGACATCACCATCGTGGGCATCGTCCAGCCGGACTACACCGCCTCCGCTTCCATGCTCACCTCCGGCATCGCCTACCCCGCCTCCCTGACCGAGAAGGTCATGAAAGACGCTGCCGACAGCGACATCGTGAAACAGCAGATGGCCGACCCCGCCACCAACGTGCTCACCGGCGAGAGCTTCGGCAAGGCCGAGAGCCTCCGCGACTTCGATTTGACCAGCCTCTTCTCCATCGACACCGACGCCCTCAAGAATGCCTTCTCTTTTGATGCCGATGCCCTCGACTTCGATTTGAACGGTGCCTTCGACCTCAGCAGCGGCAGTTTCGATTTGAGCAGCCTCATCGACTTCTCGGATTTTTCCCTCGACATCGACGAGCTGCCCGACATCGACCTCAGCGATGCCTTTGCAGAGCTGGACCTCTCCGTCTCCCCGGAGGCTCTGCAGGACCTCGTGCATAAGGTGTTCAAGGACTATAAGAAATATATCATCGGCAACGGCATCCTCAACTTCAAGAAGTGGAGCTTTTCTGCCTACCTCAAGACCGAGCGGTTCCAGAAGCTGATGGCCGAGTCCATGAAAGACCTCGTTGACCCGGACAAGCTGCAGGGGCAGCTCTCGAGCGCTCTGCAGACCACCATCCAGACCGTGATGGAGACCTACTCCGACCAAATCACAGAGGTGCTGAAAAGCCAGCTGGACGCTGCCATCCAGAAGGGCATCGTCACCTTCCAGGACCAGATACAGTCCCAGCTCAAGACGGCCATCCAGCAGAACATCGGCAAGCTGAGCAGCCAGATGGAGAGCGCCATCAAGATCGACGCGTCGGCTTTTCAGAAGGCCATCCAGCTCAACATGACCGCCTCCGAGCTGACCGAGCTGATGCGCTCCACCCTCCGCTCCTCTTCCGCCACCTATGAGGCCAACCTGACGGCCTTCGGCTACGCGGACGAGGCCGCCCCCAGCCAGATCAAGATCTATCCGAAGGACTTCGCCAGCAAGGCCACCATTCTGGAAAAGCTGGATGCCTACAACGCCGGGATGTCTGCAAAGGGTGAAGACGAAAAAATGGTGCAGTACACCGACCTCGTGGGTACCCTGATGACCAGCGTGACCGAGATCGTGGACATGATCAGCAGCATGATGGTGGCCTTCGTCTCCATCTCGCTGGTCGTCTCCTCCATCATGATCGGCGTCATCACCTATATCAGCGTCCTCGAGCGCCGGAAGGAGATCGGCATCCTGCGCGCCATCGGCGCTTCCAAGCGAAACGTCTCCGAGGTGTTCAACGCAGAGACCTTCATCATCGGCCTCTGCTCGGGCGTCATGGGCATCGTCCTCAGCGAGATACTGCTCATCCCCGGAAACATCATCATCCAGAAAGTCTCCGGCACTTCGACCCTCGTTGCCTCCCTGCCCGTGGATGCAGCCCTCTTCCTCGTGGCACTGGCTACCCTGCTCACCATTCTGGCCGGCATCATCCCGGCCCGCGGCGCAGCCAAGTGCAACCCCGTCAAAGCCCTGCGCGCCGAGTAAACCCCAGAGCTCTCATTCCCGGTATCCTTTCCGCTCCGGCGGCAGGGATACCGGGATTTTTTCGGCTTATTTTTGCTCCGGCCGGTCGGTTCAGCTTGTATCCATCCTGCATGAGAACGCACTTTTTTGCTCCAAAAGTTACAAAAGAGTACGGTCGTCCCGGGAGATTCTGACGTGTACCGGGAATTACCGGAAATCAATTTGCTTTTCGCTCTGCGGGCAAATCAACCTGCACAAAGGAGGGTCGATTTGTTATGCAATTCTGCCAAAATTGTTTCAGGGTTATTGATTTATTCCACAAATTATGCCATACTATAGTCACTGAAACCGTTCCCGACATCGTTCCCGCACGATTTCAGTAAAAACCAGAACTTCGACCGAAAGAGAGGTGCTTCCCGGAATGCCGAACATGACCATCAAAGACATTGCCCGTCTGAGCGGCTGTTCCGTCAGCACCATCTCCCGCGTCATCAATGACCGGCCGGATGTGCGTCCCGAAACGAAAGAAAAGGTGCTTCAGATGATGCGGGAGTCGGGCTTCGTGCCGAACACCAACGCCCGGCAGCTGAAGATCCAGCAGTCCCGCAGCCTCGTTTTTGTGGTCAAGGGTACCCGGAACCTCTTCTTCTCGGACTTCCTCGTTCAGCTGCAGCGGGCCGCGACCCTCTACGGGTACAGCGGCATCGTCTCCTACCTGGACGAGAATGCCAACGAGATAGACGCCGCCCAAAAGATCCTGCGGGAGATAAAGCCCAAAGGCATGATATTCCTCGGCGGCAGCGTGGCGAACTTCCAGCAGGGCTTTGCGAACATCACCGTTCCCTCGGTGCTGACGACGCTGGTCTCCGACGAGCTGGATTTCCCGAACCTCTCGATGGTGGGCGTGGATGACCGGGCTGCGGCCCGCACCGCCGTCTCCCACCTCATCGCGCAGGGCCACCGGAAGATCGCAGTTCTCGGCGGTCCGACCACCAGTTACCCCAGTCGGATGCGCCGCCTTGGCGCACAGGATGCCATGGAGGATGCCGGGCTCACCTTTGACGACCGGCTCTACGGCCTGTCCAACTACGATTTCGAGTCTGCCTACCACGCCATGAACAGCCTGCTGGCCCGCCGGGCCGAGTTCACCGCTCTGTTCGCCATGAGCGATGTCATCGCTTTCGGTGCCATCCGGGCGCTGGTGAGCGCCGGGTTCCGGGTGCCGGAAGATATATCGGTCATCGGCTTCGACGGCATCTCGATGTCCCGCTACTGTGTGCCGGTGATGACCACCATCGTCCAGCCCGGCGAGCAGATCGCACTCCAGAGCATCGAGCTGCTGGTGCGGCAGATCGAGCATGGCGCCCCGGCCCAGAAGATCACCCTCCAGCCTGAGCTGCAGGTCGGTGAGAGCGTAAGGGCTGTCTGATTTATTTCGTCTCATTTCCGCTGCCAGGCGGAATGTGTATATCACATGATGAAGAAGGAGAACAATTATGAAAAAAATGATCTCTCGTCGTAATTTCCTGAAGGTCGCCGGCGCTTCTGCTGCCGCCCTCGGTCTGGCTGCCTGCGGTGGTTCCTCCAGCAGCACCGCTGCTTCCACCGCCAGTTCTACCGCAGCTTCTGCCGCTCCTGCAGCTGCCGGCAAGGTCTACTACCTGAACTTCAAGCCCGAGCAGGATCAGGATTGGCAGGATCTGGCCGCTGAGTACACCAAGGAGACCGGCGTGCCTGTGACCGTTGTCACCGCCGCTTCTGGCCAGTACGAGACCACCCTGATGAGCGAGATGGAGAAGAGCGAGGCTCCCACCCTGTTCCAGGTCAACGGCCCTGTGGGTCTGGCAAACTGGAAAGATTACTGCCTGGACCTCTCCGACAGCAAGCTGTACGGTGAGCTGACCAGCGACTCCTTCGCACTGAAGGACGGCGACGCCGTTACCAGCATCGCTTACGTCATCGAGACCTACGGCATCATCTACAACAAGGAACTGCTGACCGCCGCCGGCTACACTCAGGACGACATCAAGGGCTTCGATGACCTGAAGAAGGTCGCCGACGACATCCAGGCCCGCAAGGCTGAGCTGGGCGTCGATGGTGCTTTCACCTCCGCCGGCATGGACGGTTCTTCCGACTGGCGCTTCAAGACCCATCTGGCAAACCTGCCCATCTACTACGAGTACAAGG
>ERZ772805.2936-NODE-2936-length-10130-cov-4.201687_pt1 | contig 10130 bp, 9 predicted proteins | sample MGYA00511344_ERZ772805 | MGnify/ENA primary metagenome ERZ772805 (study PRJEB29015, sample SAMEA2737730) | human gut metagenome | biome: human gut; feature: human-associated habitat; material: faeces | place: China | collected 2012 ...
ACGACACGTACTACAACAAATTCATTTTCACCAACAATTAATGGCTCAGAATTTGCACCGCCGTTTGCAATATCTGATTCAAAAATGGCAGAAGTCACATTTGGGAAATTTAACGCCGCAGGGACATTATTTTTACCGAAATAATCTGTTTCTTCCACTTTCACGCCTGCTGCTTCTGCTACTGCAGCTAAAGAATCACTACTTTCTGCTGCTTTTTCACGAACCGCTTTTTCTACCGCTTGGAAACGGCTTTCTGCTAAGTTTTTACGTACAGTATCCGCGATTTGCTCTTTTACTTCGTCTAAAGTACGTTCTTTACGATCTTGCACTAAAATAATATGGTAAGCCCCATCCACATTAACTGGTGTGCTGTATTGACCAACATTTAATAATAATGCCGCATCTTCAAAGTCTTTCGGTAATTCGTTGTCTTTTACCCAACCTAATTCACCACCGTGTGCACCAGAAAGTTTATCTAGGGATTTTGTTTTTGCTAATTCAGCAAAATCAGCACCTTTTTGCAATTCTTGATAAACGGCATCCGCTTCTTTCTCAGTTGCTAATTGGATATGTGCTAATTTTTGGCTAATGAATTGCGCTTTATTTTCTTGATAATATTGTGCAATTTGTGTTTCAGTTACAGGTTGTAATTTACCTAATGCATTTGCTGAAACGCGAATATATTGCACTTTCGCTTGTTCAGGTTGAACAAGTGATTTCGCATTCGCATCGTAATATGCTTTAATTTCTTCTTCTGTAACCTTTTGTTTTGCCACTTCATCAGCTAATGGAAGGGTTGCAAGACGAGCGATACGTTTTTGGAAAAAGGTTTGTGCACTATCTTTTACTTGAGCCGGCACAACAAACTCACTATCAGCCAAACCGTTTTGCATTTGTTCAAGTGTTAATGCATTACGTAAAATGGTGGCATAAGTATCGGACGTTAAACCATTTTGAGTCAATAATTGTTGATAACGGGCATTATCAAATTTACCGTTAGATTGTAAGTTAGGATCGCTTACAATCGCACGTTTGATCATGTCGTCACTTACACCTAATTTTAATTCTTTCGCATATTGACGGATTAATTCTTGATCCACTAAACGTTGAATTAAATTTTGACGAAGTGCTGTCACAAATTCCACAGAGTCAGTTTTCGCTAAAAAACTCTCGCCTTCTTGTTGTGCGCGCGCTTCAAACTCTTGGTTGTAACGATTTAAAAAATCTTGTTGAGAGATTGTTTCACCATTTACTTTTGCTGCAAAACTATCATTGCTGCTATACAGATAACCTGACATCCCACCAATCAAAAATGAAACTGGAATTAAAGCAAAGATCGCTTTTCCGATAAAACTATGGGCGATGCCATGCATTTTTTCAATTAACATTCAATTATTACCCTTTTAAAAAAGACAAAGTTCGTAAGATTATAATCTAAAAGGCGAAAATTCGCACTTAAAAAACACCATGTTCGTGTAGGATTTTCACAGCCATGACTAATAACACTAAACCGCCAAAAATCTCTGCTTTGCTTTTGAATTTTTTCCCTAAAAAATGACCGCTCTTTACGCCAATAAAAGAGATAGCAAAGGTTATTAAACCAATGATGAAGACAGCCAATAAAATGTCCACGGAAAGAAAAGCAAAAGAGACACCGACGGCTAATGCATCAATACTCGTTGCCACACCAAGTGTTAGCAAGTGTTTTAAACTAATCAATGAGGGAGCGGGTTCATCATCCTGGCTCAATCCTTCTCGAATCATATTCACACCGATGAGAGCAAGCAAAACAAAGGCAATCCAATGATCCCAATTTTGAATCATCTGACTAAATTGCAGTCCGACAACATAGCCTATCGCAGGCATGATGCCTTGAAATAGTCCAAAACAGCATGCGATAGCTAAGGCTTGCTTCCATCGAAAAGCGCGCATTGCTAAGCCTTTAGAGATGGAAACTGCAAAGGCATCCATCGAGAGACCAAGAGCAATGAGCCACAACATATGAAAAGTCATAACCTAAACCCTATTTTCCGATACAAAAAGAGCTGAAAATATTACCGAGTAAATCATCCGAGGTAAATTGCCCTGTAATTTCACTCAGGTTAGCTTGCACTAAACGAAGTTCTTCCGCCAATAATTCACCCGCATGAAACTCGGTTAATTGGACTAATCCAATTTGTAAATGTTCAGCTGCTTTTTCTAAGGCATCAAGATGGCGACGGCGCGCTAAAAAGCCCCCTTCCATGCCAGTTTGGAAACCCATCGCCTGTTTTAAATGCTCACGCAATAAATCTACACCTTGATGCGTTTGGGCGGATAAACAAACGGTCGTTGTTCCATTTTCTTCTTTTAGTCCAACTGCCTCGCCACTTAAATCTACTTTATTACGAACAATGGTCACAGGCATATTATTTGGCAATTTTGATAAAATTTCTGACCGCACTTTTTCGATATTTTGGCTATCAGGATCGCTACTGTCTAACATTAAGATAATACGATCGGCTTGCTCAATCTCAGTCCAGGCACGCGAGATCCCGATACGTTCAACTTCATCTGTCGCTTCACGAAGCCCTGCGGTATCAATAATATGTAAAGGCATACCGTCAATATGAATATGCTCACGCAATACATCACGCGTTGTTCCTGCAATATCTGTCACAATGGCTGCTTCTCTGCCGGCTAAAGCATTCAGTAAACTGGATTTACCTGCATTTGGACGACCGGCAATCACCACTTTCATCCCTTCACGTAAAATCGAGCCTTGTTTCGCTTCGCTACGAACTAAATCAAGTTGATCTATAATTTCTCGTAATTTTGCTTCAATTTTACCGTCTGCCAAAAAGTCAATTTCTTCATCGGGGAAATCAATCGAGGCCTCCACATAAGTACGCAGATAAATCACGGAATCCACTAACTGATTCACTTTATTGGAAAATTCACCTTGTAGCGATTTTAATGCTGAGCGAGCAGCTTGCTCCGAAGTCGCATCAATCAAATCGGCAATGGCTTCAGCTTGGGCTAAATCTAATTTATCGTTTAAAAAAGCTTGTTCAGAAAATTCACCTGGACGTGCAAGACGAACACCATCAAGCTGTAAAATTCGTTTTAGCAACAAATCTAATACCACTTGTCCACCGTGACCTTGCAATTCCAATACATCTTCACCAGTAAAGGAATTCGGCGATTTAAAATAAAGCGCAATGCCTTGATCTAATACTGTGCCATCAGTATCTTTAAAAGGTAAATAATCTGCCATTCTTGGTTTAGGGCATTTACCTAGTACCTCCTGTGCCACTTCAACTGCTTTCGGGCCGGATACACGCAAAATACCAATACCGCCACGTCCTGGCGCTGTCGCTTGTGCAACGATTGTTTCTTTCATAAAAACTCACTAAAAATTGACCGCGCTAATATTGCGGTTATCTTGAGGAAAAATTAATTGGAAAGAGCATTAAGTTTCATTACTTCAGATGCATCAATATAGGAGAGCGAGCTCGTTCTTTTTTTATAAATTTGGAGTATTTGCCCACTCTCTACCGAATTATAAACCTTTTTAGAAGTGAATCTTTCATTTCCATATTGATTAGATGAAATATTAATACTATATATCGATTTGTTTTTACGCTTATAAGTAACCTCGGCTATATAGTTTTCTTCTTGTCCCCAAATGGAAACATAGAAAGTTAAGAAAGTGTTTGAAAGTAAGAAAAAGCAACAAAAAAAACCACTACACATAATAATATACCCCAATACTTTCATGAGTATGTGATAAAAAATATTTTCTTTGGGTTTCTTTTTATTGGAAGCTCTTTTAGGCTTTGCCTTCCTTTGTAAAAGGACATTTTCCACTTCCCAATAAATCACGACAAAAAAAAGAAGAATGCTTAATACAAGGGAAACATAAACATCAAGACGTGCACCAGGAAGTAGGGTCTTATCCGAAAACGTAGGATATATAATTAGCCCAATTAAAATAAATAACAAAATGACTTTTAGTCTTGTATTGAACATTATTAACATATGTAAAAACCGCACCCAAAGGTGCGGTTAGTAATTATTTTTTACGGGTATGTAACCCTTTTTTCTCTAAACCACGGTAGATCATTTGTTGTTGTACGATAGTGATTAAGTTAGATACTAACCAGTAAAGTACGAGACCTGCCGGGAACCAGAGGAAGAAGAACATGAAGATCAACGGCATGAAGTTCATCACTTTTTGTTGCATTGGATCTGCAACTGGTGTCGGTGACATTTTTTGTAACAAGAACATTGATCCACCCATTAAGATTGGGAGAATGTAGTAAGGGTCTTGTGCCGATAAATCTTGAATCCAACCAAAGAATGGCGCATGACGCAGTTCAACCGCTTCCATAAACGTCCAGTATAATGCGATGAAAATTGGCATTTGAAGGATTAATGGTAAGCAACCGCCAAGTGGATTTACTTTTTCTTCTTTGTAAAGTTTCATCATTTCTTGGCTCATACGTTGGCGATCATCACCAAAACGCTCGCGCATTTCTTGCATTTTCGGTTGCAACATACGCATTTTCGCCATAGAAGTGTATTGTGCTTTTGTAAGCGGATATAAAATCGCTTTCACCACTAAGGTTACACAAATAATTGCCACACCCCAGTTAGATACAATACTTTGAATGAAAGTTAATAACCAGAATAATGGTTTTGCGATGAACCATGCCCAACCGTAATCGACGGTTAAGTCTAAGTGGTTAGCCACTTCAGCCATTTTGTTTTGTAATTTTGGACCTGTCCATAATGAGCTGGTAATTTTTTCTGTTGCACCCGCTGGAACAGATACTACTGGACCACGATAACCAATAGACGCAACGTTATTTTTGCTGTCTGTAATACTATAAAGTTGGTTATTTACATCTTGATTTGGGATCCAAGCTGATACGAAATAGTGTTGTAAAATAGCAACCCAACCTGCTTTGGTATCGATAGAAAGGTTTTTGTCTTTCATATCGCTGAAGCTGTATTTTTTGTAATTTGTTTCAGAAGAAGAATATGCACCACCGGTATAAGTAGGCATTGCCACGTTACCGCTGCTTTCAACTAATGTATGTTTTAATTGGCCGTAAGGTTCAACTTCAATTGTGCTACCACTTTGGTTCACAATTTCAAAGTTAACACCTACATCGTAACTATCACGTTTTAATACAAAGATTTTACGATAAGTGACACCATCTTTTTCAAATGTTAATGGTACAGAAAGTTCATTTTGACCTTCTGCTAATTTGAAATTATCACCCGTAACTTGATATTGTGCACGACCTGCTTTTGTATCGATCCCGTTTTTACCGATTAAGCCGCTTTGTGCAATGTAAACATGCTCGTTTGTATCTTTTAATAAAACGAAAGGTTCTTTTGAATTTAATTCTGCATCATATTTTAATAATTCAGAACTGATTACATCACCACCTAATGTATCCACTTTCAAACGAAATACATCATTTTCTAATGTAATAATGTGACCTTTGGTTTGTGAGTCTGCCACTACTTCGGCAGATGAAGAAGAACTTGCCGGTACATCAGAAGAGGCGGTTGTTGTTTGTTCCGTGGTCTGTTGTTGAACCGGTGGATTTTTATCAAGTTGCCATTGCTGATAAACAAGGAAAGAAATAAAGAGTAGTGCAAGCACTAATAGGCTACGTCTTGAGTCCATTATTTTTTCTCATCGTTATTATTAATCTTTTTCGGCGGAACAGGATCGAATCCACCGGCGCTTAAGGGGTGACATTTTAATACACGTTTTAGCGTAAGCCAACTACCTTTTAACAATCCATGTGTTTTTAACGCCTCAATACCATAGCAAGAACAGGTTGGCACAAAACGACAACGGGGCCCAATTAAAGGGCTAATCGCTACTTGATAAAACTTAATTAAAGCGATGAGGATTTTTGTGCCAAACGAATGTGACGTGCCCATAATTTATCCAAAGTTTGTAAAAACGTTTGATTATCAAGCTGACCAATGCCACGTTTCGCCACAAAGACAAAGTCACAAGAAGGCAAATCATGTTGAGATAAACGAAAACTTTCACGAACTAAACGTTTAATACGATTACGATCGTGCGCTCGTTTAAGATGTTTTTTAGCCACAGTTAAACCTAAGCGTGGATGCTCAAGATTATTTTTGCGTGCGAGAATGGTAATTTCAGGGGTGCTTGCTCGAAACGGTTGTTCGAAGACATTTTTGAATTGAGTGGGAGTTAACAATCGTAACTCCCGAGAGAAGTTTAGCTTAATCACTAAAAGAGGTGATTATGCAGATAAACTCTTACGACCTTTAGCACGACGACGAGCTAAAACTTGACGGCCGTTTTTAGTTGCCATACGAGCACGGAAACCGTGAGTACGGCTACGTTTTAATACAGAAGGTTGAAATGTACGTTTCATTGTAATCTACCTAAATCAAAATGGTTTACTGTTTTGATATTCAAAACACAACAAGGGTTATAAAAAATAGACCGCAATTTTAATCATAAATTGGGCTTTCGTCAAATAAGAAAAGAGAAAATTCCGAAATAATCTTCCGTTTCTTCTAAAATCGTGGGGATTATACGGATTTTGGGCAAAATCTCAAGCAACCTTTTTGTCTTTTTTTGATGACCAACAGAAGATCTTTTGCCTAAATTATTGTAAAATTCTCTTCGATTTTTAACCGCACTTTTGCGGCTTTTATTTTATATGCATATAACATAAGGATAATTTATCGTGAGCCTTTCTACCCTATGGCAAGATTGCTTATCTCAACTACAAGATCAGGTTTCCCCTATGGATCTCAGCACTTGGTTACGCCCACTACAAGCGGATGTCATCTCGCAAGATCAAGTGGTGTTATATGCGTCCAATATGTTTGTGAAAAGCTGGGTGGAAAATCATTACTTGGCTCAAATTCATCAAATTTGCCAAGCCCTTGCTAAAAACCCGAATTTACACATTATCGTAAAAGAAGGGGTAAAACCAACTCCAAAAGCTGTTGAACCGTCATCAACTCAAACAGCTAATCATCAAGAAAGTGCGGTGAGTTTTCAGCAAGAATCTGATGCATCAAGCAAATTTGAATCACATCTAAATCGTAAACATTTATTTGAAAACTTTGTTGAAGGTAAATCAAACCAACTCGCCCGTGCCGTAGGTCAAAAACTTGCTCTTGCACCAGGTGAACCAACGGCAAACCCATTCTTTTTATATGGGGGTACAGGTTTAGGTAAAACCCACTTATTACACGCAATCGGTAATGGCATTTTAGCGAATAAACCAAATGCCCGCGTGCTTTATATCCATGCTAATAATTTTATGCAGCACATGGTAAAAGCAATGCGTGATAATAAAATGGATCAATTCAAAAAATTCTATCGTTCTCTTGATGCATTATTAGTGGATGATATTCAATTCTTCGCAGAGAAAGAAAAAACACAAGAAGAATTTTTCCATATTTTCAATAATTTATTTGAAACTGGCCGTCAAATCATTTTGACCTCTGATCGCTATCCAAAAGAAATTGAGAAAATTGAAGAACGCCTAAAATCTCGTTTCGGATGGGGTTTAACCACTGCGATTGAGCCACCTGATTTAGAAACTCGTGTTGCGATTTTGCTGAAAAAAGCAGAAGAACATCATATGGAACTGCCGGAAGAAGTGGCATTCTTTATTGCTCAACGCTTACGCACCAATGTTCGTGAATTAGAAGGTGCGTTAAACCGTGTGAAAGCGATGCAAGACTTCAAAGGTGGTCACATTGATATTGATTTTGTCCGTGACACATTAAAAGATATTCTTGCCTTACAAGAACGTTTGGTAACCATTGAAAATATTCAGAAAGTCGTGGCAGAATACTATCGAATTAAAGTGGCTGATTTAAAATCAAAAAGCAGAGCGAGATCAGTCACTCGCCCACGCCAAGTTGCGATGGCATTAGCAAAAGAATTAACCAATAAAAGTTTACCGGAAATTGGCCGAGCCTTTGAACGCGACCATACGACAGTCTTAAATGCTTGTCGTGAAGTGCCAAAATTCCGTGAAAAAGACAGCAGTATTCAAGAAGATTGGGCGAATTTAATTCGCACATTATCTGCATAAGGAGCCAATGATGCAATTTAGCATTTCAAGAGAAAATCTATTAAAACCCTTACAGCAAGTTTGTGGCGTATTGAGCAATCGTCCGAATATTCCTGTATTAAATAATGTGTTATTACAAATTGAAGATAACCGTTTAACGATTACAGGTACAGACCTTGAAGTTGAGCTTTCTAGCTACACTCAACTTTCTTCTTCAACTGCTGATGGCGCGTTCACCATTCCGGCTAAAAAATTCTTGGATATTTGCCGCACACTATCAGATGAATTTGAAATTACAGTTACCTTTGAAGAAGATCGCGCAATTGTGGAGTCTGGTCGCAGTAAGTTTAATCTCACTACTCTGCCCGCTGAAGAATATCCAAATCTAACGGATTGGCAATCTGAAGTGGATTTTGCCTTACCGCAAAGCACCTTGCGTCGCTTAATTGAAGCCACCCAATTTTCAATGGCAAACCAGGATGCCCGCTATTTCTTAAATGGCATGAAATTTGAAACGGAAGGTAATTTATTACGTACTGTTGCAACTGACGGTCACCGTCTTGCCGTTTGTACGATCGAATTAGATCAAGATCTGCAAACCCATTCAGTTATTCTCCCTCGTAAAGGTGTATTAGAACTGAATCGCTTATTAGAAAGCAGTGACGAACTTGCTCGTTTGCAAATCGGCACAAATAACCTTCGTATTCACTTAAACCACATTGTGTTTACCTCAAAACTCATCGATGGTCGTTTCCCTGATTACCGTCGTGTATTACCACGTAATGCAACTCGTATCGTAGAAGGTAACTGGGAAACCTTAAAACAAGCCTTTGTACGCGCATCTATCCTTTCAAATGAACGTGTACGTAGCGTGCGTTTAAACTTAAGTGAAAACCAACTTAAAATTACCGCATCTAACCCAGAACACGAAGTGGCAGAAGAGATCGTGGATGTGAATTATCAAGGTGAAGAAATGGAAGTGGGCTTTAATGTGACTTACATTTTAGATGTATTGAACGCCTTAAAATGCCAACAAGTACGTATTCGCCTCACTGATGCGTCATCAAGCTGTTTAATTGAAAACAGCGAAGATGCAAGCGCGGAATACGTCATTATGCCAATGCGCCTCTAAGAATAATGGCCATTTCCCGCTTAATTGTTGAAAAATTTAGAAATTTAAATGCCGTGGATCTTGAATTTGATCACGGCTTTAACTTTTTAGTCGGCAATAATGGCAGCGGTAAAACGAGCTTATTAGAAGCCATTTTTTATCTCGGGCATGGACGCTCTTTCAAAAGTGCGGTTTCTAATCGAATCATTTCTTACGACGAACCCCATTTCACGCTTTTTGGCCAAATTCAAGAAAGCCAGCATCAATGGTCTGTTGGCTTACAAAAACTTCGTCAAGGTAATACCATCGCAAAAATAAACGGTGAAGACGGTAATAAAATTGCTGATCTCGCTCACCTTTTACCCATGCAATTAATTACGCCTGAAGGACTTACCTTATTAAATGGCGGCCCTAGTTTTCGACGTGCATTTTTAGATTGGGGCTTATTCCACCACCATAACAGTTTTCATTCCTCTTGGGTCGCATTAAACCGTTTACTAAAACAGCGGAATGCCGCATTAAGTCAAAATCAGCCTTATTCTGCAATAAAAATATGGGATATTGAATTAGCTAAATTAGCCCACCAAGTGAGCGATTGGCGAGCTGAATACGCAGAGGCTCTACGTCCTGAGATCGAAAAAACCTGCCAGTTATTTTTACCTGAATTAGAGATTACTGTTAGCTTTCATCAAGGCTGGGAGAAAGAGACAGAATATGGCGAATTACTAGCGCAAAACTTTGAGCGAGATAAAGCCATTGGCTATACGGTTTCAGGTCCACAAAAAGCCGATTTTCGCTTTAAAGCTAATGGGCTCCCCGTGGAAGATGTGCTCTCTCGTGGGCAATTAAAATTATTGATGTGTGCGCTACGTTTAGCCCAAGGTGAGCATTTAATGATTCAAAAACAGCGTCATTGTATCTTTCTGATTGATGACTTT
>ERZ772805.2947-NODE-2947-length-10096-cov-3.918335_pt1 | contig 10096 bp, 7 predicted proteins | sample MGYA00511344_ERZ772805 | MGnify/ENA primary metagenome ERZ772805 (study PRJEB29015, sample SAMEA2737730) | human gut metagenome | biome: human gut; feature: human-associated habitat; material: faeces | place: China | collected 2012 ...
GAGCTTAAAGCGTTCTATGCGTTATATCCTGAAAAATTCAATAATAAGACAAATGGCATTACCTTCCGCCGTTGGTTAGAGTTTTCTAACCAACCATTAGCGGCTTACATTAAAGAATTGATTGGTGATGAGTATTTGCATGATGCAACGAAATTAGAAAAATTGTTAGCCTTTAAAGATGATAAAAAGGTTCATCAACAATTAGCGAAAATTAAGTTTGAAAACAAATTAGCATTAAAAGCGTACCTTAAAGAAAATAAAGGTATTGATTTAGATGAAAATTCAATCATTGATACGCAAATTAAGCGTTTCCATGAATATAAACGCCAACAAATGAATGCGCTTTATGTGATTCATAAATACTTAGAAATTAAAGCGGGTAAATTACCAAAACGTAAAATTACGGTGATTTTTGGCGGAAAAGCGGCACCTGCTTATGTGATTGCACAGGATATTATTCACTTAATTCTTTGCTTATCTGAGTTAATCAATAATGATCCTAAAGTGAATAAGTATTTAAACGTGCATTTGGTGGAAAACTATAATGTGAGTGTGGCGGAAAAACTGATTCCTGCAACAGATATTTCAGAACAAATTTCACTTGCCTCTAAAGAAGCTTCTGGTACAGGGAATATGAAATTTATGCTTAATGGGGCGTTAACATTAGGTACGATGGATGGCGCCAATGTTGAAATTGCAGAATTAGCAGGCGCTGAAAATATCTATACATTTGGTAAAGATTCAGAAAGCATTATTAAACTTTATGAAACAGCAGGTTATGTTTCAAAAGAATATTATGAAAACGACAAAGAGATTAAAAGAGCGGTCGATTTTATTCTGAATCCTGCCGTGGTGAAATTAGGGAATAAAACACGTTTAGAACGTCTTTATAACGAATTATTGAATAAAGACTGGTTTATGACATTAATTGACTTTAATGCTTATGTCGACGCGAAAGAACAAATCTTAGCTGATTATGAAGATCAAGATAGTTGGAATGAGAAAGTAGTTCACAATATCGCAAAAGCTGGCTTCTTCTCATCAGACCGCACTATCGCTCAATATAATGCAGACATTTGGCATTGTGAGGGCTAAGGGGGAAGCAATGAAACTACTTACCCTGAATGTACACGCTTGGTTAGAAGCTAACCAAGCGGAAAAAATAGAGATTCTTGCTGAGACTATTGTGGAAAAGGGTTATGACATCATTGCCTTACAAGAGGTTAATCAATTGATGTCTGCTCCTGCTATTTCGCCAACGTTAAAGCAAGATAACTATGGTGTCATTCTGTTAAATAAAATCAATCAACGCGTTGCACAAAAATATTCGCTTTTTTGGAGCAATTCGCATATTGGTTATGATAAATATGATGAAGGTATTGCGTTTCTAACGCGTTTACCTGTTTATGATGTTGATGCATTTTATTGTAGCCAACACCAACGTCTTGACTCAATTCTTTCGCGTAAAATTATTGGTTTGACGGTGGAATATCACGGTCAGTTAATTGAATGTTATTCTTGCCATATCAATTTGCCAAATTGTGATGGGGAAAACCAACTTGATAATGTTCGTTATATTGTAGAGCGAAGTCAAAGTGCGAATCTTAAAATCCTGATGGGTGATTTCAATACTGATGCAATAAGTGATCATCAAGCTTACCAGCAAATTAAATCCTTAGGCTTATTTGATACATTTGAAATGGCTGAGCAGAAGGATAGCGGTATCACTGTGGAAAAAGCGATTGACGGCTGGAAAGGTCATAGTCAAGAAAAGCGATTAGATTATATTTTTTTAAACCAAGCAAAAAGGGTTTTATCCAGTCAGGTTATTTTTAATGGAAAAAATAAACCGATTGTTTCCGACCATTTTGGCGTAGAAGTAGCTCTCATCTTGTAGGAGAATCAATATGAAAAAAATGCTCAGTTTTGAATTTTGGCAAAAATTCGGTAAGTGCCTAATGGTTGTGATTGCCGTGATGCCAGCCGCGGGTTTAATGGTGAGTATTGGTAACTCGCTGCCTTTAATTAGTGATGCTGAATGGCTAGCACGTGTCGGAAATATTATCGCCCAAATTGGTTGGGGGATTATCGGTAACCTTCATCTATTATTTGCTTTAGCGATTGGTGGTAGCTGGGCAAATGAGCGTGCGGGTGGAGCATTTGCAGCGGGTCTTGCTTTCATTTTAATTAACTTAATCACCGGTAACTTTTTCGGCGTGAAGATTGAAATGTTAGCGGATCCAAATGCTCATGTAAGTACTGTATTTGCAGGAGAAATTCCTGTGGCGAATTACTTTGTGAATGTGCTTGGACAACCTGCGCTAAATATGGGGGTATTTGTCGGTATTATCGCAGGTTTTGTGGGTGCAACAACCTTCAATCGCTACTACAATTTCCGTAAATTACCTGAAGTACTCACTTTCTTTAATGGTAAACGTTTCGTTCCTTTCGTCGTCATTTATCGTTCTGTATTAGTGGCGATTTTCCTATCATTATTCTGGCCTTTAGTTCAAACCGGCATTAACCATTTCGGTCAATGGATTGCCAACTCACAAAGTTCAGCACCGATTTTAGCACCATTTGTTTACGGTACTTTAGAGCGTCTTTTACTTCCATTTGGTTTACACCATATGTTGACCATCCCAATGAACTACACTTCATTAGGCGGTACTTATGAATTCTTAACCGGTGCGCAACAAGGTAAACAGGTCTTTGGTCAAGATCCACTTTGGCTCGCATGGGTGACTGACTTAATTAACCTTAAAGATGCAGGTAATTTAACGCAATATAATGAACTTCTTTCAACCGTAACACCTGCTCGCTTCAAAGTAGGGCAAATGATTGGTTCAACCGGTATCCTAATGGGCTTGACACTTGCGATGTATATCAACGTAGATGAAGACAAGAAAAAACTCTATAAAGGTATTTTCCTTTCATCAGCACTTGCGGTGTTCTTAACAGGCGTAACTGAACCAATTGAATATATGTTTATGTTTGTCGCATTACCGCTTTATATTGTTTATGCTTTAGTACAAGGTTGTGCTTTCGCCATGGCAGATATTGTGGACTTACGCGTGCATTCATTCGGTAACATTGAGTTCTTAACGCGTACACCGATGGCGATTAAAGCTGGTATTGGTATGGATGTAATCAACTTTATTTGGGTATCGATCCTCTTTGCAGTGGCTATGTTCTTTATCGCGAACTTTATGATTAAGAAATTTAACCTTGCCACAGCGGGCCGTAATGGTAACTATGATGCAAAAGGTTCTTCAGATGAAGCTCCTAGCAATGAGCCAAAAGTGGCGAATGCTAGTACGCAAGTTATCCAAATCATCAACTTGCTTGGTGGACGTAATAACATTGCAGATGTTGATGCTTGTATGACACGTTTACGTATCACCGTACATAATCCAGAGTTAGTGGGTGATGAAGCAAGTTGGAAACAAGCAGGTGCAATGGGCTTTATTGTGAAAGGCTCTGGTATCCAAGCGATTTATGGTCCAAAAGCAGATGTCTTAAAATCGGATATTCAAGACGTGCTTTCATCTGGCGTTGATATTCCTAAAATGTAATTCTGCCTAAATCCTCATCTTATCCCCGCTCTTCAAGGCGGGGATATCATTATAAATACTTCATCTCGATATTGCTCATCCTCATTCCATTCACAAAATAATACTATCAATGTAAAAAATATTGTCACAACTTTGGTGCTATAAAAGAATACCGCCCGTTGTGTAACGAGCGGTATTTGTAGTATTAGAAAGGAAGTGGTTATTAAATGATTAATTGACCGACAATACTGCGAGTTTCTTCTCGTACTTCGGTGAGTTTTACTTTCACTAAATCACCGATTTTGTAACGGCGCTCCCCTTGAATATACAGCGCTAATTCATCAGCATTCACTTGCATTTCATCTTTATTTGGATGCAACGTGGAAGCTGGTACGAACATGGATGCACCATTTTCTAATAATTGAACACGTAAACCACCACGCATCACATCTTGTACTTCTGCATCAAATTCAGCATTTTCAGCGACTTTGTCAGCAAGATAGCGACAATATAACCAATCTGCGATATCACGTTCGACCAAGCGATTTTGACGACGGGCTTCTTGTAAGCGAGCAAGGACTTCATCTTGTGGTTTTTCACAAGCTTGCTGTGTGAGCACGGCTTTAATTAAACGATGGTTCACCATATCGGAATATTTACGGATAGGTGATGTCCAGGTCGCATAACCTTCTAATCCAAGCCCAAAATGTGGAGCAAGTTCTGATTTAAACTCCGCAAAGGTTAAATAACGACGTAAACGGAATTCTAAATAGTCACCTTCAATCGATTCAATATCATGACGCATTTGGCAATAACCTTTTAAGGTTGCCAAATTTTCCACCGAATAACGCTCAGCAAGCTCAGCTTGATTTTCTTCATTGGCTAAATTTGCCATTAAGAAATTATGTGCATTTTCTAAGAATTTTTTATCAAAACCAGTGTGTGTATTGAAAATACCGGTTTTAGCATGCTCCGCTAAGAATTGGGCGGCACAAATGTTGGCAATGATCATGGATTCTTCCACGATTTGATTTGCAATACGGCGATATTCCGCTTTAATTTCTTTCACTTTGCCATTTTCAGCGAGAATAAAAGAGTAGTCTGGTTTCTCTTTAAATAACAAGGAATGGGTTTTACGCCATTGAATACGTGCTTGAGTAAATTGATGTAACCAATCAATTTGCTGGGCAATTTCAGGTGTTTCCGGTTGCCATGCATCCGGTACTTGTTCTAAATAATCTGAAATCTTGTTATAGGCTAATTTTGCTTTAGATTGTACATAAGCGGACACAAAACGTGGTTTCGCCGTGATATTACCCGCAAGATCTGTTTCAATGTAACACACTAATGCAGGACGAGTTTCATTTGCCATTAATGAACATAATTCATCAGATAATTCACGAGGCAACATAGAAATGTTGAAGCCAGGCAAATAATTGGTGAAACAACGCTGTTTTGCATCTTTTTCAATTTGTGAATCTAATGCAATGTAAGCTGTGGGATCCGCAATGGCAACGATTAATCGCCAGCCGGTTTGCGTACCATTTTGCTCGACAGGTTCAATATAAAGAGCATCGTCCATATCCTGTGTGCTTTCAGAGTCAATGGTGACAAAATGAAGTGCGGTCAGATCTTCACGTGTTTGTTGATCTAACATTTCATAACGTTCGGCACCTTGCACAGGATGACGAGATTGCTCATGACGTGCCAATGTAACCCACCAAGGGGCTAATTCATCATCAGCACGGCAGATAAATTGATTGATGGTGGCATAGAAAAAGCGATCATCACGTAATGGGTGCGTTTTCAAATTTGCGACGACCCAGTCTCCTTCTTGTAATTCTTCTTTGACGGATTTAGCTTGTTGCGCACCAATGGGTTGGTTGATACTTGGATGATCAACCAAAACTTGCAATTTCTTGTCTTTATTGAACCGCACTTTGGCAATAAAGCGCGTGAGCATTGGCTCAATTAATTCTTCAGGTTCAGCTTGCTCTTTATCGCCTTGCTTTTCAATGGTGGCTTTGATTTTGTCACCGTGCATCACTTTTTTCATTGCAGGCGGGGCAATAAAGTAGCTTTTTTTATCGCACTCTAAAAAACCATAAGCTTTATCAGTACTTTTTACCACGCCTTCAACGTGTTCTTTGCTGTCGTGGATTTGTTGCTTAAGTTGTGCGAGTAGTGGATTATCTTGGAACATAGTTATATTTAAAAAAAGAGAAAAGGCAGACTGAAAAGCCTGCCTAAAAATAGATTGTACGAAAAATTATTCTTCGCCTAATTCGCCCATTGCGGTGATGCTGAAACCTGCATCGACGTGAACGATTTCACCAGTAATACCAGATGCTAAATCAGAGCATAAGAATGCTGCTGAGTTACCCACATCTTCGATAGTAACTGTGCGGCGTAATGCTGCAGTTTTCTCGAATGTAGCAAGCATTTTCTTGAGGTTTTTAATACCTGATGCCGCTAAGGTACGGATTGGACCTGCAGAAATTGCATTTACACGAATACCTTCTTTACCTAAGTCAGCTGCCATTACGCGAGTAGCCGCTTCAAGAGACGCTTTCGCTAAACACATCACGTTGTAGTTAGGAATTGCGCGCTCTGCACCTAAGTAAGAAAGGGTTAATAACGCTGCATTTGGATTTAAGTAAGGACGTGCCGCTTGTGCCATAGCAACGAAGCTGAATGCACTGATGTCGTGAGCGATACGGTAGCCTTCACGAGTTGCTGCGTTTACGTAATCACCATCTAATTGATCGCCTGGTGCGAATGCGATAGCGTGTACGAAACCATCAAATTTTTCCCAACGTTTGCTTAATTCTGCAAAGCAATTTTGGATGCTTTCATCGGTCGCTACGTCTAAAGGAAGGACGATGTCAGAACCAAATTCTTTTGCAAATTCTTCTACGCGCGGTTGTAATTTATCGTTTAAATAAGTGAAAGCAAGTTCAGCGCCTTGTTCTTTCATTGCTTTTGCAATCCCGTAAGCAATAGAACGGTTGCTTGCAAGACCTGTTACTAAAATACGTTTACCAGTTAAGAAACCCATATTTTTTCCTATGTTTGAGTTAAAAAAATCGACGAGATTATACTTGTTTTGTGTGCTTTCGGCAATCAATCACACTTTGTACCAGTTAGGCGGGATTATCAATATCTTTAAATTCTACATCCAAGCCATATTCAGTCGCTAGCCATTCACCTAATGCCTTAATGCCATAGCGTTCTGTTGCATGGTGACCAGCCGCAAAGAAATGAATACCTTGCTCACGAGCAGAGTGAATAGTTTGCTCCGAAACCTCGCCGGTAATAAAGGCATCACAACCTTGTGCTGCCGCTAAATCAATATAGCCTTGTCCGCCACCAGTACAAATGCCTACTTTACGGATTAAGTGCGGTCCGTTTTCGGTGCAAATTAACGGTTTACGGTGAAGTACTTGTTCAATACGTTGTGTGAATTCTTCAGCGGTAACAGGATCTTTTAACATTCCCCAAACAGGAATGCTGGTTGAGCTATTTTCTAAAGGTTTAAGATCGATAATCCCCAATAACTGAGCAAGTTTTGCGTTGTTACCTAATTCTGGGTGGACATCCAAAGGCAAGTGGTAGCCGTATAAATTGATATCATTCACAAGCAACGTTTTGATGCGTTTGCCTTTCATGCCGCGAATACATGGATTTTCACTTTTCCAAAAATAACCGTGGTGGACGAGTATCGCATCAGCTTGTTGTGCAACGGCATAATCAATCAAAGCTTGGCTTGCGGTGACACCCGTGATGATCTTTTTGATCTCTGCTTTACCTTCTACTTGCAAACCGTTAGGGGCGTAATCATTTATTCTGTCTGTGCTAAGTTTTTCGTTTAGTAAACGTTCAAGTTCTAGATTGTTCATCATTTTTGAGAGAAAAGAAAAAGGTGAGATATGGTAAGGGATTTAAAAAAAAATGGCTAGTGCAAAAGGAGTGGGGGGAATGCACTAGCCAGTAGTGTGTTTGTAATAAAACAAGTTTACTATCTAAAACGAGATTCATTATATATTTAATTATATAAAGATCAAGAAAAAAATAAGGAAAAATTTCCTTATTTTTCGATATGTCGTTTTTGTGTTCGAAAATAGATGAAAAATCAACCGCACTTATGAATACAAACTTGGTTCATTTTCAGTTGGACGCGTTTTAAATCGGCGGTGTAGCCACATGTATTGTTCCACACCTTTTAAGATTTCTTTTTCCACGACTTTATTCATTCTTGCAGCGATTGCCGTTTCATCCGAAAGATCGGAAAAATCCACTGGTGACGAAATACTGACTGTATAGCCTGAACCGTCTTTATTACGTAGTGGCGCAAAAGGCACAACTTTGCAATTTGGCGCTGATTTAAGCAGATAATAACTACCTGTCGTGGTTGCTGCTTCTTGTACAGCAAAGAAAGGCACAAATACGGCATTTTTTCTGCCGTAATCATGATCGGGCGCATACCAAATGGTTTCGCCTTTGCGTAAGGCTTTAAGCATACCACGCAGATCTTTTCGGTTCAGCATATCTTTATTTGAACGTAAGCGGCCTTTAATTTGTAACCAATCGAGTACTGGATAGTCATTTGGACGATAAACACCTATTCCAGGATGATGTAAGCCCACAATACGCGCGCCTAACTCAAGGGTGAGGAAATGAACACCCACAAAGATAATGCCGTCTTGGGCGTTCTCTTTTAAATAATTTAATCCCTCAACTTTTGACCATTTTTTTATGCGCGCATCAGACCAAAACCACGCCATGCCGGTTTCAATAATGGCCATCCCAACGGCACGCAAATTTTCTTGCAAAATGGCTTCACGTTCTTGCTCGGACATTTCTGGAAAGCAGAGCTCAAGATTTCGGCGAGCAATCGCTGCACGACGTTTTCCCACTTTTAGTTTTGAGAAAAGCCAGCCTAAGCCATTGCCAATATGACGTAAAATTGGATAGGGAAGTAACAAAAGGCTTCGCCAAATCGCCACACCAAGCCAAAAGCCCCAGTATTTAGGGGCAAGAAAGTGCGGTTGAAATTGAGGGAGTTTTTCGTTTTTCATAATTCTTTTCTGGTTAGTTCGGCGTGTAGTTTATCGCAAATTTGAGTTGTGGTAAAATTGCGCCAAATTTTTATTATTCCAACAGAGAGATTTCAAAATGGCTCAATATTCTGCCAATTTTAATCAAGCAAAAGTATTAGTGTTAGGCGATGTGATGCTTGACCGTTACTGGTTTGGTGCGACTAATCGTATTTCACCGGAAGCCCCGGTTCCTGTGGTTCGAGTACAAGATAATGAAGAGCGTGCAGGTGGTGCAGCAAATGTGGCAATGAATATTGCTTCTCTTAATGTACCTGTGCAAATTTTAGGTTTAATTGGTCAAGATGAAACAGGGACAGCCTTAACGAATTTATTACAGCACCAAAAAATTGATTGTAATTTTGTGGCATTGAATACTCATCCAACCATTACGAAATTGCGTATTTTATCTCGCCATCAACAATTACTACGTTTGGATTTTGAAGAAGATTTCCAAAACGTGGAATGTAATGAGTTGCTTGCGAAATTAGAAGCAGAAGTGAAAAACTTTGGTGCGTTAGTGCTTTCTGATTACGGCAAAGGTACATTAAAAGATGTGCAAAAGATGATCCAAATTGCACGCAAAGCGAATGTACCGGTGTTGATCGATCCAAAAGGCACGGATTTTGAACGTTATCGTGGTGCGACTTTACTGACACCAAATATGTCAGAATTTGAAGCCGTAGTGGGTAAATGTACTTCTGAAGAAGAGATCATTGAAAAAGGCCTAAAATTAATTTCAGACATCGAATTGACCGCACTTTTAGTGACGCGTTCTGAAAAAGGCATGACATTACTTCGTCCAAACCAAGAGCCATTCCATTTACCAACTGTTGCAAAAGAAGTGTTTGATGTGACTGGTGCAGGCGATACGGTGATCAGTGTCTTAGCAACCGCACTTGCAGATGGGCGCTCTTTTGAAGAATCTTGCTATTTAGCTAATGTAGCGGCAGGTATTGTGGTCGGTAAATTGGGTACATCAACCGTTTCTACTGTGGAATTAGAGAATGCAATCCATGGCCGTTCTGAAACAGGTTTCGGCATTATGTCAGAAAACCAATTAAAAACAGCGGTAGCTCATGCTAAAGCGCGTGGTGAGAAAATTGTGATGACAAACGGTTGTTTCGATATCCTTCATCCAGGTCATGTGTCTTATTTAGAAAACGCTCGCAAATTTGGCGATCGCTTAATTGTTGCCGTGAATACAGATGATTCAGTCAAACGCTTAAAAGGTGAAAGTCGTCCAATTAATAATCTAAATGCTCGTATGGCCGTATTGGCTGGTTTAGCTTCAGTGGATTGGGTGGTCTCTTTTGATGAAGATACGCCACAACGTTTAATCGGTGAGATTTTACCAGATTTATTAGTGAAAGGCGGTGATTACAAACCAGTCCACTTGTCCAGCCAGTCAACGCTATTTCATTGATGATTCGTTTAGCTTCAGCT
>ERZ772805.2951-NODE-2951-length-10087-cov-2.905801_pt1 | contig 10087 bp, 9 predicted proteins | sample MGYA00511344_ERZ772805 | MGnify/ENA primary metagenome ERZ772805 (study PRJEB29015, sample SAMEA2737730) | human gut metagenome | biome: human gut; feature: human-associated habitat; material: faeces | place: China | collected 2012 ...
TCTGGATGATATTGCCGTCATCCTCTCAGACTATAAAAAAGAAAAAGCCTCACTAGTTGGATATAGGCAATTTCTCGATGAAAACGCTTGGCAGTACTTCGGCAGCAAAATTATTGAACTAGTAACAAAAACCAAATAACATAATGACAAAATACGCTCCCATATTGCTGTTCGTGTACAATCGTCCGGAACATTTAAAACAAACGATGGAGACACTTCAAAACAACACACTCGCTGCCGAAAGTGAGCTCTACATCTATTCCGATGCAGCCCGCAAGGACACAGACGAGGCAGCTGTAGCTGAAGTCCGCAACTATATCCATAAGATAACAGGATTTAAGAGCATCACCCTCATCGAACGGGAAAAGAACTGGGGACTTGCGCGTAATATCATTGACGGAGTTACCACACAAGTCAACCGCTTCGGGCGGGTTATCGTAATGGAAGACGACTTGATTACAGCACCTTACTTCCTACAATTTATGAACGATGCACTTGAGACTTACAAAGACGAGCCACGCGTCGGTCACATACAAGCTTGTGATTTCACCAACGACCCTTCCCTGCCCGATACATTTCTTATCAAGTTTACCGGAAGTTGGGGGTGGGCTACTTGGGACAGAGCATGGAAATATTTCAATCCCGACGGGAAAGAGCTGCTCCGCCAATTGGAAGAACGTAACCTCACACGGAGATTTGACCTCAACGGGAATTATCCTTTCACACGAATGCTGAGGCGCCAAATCGAGGGAAAAAACAATTCATGGGCCATCCGCTGGAATGCCAGCCTGTTTTTAGCAGATATCCTCTCGTTAAACACCGGACGTTCACTTATTCAGAACATCGGTTTCGATGGAAGCGGCACCAACTGCGGTGGTGGAGGTTTATACAGTTCCACCTTATGGATGAAACCGCTCCCAATAGAAAAATGGTCGCCAATAGAAGAAAATGAAAAAGCCAGAGAAGCATTCGCACGCTATTACCACCGCACAAATTGCTTTATGGCCAAAGCGATTCGACGAATTAAACGTACCTTGAAAGGAGACTTCGGCGCATGAAAATGTACTATTATCACACACGCCCCATACAAGAAGCATTGGACGAATGAAAGAACCATTTACACCCCGGACATATATTATATGGGCTCACTCATTTCAGTAAACACGGTATTCACCCGATACTCCACCATTACCGTCATTTCGCATCCCGTATACGGTTCTCACTCTACAATTTCTTTGAAATCATACGTTGCAAAGAACCGTACGACCTTTTGTATGGTACCTCCTTTTACGGACCAGAGCTTATTATCTTCTTACGTGCGTTCGGATTGTACCGCAAACCCATTGCTATCTGGCACCATCAAGCCGTAGTCCGAAACTCCAACAAACTGAAGAATTTGGTTTCCCGCTTTTATTATAGAGGTATCGATCAAATGTTCTTTTTCAGTCAGACGTTAATTGAGGACTCTTTAAAATCAGGCAAAGTCAACGCCGGTCAGTTGCACCTTATACATTGGGGAGCCGACCTTGATTTCTATGACTATCTGAGACAGCACCTTCCAGCCGCAAACGAAGAAGAACCGGAAAAGACGTTTATCACTACTGGGAAAGAGAATCGTGACTTCACCACCTTGCTAAAAGCATTTGCCGAAACAGGGCTTCCCCTTGATGTGTTTACCACACCTGCCGCCGGAGACAAGAACTATGAGCTTTTACTAAAAAAATATATACCATATACCAACATACGGATACATTTCACGAGCGGTATCATCCCACACAAGCTCGCCACAGAAGTAGCACATTCAAAAGTAGTAGTCATCTGCTGCCTTGACAACCCCTACACCGTGGGACTCACCACACTGGTAGAAGCTTTTGCATTAGGACTCCCGGTGATTTGCTCACGTAATCCTAAATTTCAAATGGACATTGAAAAAGAAGGAACAGGTATCTATGTAGACTATAATGATACAGAAGGATGGAAACAAGCCATCCGTTACCTCTACACCCATCCTGAAGAAGCACAGCAAATGGGAGCCAACGGTCGGAAACTGGCAGAACGGGAATATAATTTAGAACATTACAGCCGCGAATTATCGCAAATCTTAACTACTACGGTAAAAACTTATCGCAAGCAACCATAGATTTGCAACGAAAAGCGTACATTTGCATAAACTTTTATGCGCATGAGAGTACTAATCATCAATACTTCAGAACGAATAGGCGGTGCGGCTATCGCAGCAAACCGTCTGATGGAATCGCTCAACGGTGCCGGAATAGACACCGGGATGTTGGTACTGCACAAAACGAGCCACTCCGATAAAGTACATACCGTCGGTAAGTCTTGGCAAAGAAAGTTCACGTTTATCTGGGAACGTCTCATTATTTGGGCAAATAATCTTTTCAGCCGGAAGAATCTTTTTAGGGTATCCATTGCCAATACGGGGTTCGATGTCACCCGGCTTCCGGTTTTCAAAGAGGCAGATATCATTCACTTGCATTGGATCAATCAGGGCATGCTGTCCTTGCACAATATTCAACAAATCATCACCTCCGGCAAACCTGTTGTTTGGACGATGCATGACATGTGGGAATGTACCTCCATCTGCCATTATTCCTACTCTTGCGAATCATTCAAAAACGAATGCGGAAACTGCCACTTTCTCCGTTTTCCCGGGAACAACGACTTGTCTCACCGCGTCTTCAGGAAAAAACAGAGCATACTCTCTCCGGCAAGAATAAATATCGTTACAGTAAGTAATTGGCTCGCCTCACAAGTACGCCAAAGCACACTACTCAAAGGAAAGCCGGTCACAGTGATACCGAATACGCTTTCACTGAGCAACTTCCGGATACTTAATAAAGTAGAATGCCGACAAGCATTATCTCTTCCTGACAAACGGATTATCGTGTTCGGGGCTGCCCGTATTGATGATCCGATAAAAGGATTCCCAACGTTGATGGAGGCCATTCGCCTTTTAATCCGACGAAAAGACTTTCGGAGTAAAGAGTTGCACCTCCTACTATTCGGAAGAATCAAATACCCCCTGCAGGTGCTCCCGTCTATTCCGGTCAGTCATACCTACATGGGCTGGGTAAGCCAAGCGGAGGAGCTTTCTCAAATCTATTCGGCAGCCGATGTCGCAGTGTCCGCCTCGCTCTACGAAACCTTCGGACAAACACTGATTGAAGCCCAGTCTTGCGGTTGCCTGCCTGTTTCGTTCGGCAACAGCGGACAAGCAGACATCATCCGCCATAAGGAGAATGGATACTTGGCTGACTATCAGTCGGCGGAAAGTCTGGCCGACGGAATAAAATGGGGACTTACCGAAGGGAAAGAACGGGTGTCACCGGAAGCAATGAGAAACGAAGTAATGACTAAATATTCGGGCAAGGTGGTAGCCGGACAATATATCAATCTGTATACAAGCCTGTTGGCAAGCAAACTTTAGAAAATGAGAATACTGATTATTAATACTTCTGAGAAGATGGGCGGTCCGGCCGTTGCGGCAAGCCGTCTGATGGAATCGCTGAAAAACAACGGTATCAAAGCTAAAATGTTGGTACGTGACAAACAGACCGACCAGATTAGTGTTGTCGGGTTGAACAGAAGCTGGTTGCAAGTATGGAAATTCATGTGGGAACGTCTTGTCATCTGGAGTGCCAACCGTTTTCACCGGAATCATATGTTTGATGTAGATATAGCAAATACCGGCACGGACATTACGTCACTTCCGGAGTTCCGTCAGGCGGATGTCATCCACCTTCACTGGGTCAATCAGGGAATGCTCTCATTGAAAGATATCCGAAAGATATTGTCATCCGGCAAGCCTGTAGTATGGACAATGCATGATATGTGGCCTTGTACCGGTATCTGCCACTATGCACGGGAATGTACCAAATACCAGAAGGAATGCCATCACTGCCCCTATATATATAAGGAAGGAGGCCGGAAGGATCTGTCATATCGCACTTTCCGCAACAAACAAGAACTTTATGCTCATGCCCCGATTCATTTCGTCACTTGCAGTCATTGGCTGAAAGAACAAGCACAAAGTAGTGCATTGCTTGCAGGAAAAGAGATTGTCAATATTCCGAACGCCATTAACACGAATCTCTTCAAACCACAAAAGAAGGAGGAGGCACGTACGAAATGTATGTTGCCGCAAAACAAAAAACTAATTCTGTTCGGTTCGGTAAAGATTACCGATAAGCGGAAAGGAGTCAAATATTTAATTGAGTCCTGCAAAATGCTGGCAGAAAAGCATTCGGAATGGAAAGATTCATTGGAGGTAGTTGCATTCGGCAACCAATCCCAACAGTTACAGGCTCTGCTTCCCTTTCGTGTACACTCACTTCCTTACATCAAGAATGAGCATGAATTAGTGAATATATACAACTCAGTAGATATTTTCGCCATCCCGTCACTGGAAGAGAATCTGCCCAACATGATTATGGAAGCGATGGCATGCGGAGTGCCGTGCGTAGGGTTCAATGTAGGCGGCATTCCCGAAATGATAGACCATCTGCACAACGGCTACGTGGCACAATACAAGTCTTCGGAAGATTTTGCCAACGGCATTCACTGGATATTGACAGAACCGGAATACAGCGAACTCTCAGAACAAGCCCGCCGCAAGGTATTGGGCAACTATTCGGAGAGTATCGTTGCCAAAAGATATACGGATATCTATAACAAAATAACAGGAAAATATGCATAGCGTCCATCCCACTCCGAAATTCTCAATCATCACGGTAACATACAACGCTGAGAAGGTATTGGAGGACACCATTCTAAGTGTCATCTCACAAACCTATCATCACGTCGAATATATTATCGTAGACGGGGGATCTGAAGATAAGACCTTATCCATCATCGACCGGTACCGTTCGCGGATACACACTGTCGTCAGCGAGCCGGACAAAGGATTATATGACGCCATGAATAAAGGAATCTCTCTTGCCACCGGTGATTACCTTTGCTTTCTGAACGCAGGCGACTGCTTCCACGAAGATAATACATTACAGCAAATGATACATACCATCATCGGCAACGAACTTCCCGATGTACTTTATGGAGAAACAGCCATCGTAGACAAGAACGGTCATTTCCTACGTATGCGCAGGCTATCCGCTCCGGAAACTTTAACGTGGAAAAGCTTTAAACAAGGGATGTTGGTCTGCCATCAGGCATTCTTCCCCCGCCACACGTTGGTAGAGCCGTATGATTTGCAGTACCGCTTCTCCGCTGACTTCGACTGGTGCATCCGCATCATGAAGAAAGCGCATACCCTTCACAACACTCACCTGACAATCATTGACTATTTGGACGAGGGCATGACCACCCGGAACCGGAAAGCATCCCTCAAAGAGAGATTCCGCATTATGGCAGAGCATTATGGATGGATCAGTACCACGATACATCATGCATGGTTTGTGATTCGTGCAGTTATCCATCGGTAACCTAAAACATAACAGGCAACGCAAACAACTGATACATCAGCGTTCGTGCCATGCGTATCTGTCCTTTCGTGCTGGGATGCAAACGGTCATATCCCGCATCATAGAAATAAATCAGTTGTTCTTCCACCATCGGATTCAATCCGGTTACCGCATTAAAATCAATCACGGGAACTCCCCACACATTGCCGGCTTCTTTGACAGCCTGCACGTAGGCATCCACATATTCGCCACAACTGTTCTGGTAGTTTTCATCCGGTTGCACATTCGTTTCTCCAAAATTGGCCAGTGAACGGTGCAACGGGGTCAGCAACACAATCTGCTTGTCTGGGAAGAGTTGTTTCAGTCTATTGATTCCTATGTTGATACGTCCCTTATACGTGCTTCCATCCATTATAGGAGTACGTTTCTTACGGGTTTCCAGCTTTTGGGTTTGCCCACGGGCTGCCATCACTTGTTCTTCTGTTTCCGTAAACCATTCTCCAATAGGTACACCGTCATTAAAATCATTCGTACCCATCAAAATCACGATAGCATCTACTTCTTCACCGTGTTCTTTCTTCAGTTGCTCGGCTTGCCGGGGCACATCATTCCATTGCCTGCCACTGATACCATATACATAAGGAGTGATTCCCAGCCATTCCTGCAGAAAATCCCAGTATTTCTTTATCTTGTCACCATAACAGTTGGGATCTGTAATAGAGTCTCCCAAATATCCCACTCTTTTTCCTTGCCACGGGTGCCGGATGCATCCATTATTCGTTTCAACAGAGTTTGCCACTTTAGAAGATTGATTCTGTCCGCACAGAAAAGAGGAACAGAAAAACAGGAGGATACATGTGAGTAATAATTTGCTTTTCATCGGTATCATACGTTAAATGAGAGATTTGTATTTAATATTCGACAAAAATAACTCAAAAAAAATGTAGTTTCAATCAATTTGAGCGATCAATCTCATCCATGCAACCGGATACATAAAAAGATTGATTATCCTTTACTTTGCAGAAAACATGGAGACTTTTGCCACCGAACTGGAATAAAACCGGGAAGAGAAAACCTCTCAAACTCCCAACAACTGCTTCAATTCAGCCACTCCTTCAGAAGCTCCCTTCTGAATCACATGTATCGAACGGGAAGTATGCGTATCTACCGGTTTCGGATCAATCAGATACACCTCTGCTTCTCTCGGTACATAATGAAGCAACCCCGCTGCAGGATATACATTAAGCGACGTACCGATAATAACGAAAATATCCGCTTTTTCCACATATTGGATGGCTGTCTCAATTTCCGGCACAGCTTCTCCGAACCATACGATGTGCGGACGTAGTTGTCCTCCGTCCTCCGCCTTGTCTCCAAGGTGAATTTCACAATGTTCAGGAGTGAGTGTGTAAATTAGTTTTTCATTTCGTACCGAACGGACTTTCATGAGTTCTCCGTGTAAATGTATTACGTGAGAACTGCCTGCACGTTCGTGTAAATTATCAACATTTTGAGTGATAATATGTACTTCATAATCCGATTCCAGTTCTGCTAATTTTTTATGACCTGCATTGGGCTCGGATTTAATGAGGGTTTTTCGTAGTCCGTTATAAAAATCAAGAACTAGTTCTGGATTACGATACCAACCTTCAGGTGTCGCGACATCCTCGACGCGGTGGTTTTCCCAAAGTCCATTACTACTCCGAAATGTTGATAATCCGCTTTCGGCACTCATGCCGGCACCGGTTAATACGATCAGCTTTTTCATTTTAGATCTCTCTTTTTAGCATGATAACGTTTATTTTCTTAAAATATTTGTTCAACAAAATATGTCACCTGAGTGTTATACATTTTACTTTTAAACGATTATGCTGTTTATTAGTTGCAAATTTATGTTTTTTTTTAATAGAAAATAAAAGAACTATACAATAAAAACTCTATCTTCGCCCGGTAATTAAAAACCGGATGGAGATACGGGAGGTTAAGAAAACTTCCGTTAAAAACAACAATTATATATGGATAAATTAAGCTATGCACTGGGGCTGAGTATGGGTAACAATTTTAAAAGCTCAGGTATCCAGACTCTTTCGGTTACGGATTTTGCTAATGGAGTAAAAGCTGTATATGAAGGTGAGAAACCCGAAATGACTTATGACGAAGCAAAACAGGTGATTAATGATTTCTTTACGCAGATGCAGCGAGAAGTTAATGATCGTAACCGAGCAGAAGGAGAGGCATTTTTGGCTGAAAATAAAAAGAAATCCGGAGTGGTGGTTTTACCGAGCGGATTACAGTATGAAGTGTTGACCGAAGGTAAAGGAAAGAAACCTGCTGCAACAGATCGGGTACAATGCCATTATCATGGGACATTGATAAATGGAGAAGTGTTTGATAGTTCTATTGAACGAGGAGAACCTGCGGTTTTTGGTGTAAGTCAGGTAATACCGGGTTGGGTAGAGGCTTTGCAGTTGATGCCGGAAGGCTCTAAATGGAGGCTATTTATACCTTCTGATCTGGCCTATGGAGAGAATGGTGCGGGAGGCAAGATTGCCCCTAATTCTACTTTAATATTTGATGTTGAACTATTAAAAGTATTATAAATAATATCACAAACACAATGAAAAAAACAGTCTTATGTTCAGTCTTGGCTGCAGGTTTAGTAGCTATGGGACTTACTTCTTGTAATAAAAAAAGTGGTGCTGCTTTAGCAGACGGTGTGGACAGTCTCAGTTATGCTTTTGGTGTACTGAATGGTACGGATTTGGCTATGGGATTGAAGCAATATCCTAAAAAAGTGGATATAGATCAGTTCATCAGAGGTATGCAGTCTACCGTAAATTCGGACAGTGCGAAATTTTCTTATGAATTTGGAGCAGCTATCGGTTCGAATATGAAACAACAGATCGAACAGATGGGAAAACAAGGCATCGAGATGAATAAAGAAGAAATCTTGTCAGCATTATTTGCTACATTAAAAGAAGATTCTACTTTAATTTCAAGAGCTCAAGCTGAAGAAGTTTTCCGTAACGGAATGCAAGCTATACAACTAAAAAAACAAAAAGAAGAAGCTGAAAAGTTAGCGAATACTCCTGAAGCAAAAAAGAATAAAGCCGATGGGGAAGCTTTCTTGGCAAAAAAAGCAAAAGAAGCAGGTGTGCAAAAAACAGCTTCAGGTCTATTGTATAAAGTAATTAAAGAAGGTAAGGGTGAAAAACCTGTTGAAAATGATAAAGTAACCGTAAGCTATAAAGGTACTTTGATCGACGGTACTCAATTTGATGCCAGTGAGAAAGTTCCAATGTCTGTAGGACAATTGGTTCCGGGATTTAACGAAGCATTGATGTTGATGACTCCGGGTTCGAAATATGAAGTGTATATTCCTGCAGAATTGGCTTATGGAACAAATCCTAATCCTCGTATTCCGGTTAATTCTACATTGATTTTCGAAATCGAATTATTGAGTGTTGATAAATAAACTTCGATAATATAGGGTAAAAAAGAGGACTGAACGAAATGTTCGGTTCTCTTTTTCTTTTCAAAAATAAATTAGATAGTAATATAATATTATGAGAACATTAAAATTTCTGTTGGTTACATTGTTGATAATTTCAGCAGTACCTGTACAAGCAAGGCGAAAGGCTTCTAAAAAACAGCAAAAGGAACAGGTACAGTTACCGGCAAAGGTAGATAGTATCAGTTATGCTTTTGGTATAGATGCCGGGAACGGAATTAAGGCTGCATTTAAAGATATTAAAGAACGAAGTGACCTTGAGTTGAAGCCGGAAATTTTCGTACAGGCGTTCAATAATGTTTTATTGAATGATTCTGCAGTATTTACAAAAGAGGAAGCAGCCGATATTTTGAATAAATTCGGGGCGGAGATGCAGCGTATTGCCCGAGAAAAACAGAAGATTGCAGCAGAAAAGAACCTTGCGGAGGGAAAAGCCTTTTTGGCTGCCAAGGCGTCTGAGGTCGGTGTGCAGAAAACCGAGAGCGGATTATTGTATGTAGTAGAAAGGCAGGGAACAGGAGAAAAGCCGACTCTAAATGATAGAGTAAAAGTTCATTATACAGGAAAATTGATAAACGGGAAAAAATTTGATAGTTCTTATGACCGTCAACAGCCGCTCGAATTGTCTGTCGGAGGAGTTATTGCCGGTTGGCAAGAAGGTTTGCAGTTGATGCCGGTAGGATCTAAATATATTTTTTATATTCCGTCTGAGTTGGGATATGGAGAACGTGGAGCAGGAAAAGATATTCCAGCAAATTCGGCATTGATCTTTGAAGTCGAATTGCTTGAGATAATTCGTTAAAAGGGATAAATGTAGCACAATGAAAAAATGTAACTTTCTTTTTGCTGATTTCTTATAGTATTTCGAGGTTTATTCAATAATAAACCTTACTTTTGCTGTCAAAATGATTTATTATAGCTTTTGAATATGGAAAAGATAGATAACCTTGACAGGCAGATATTAGAAATTATTATGCGCAATGCGCGTATTCCGTCTAAGGATGTGGCCGCGGAATGCGGAGTTTCGCGAGCTGCGATTCATCAACGTATCCAGAGAATGATCGATATGAATGTGATTGTCGGTTCTGGATATCATGTAAACCCTAAAATACTTGGATATCGTTCCTGCACTTATATT
>ERZ772805.2958-NODE-2958-length-10066-cov-4.318749_pt1 | contig 10066 bp, 8 predicted proteins | sample MGYA00511344_ERZ772805 | MGnify/ENA primary metagenome ERZ772805 (study PRJEB29015, sample SAMEA2737730) | human gut metagenome | biome: human gut; feature: human-associated habitat; material: faeces | place: China | collected 2012 ...
TATTTTTATTATATAAGCTGTACAGGAGCAGCCTTTTGACACCCTCGGTACAAATAGCTGCGTGAAAATAAGCGATTACACTTATTTTTCACCCGATCACCTTGGAGGAACCGCCATGACTCTGCGTCATATGAAAATTTTTGTCGCCGTATATCAGCAAAAAAGCATCACCCTCGCATCGAACAGCCTGCATCTGGCTCAGCCGTCCGTCAGTCTGGCAATCAAGGAGCTGGAGGAATATTATCATGTCCGCCTGTTCGACCGCCTCTCTCGACGGATTTACCCGACGGAGAACGGGCATCGCTTCTATGAATATGCACTCCATATCGTGTCACTTTTTTCAGAAATGGAAAACAAAATTCCCGCCTGGGATGCAAATGCCCCGCTCCATATTGGCTCCAGCATCACTCTCGGTACCTGCCTGCTCCCCTCCCTTGTCAAAGCCTATCAGGAGCAGCGCCCGGAAATCAAAATCTATGTAACGGTCAAAAATACCGGCACAATCGAGCAGGCAGTCATCGACAATCAGCTGGATTTTGCCCTAGTCGAAGGCACTGTCACTCACCCGGAAATCATTTCAGAGGTCTTTTCTGCCGATACGCTCTGCATGGTCGCAGCTCCCGGGCATCCGCTTGCCGCCAACCGGACGGTCACCCTCGCCGACGCTGCTTCCTGCCCCCTCCTTTTACGCGAACCTGGTAGTGCCGGCAGGGAAATCGTCGAAAGTCTCTTTTTATCCGGCGGTATCCAGATCACGCCCGTCTGGGAAAGCGTCAGCACCCTCGCTCTCATCCGCGCCGCCCAAAACGGTCTCGGCATCGCAATTTTACCGGAGCTTCTCGTCCGGGATGCACTGAAATCCGGAGATCTTGTCTCCCTTCCGCTTCCGCCCGACATTCTGACACGCAACCTATACCTGATCCGACACCGCAACAAATACCTTTCGTCCTCCGCAGAGGAATTTCTGAATTTATGCCGAATGTGGAAATTTTAAGTGCATAACGAATCGTGTTGCACAAGCCCTGAAGCATCCATCGCCAAAGCACCACTTTCCGGACTTTGGCAGTACGCCTGCCCTCCGATTTTTTCATCGCAACACTCCAGCAATAGAAGGATTGCTTTTTGGACCCACTTCCTGTATGATTATCTCGTATTATTATCCTGTGCATGCACGCACAAATGCAGTTTTGCCCGGATACTTTGCAGATAATTCCTGTAACTATATTACTTACGAAATGAGGAATAAAAATATGTGGATCGCAGATCAATGGAAAGATTATGAAGTGCTGGATACCTCCAGCGGAGAAAAGCTGGAACGCTGGGGAGATTATCTTCTCGTGCGTCCCGATCCGCAGGTCATCTGGAATACCCCCCGCAAAAATCCCGGCTGGAAAAAGAAAAACGGCCATTATCATCGCAGCTCCAAGGGCGGCGGCGAATGGGAATTTTTCAATCTGCCCGAGGAATGGAGCATCCATTACCGCGAACTGACCTTCCGTTTAAAGCCGTTTAGCTTCAAACATACCGGTCTGTTCCCGGAACAGGCGACAAACTGGGACTGGTTTGGCAACCTGATTGCCAACGCTGGCCGCCCGGTTAAAGTGCTGAATCTGTTCGCCTACACCGGCGGCGCTACCCTGTCCGCAGCGAAGGCAGGCGCAGCAGTCACCCATGTGGACGCTTCCAAGGGCATGGTTACCTGGGCAAAAGAAAACGCAGCGGCTTCCGGTCTTTCCGATGCTCCGATCCGCTGGCTCGTAGATGACTGTGTAAAATTTGTCGAACGTGAAATCCGCCGCGGCAACCACTATGACGGCATCATCATGGATCCTCCCTCCTACGGCAGAGGTCCTAAAGGCGAAATCTGGAAAATTGAAGAGAGCATCTATCCCTTCATCGAACTGACGACTCAGATTCTGTCCGATGACCCGCTCTTTTTCCTGATCAACTCCTATACAACCGGTCTACAGCCTGCTGTTTTAAACTATATGATGCAGACTGCCATTACGCCGAAATTCAGCGGACACACCGAAGCATCCGAAATCGGACTGCCCGTTACAGACAACGGACTGGTGCTGCCCTGCGGTGCGTCCGGACGCTGGAGCAAACAATAGAATGCACGCTCTGCGAGCATTCTATTGTCATGAGTAACGCAGCGTCTCTCACCCCTGCAGCATTCGAACCACTCCCAGAATCCACTTCCGATACCCCGGAATAAGCCGCTCCGCCAGACTGCCTGATGTGTAGCTAATCGGCGGCTCTCCGGGGAAGAAGCAATACATTCGACACAAATAGACTGCAACCATCAGCACTACAATCACGCCCGCAGCCGTCATCAGCCCTTTCGCTTTTTTCCCAAACCCATACCGCATAACCACCAGATAAGCAGCCCATAGAATCCACAGAAGCCCCAGCGGATTCATCTGCATTCCCCTCTGAAACTGCCCTGTGATAAAAAAGAACACCGCCCGTGTCATCCCACAGCCGGGACAAGGCAGACCAAATAAAAACACGGAGGGACAGAACGCATGAAACATCACATGCGCTGCAATATCATACAAAACAAACACGACAGCAAAACCCCAATATGCCCCCACATCTTTGCGAATTCTACCTATAATAGCTGTTGTTTTTTTATCTTCCCTTCTCCCTGATATCTTCACCGCAGTTTTTTCTCCTCCAGCCAGATTTTCTTCCCTTCCGTCCGAATCAGCCCTTCCTCCTTCATCCGTCCCAGTTCGCGCATCATCGCGCTGCGGTCCACAAACAGATAGTCCGCGCAGTCCGTATAGGAAAATGGCAAAGAAAAACCATCTCTGCCCTTCCGGCGGTTCAAAAACTGAAAATACGTCATCAGCTTCTGCCGCAGCGTCTTCTGTCCCAGCACATCTGCGTGCATCAGCGCACGTTTCTGGGTTCCCAGCAGAATTTCCTCCAGAAGCTGCCCGCGCTTTTCATATTTTTTATAAGCCGACGACAGCTTTCTGTCATTCAAAAAAGCGACCTGGCAACTGGAACGCGAAATGACGTAGCATACGCCCTCCACATCCGGGAAGCATTTCCGTGTAAAACACTCCTTCGGCTCATAATAATCCAGAATCCGCCGCTGTCCCTCCTGATTCATACTCTCCAAAAAGGCGGTTCCGCTCAGCATAACGCCCACATTGTCCGCATCGTCGTCCTGATTCATCAACACCTGACGCTTTCCGAATGTGCGGATATTCAACATCCCGTCCGCTGCCAAACGCTCCTGCTGATTTTTTGTCAAGTCCCAAAAGCCAATAAATTGTTCCATATTTTCACACCATCATGTAGTCAATTTTTGTGCAAACCACTATATTTTGTATTATATCCTATACTTGTTGCCCGTGCAACTATTTTATCAGGACTTCGGTTATATAATAATCCTTGCACTCCACAGTAGAAGAACACTGCCAGTGCATGTCAGATTTTATGTTTAATCCCGAGAAGCTGTCATTTACTCCGGTTTTCCGGGATTTTTGCACGAAAAAGGAGAGGGAGACTATGAAAATCATCAAGAGGAACGGCTCTGAAGCCACTTTCGATTCCGAAAAAATTGTGGCGGCCATTACAAAGGCCAACAACTCTGAGGAAGGAACCAGACTTTCTCCGGAACAGATTCACGATATCGCAGACTATGTCGAATATAAATGCAACAAGATCGGGCGCGCTGTATCCGTAGAAGAAGTACAGGATATGGTAGAAAACCAGATCATGGCAACCGGCGCTTTCGACCTCGCGAAGCACTATGTCCAGTACCGCTATCAGCGCTCTTTGATCCGCAAATCCAACACCACGGATACCCGTATCCTTTCGCTGATCGAATGCAACAACGAAGAGGCAAAACAGGAAAATTCCAACAAAAACCCTACGGTCAACAGCGTACAGCGTGACTACATGGCAGGTGAAGTCAGCCGTGACTTAACCCAGCGTCTTTTGCTGCCTTCCGACATCGTAGAGGCCGACCAGAAGGGTCTGATCCACTTTCACGATTCCGACTACTTCGCACAGCACATGCACAACTGCGACCTCGTAAACCTCGAGGACATGCTGCAGAACGGTACCGTCATCAGCGAAACCAAAATTGAAAAGCCCCACAGCTTTTCCACAGCCTGCAACATCGCGACCCAGATCATCGCGCAGGTGGCAAGCAACCAGTACGGCGGACAAAGTATTTCCCTCGCGCACCTCGCGCCTTTCGTACAGGTTTCCAGGGAAAAGATCCGCACCGAAGTTGCCGAAGAAATGAAAATTCTCAATGCCCAGGCGACTCCCCAGCAGCTCAACGATATCGTGGAAACCCGCCTGCATCGTGAGATCACCAAGGGCGTACAGACCATTCAGTACCAGATCATTACCCTGATGACCACAAACGGCCAGGCACCGTTTTTGACGGTCTTCATGTATCTGAATGAGGCAAAAAATGCGCAGGAAAAAAAGGATCTCGCACTGATTATCGAAGAAACCTTAAAACAGCGCTACCAGGGTGTCAAGAACGAAGCCGGCGTCTGGATTACCCCCGCGTTCCCCAAGCTGATCTATGTGCTCGAAGACGACAACGTGGAAGAGGATTCCGAATACTTCTACCTGACACAGCTTGCAGCAAAATGTACTGCAAAGCGTCTGGTTCCTGATTATATTTCTGAAAAGAAAATGAAAGAATTAAAAGAAGGCAACTGCTTCCCCGTTATGGGCTGCCGCAGCTGCCTGAGTCCCTGGAAGGATGAAAACGGCAATTACCAATTCTACGGCCGCTTCAACCAGGGTGTCGTGACCATCAACCTGCCCGACGTCGCACTTTCCTCCGGCGGGGATTTCAAGAAATTCTGGGAAATTTTCGACGAGCGTCTTGATTTGTGCTATCGCGCCCTGATGCTTCGCCATAAACGTTTGGAGGGTACATTATCTGACGCTGCCCCGATCCTCTGGCAGTACGGTGCTCTTGCCCGTCTCAAAAAAGGCGAAACGATCAACAAGCTGCTCTACGGCGGCTACTCCACGATTTCCCTTGGCTATGCAGGTCTGTACGAATGTGTCAAATACATGACCGGGAAATCCCACACCGATCCGGAAGCGACCCCCTTCGCACTGGAAGTCATGCAGCACATGAACGATGCCTGCAACAAATGGAAACGGGAAACCAATATCGCGTTCTCCATTTACGGTTCTCCCATCGAAAGTACAACCTACAAGTTCGCCAAATGCCTGCAGAAGCGTTTCGGCATCATTGAGGGCATAACGGACAAGAACTATATCACCAACAGCTACCATGTGCACGTTACCGAGCCAATCGACGCTTTTTCCAAGCTGAAATTCGAGTCCCAGTTCCAGGCACTTTCCACCGGCGGGGCCATCAGCTATGTGGAGGTTCCCGACATGCAGGACAACATCCCGGCTGTCATTCAGGTCATGCGCTTCATCTACGACAACATTATGTACGCGGAGTTGAACACCAAGAGCGACTATTGCCAGGAATGCGGTTATACCGGCGAAATTCAGATCGTTGAGGACGAACACAAAAAGCTCATTTGGAAATGTCCGAAATGCGGCTGCACCGATCAGAACAAATTAAACGTCGCAAGGCGTACCTGCGGCTATATTGGCACTCAGTTCTGGAATCAGGGACGGACGCAGGAAATTAAAGAGAGGGTGCTTCATCTATAATGAACTACGGTACAATCAAAAACTGTGATATTGCAAACGGAGAGGGCGTGCGGGTTTCCCTTTTCGTCTCCGGCTGCACTCATCACTGCCATAACTGTTTCAACCCGGAAACCTGGAGCTTTTCCTACGGCTCCCCATTCGATGAACAGGCGCAAAGCAAACTGCTTACGCTGCTTTCCCCGGATTATATCGACGGACTGTCCCTGCTGGGCGGAGAACCGTTTGAACCGGATAACCAGCGGGCGCTTGTCCCTTTCCTGAAAAAAGTCCGTGCGCAGTATCCCGGTAAAACAATCTGGTGCTATACCGGCTATACCCTGGAATCAGATCTTTTGTCCGAAAGCCGTGCTCGGTGCGAATGCACGGATGAGATGCTTTCCCTGCTCGATGTCCTCGTTGATGGGGAATTTATCGAGGCTCAGAAAAACATCAGCCTTGCATTCCGCGGCTCCGAAAATCAGCGCCTGATCGACGTTCCCGCAACGCTTTCTTCCGGCAGCGTGGTGTGGCACGGGCTCGTCAGCCAGAATATTTCTATGAAATATTAAAATTTCCTCAGAGCCTTTCGGCAAGTACAAAATCTGCTTGTCGGAAGGCTCTGATTCCATGTAAAAAGAAAATTTCAGCAGTTACAGTTTTCCCCGCACCGTTTATGAAATCTTCGTGAAATCCAGTCTTTTCCACTTGTTTTTCACTCCCGGTGCAGTATACTTAAAAGCAGGAGGAACAACGGTTCTCCGCTTTTTAAACCACGGAAAATCCGTACTCGTTCCCGCCGGAAAGGATGTGACAGCCGATGGAGATTACAGTCGCGGATGATATCAGCGCCGAGTACCGCGGTCTGGTGCAGAGCATTCTGGACAATCCCGAATTCAAAAAGCTTCAACGGTATAAGCAGCATTTTCAGACAACCCGCTTCATGCACAGTCTGAACGTTTCTTATATCTCCTGGCTCATTGCCAGAAAGCTCGGATGGGATGCCCAAACAGCTGCCCGGGCCGGACTTCTTCATGACTTCTGTGTTTACGATTTCAAAGATAAGCTTCCCAAAGGGGAAATACAGGCCTACTATCATCCCAGAGTGGCCGCCAGCACCAGCGAAAGGCATTTCCTGATTTCCGACAAAGAGCGACAGGCGATCCTGTCCCACATGTTTCCGCTTGGACCTCTTCCCGAAAGCCGGGAGGCATGGTTAATCAGCCTTGCCGACAAACTCTGTGCCATTTCAGAGTTTTGCTGCTTCCGCATTGCTTTGGCACGCAGGCATAAGGTTGTTATCAGCTACAGCTGATCCCAATCCCTGCGAATATTCTATTTTCTCGTACAATAGAATGATGCATGCTCTGCGAATATTCTATTGTCCGAAACAACAAAACGTGCGAAACACCTTCGATCGGAAAGTGTTCCGCACGTTTTTATTCATGACAATAGAATGCTCGCAGAGCGTGCATTCTATTGTTTTCTTACTTACTGCTTCTCCGGAGCGCTGATCTTGATATGAACCTCTCTCAGCTGCTTCTCGTCTACCTCTGCAGGAGCGCCCATCATAACGTCCTGAGCATTCTTGTTCATCGGGAACGGAATAATCTCGCGAATGCTGTCTTCGCCTGCAATCAGCATAACCATACGGTCTACGCCGGGAGCAATCCCTGCGTGCGGCGGTGCGCCGTAGCAGAATGCATTGTACATAGCAGGGAATTTCGCTTTCACATCTTCTTCGCCCAGTCCAACCAGCTGGAACGCTTTTACCATGATCTCAGGATCGTGGTTACGCACCGCACCGGAAGACAACTCAATTCCGTTGCAGACCAGATCGTACTGATATGCCAGAATCTCCAGCGGATCCTGATTCTCCAGCGCTTCTACGCCGCCCTGGGGCATGGAGAAAGGATTGTGGCAAAATTCCAGTTCGCCGGACTCTTCGCCGATTTCGTACATCGGGAAATCAACAACCCAACAGAACTCATAGCATTCTTTTTTCATATAGCCATCGAAGGATGTGCCAACCACCTTGCGAATAACACCTGCAGTCTTCTGTGCTGCGCCCAGGGTACCTGCACTCAGTGCTACAAAGTCACCATTCTTTAAGCCGAGAGCTTCTATAACAGCGTCCTTCTTTTCCTGCAAGAACTTCGCAATACCGCCAGCCAGCTCACCGTTTTCATCCATCTTAAACCAGTATGCCTTCTGACCGCTGATCACTTCTACTTCTGCGCACATCTTATCGATCTGCTTTCTGGTACCCTTGAAATCAGGCGCTACGACAGCCTTTACCGTCTTGCCTGCAAAGGGTTCAAAGCCGCAGTCTGCCAGAGCTTCTGTCGCATCCTGGACCAGCAGGCTGATTCTCAGATCTGGCTTATCGGAGCCATATTTCTCCATGGCCTCTCTGTAGGGAATCCGTTTGAAGGGAGCAGTAGAGGCTTCATGATAAATACCATACTTTGCAAAAATCGGAGGAAGAACGTCTTCCAGAACAGCAAAGACATCTTCCTGATTGGCAAATGCCATTTCCATATCCAGCTGATAGAATTCACCCGGAGAACGGTCTGCTCTCGCATCCTCGTCTCTGAAACAGGGAGCAATCTGGAAATAACGGTCAAAGCCGGAAGCCATCAGCAGCTGCTTGAACTGCTGCGGAGCCTGGGGCAGCGCGTAAAACTTACCCGGATGCTTTCTGGCAGGAACCAGATAGTCTCTTGCACCCTCCGGAGAAGAGCAGGTCAGGATCGGCGTTGTAATTTCCATGAAATCATGGGCAACCATTGCGGAACGAAGATCTGCTACAATCTTGCTTCTTAATACGATCTTGGATTTTACCTCCGGATTTCTGAGATCCAAATAACGGTATTTCAGTCTTGTATTTTCATCTGCTTCTTTCGAACGGTTAATCTGGAACGGAAGCTCCTGATACTGGCATTTGCCCAGTACCTTAACGGTTTCGGGAACTACTTCAATATCCCCGGTTGCCAGCTTCGGGTTCTTCGAGCTGCGCTCCCGCACGGTTCCTGTTACTTCAATGGTAGACTCTGTATTGATTGCAGAAAACTGCTCCATCAGATCTTCTGTTTCAACGACGATCTGTGTCGTTCCATAAAAATCTCTCAGGATAACAAATCCGAGGTTTTTGCTCACCTTACGGATGTTCTCAAACCATCCGACCAGAGTTACTTTTTCTCCTGCGTTTTCCAGTCTGAGCTGGCCGCAGTTGTGTGTTCTTCCCTGCATCTGTATTCTCACATCTCCTTTTGCGATATCAGTCCATATGTAATGAATTATACCACCCTGCAAACAGGCACGTCAATATGCGGTGTTGGAAATTCACGCGCCATTTTATGAGTAAAAAGAGCTGCAAAGCAGCGAAGATGCGATTCATGGCAATAGAATGTTTCAAGTGAACTGTGGAACAGAAAAACCCGTAGAACCGAAGTTCTACGGGCATCTTACGCTTGAGCACAATATTTAAAATTTAATTTCCTATGTTCGAATTACTCGATGATGGAAACTACACGGCCGGAACCAACGGTTCTGCCGCCTTCACGGATAGCGAAGGTAAGACCCTGCTCCATAGCTACGGGATGGATCAGTTCGATGGTCATCTCTACGTTATCACCAGGCATGCACATCTCTGTGCCAGCAGGCAGTTCGCAAACGCCGGTAACGTCAGTTGTACGGAAGTAGAACTGAGGTCTGTAGTTGTTGAAGAAAGGTGTATGACGGCCGCCTTCATCCTTGGTCAGAACGTAAACCTGAGCGGTGAATTTGTGGTGACAGGTAACAGTGCCGGGTTTTGCCAGAACCTGTCCTCTTTCGATTTCAGTTCTCTGGATACCACGCAGCAGAGCGCCGATGTTATCACCAGCCTGTGCCTCATCCAGCATCTTACGGAACATTTCGATACCGGTTACAACAGTCTTCTTGGTCTCTTCTTTGATACCAACGATTTCTACTTCATCATTCAGATGCAGAACGCCTCTCTCAACACGGCCAGTAGCAACAGTACCACGACCTGTGATGGTGAATACGTCCTCGACAGGCATCAGGAAAGGCTTGTCGGTGTCACGCTTAGGATCCGGAATGTACTCGTCAACAGTGTGCATCAGCTCAAGGATCTTGTCGCCCCACTCGCTGTTAGGATCTTCCAGAGCCTTCAGAGCAGAACCTCTGATGATCGGGCAGTCATGGAAATCGTACTCTTCCAGCTGCTCGGTAACTTCCATCTCAACCAGCTCAAGCAGTTCCTCGTCGTCTACCATATCGCACTTGTTCAGGAAAACAACGATGTAAGGAACGCCTACCTGACGGGACAGCAGGATGTGCTCTTTGGTCTGAGCCATAACACCATCAGTTGCAGCTACAACCAGGATAGCGCCGTCCATCT
>ERZ772805.2971-NODE-2971-length-10042-cov-3.980074_pt1 | contig 10042 bp, 9 predicted proteins | sample MGYA00511344_ERZ772805 | MGnify/ENA primary metagenome ERZ772805 (study PRJEB29015, sample SAMEA2737730) | human gut metagenome | biome: human gut; feature: human-associated habitat; material: faeces | place: China | collected 2012 ...
CAGGTCAGCATGAAGGGCTGTCCGACAGCGTGTTCACCGGCCTTGATTTTCTGATAGCGCTCCCGGCTTTTGATTCGGTGCCGTTTGAGCTGCTCCTGCCGCTTGATTTCTTCCACGGTCAGCTCCGGTGCGGGAAACTCAAACTGCCCGATAAAGCGAAGGTGGATTTCCACCTCCTGCACCCGGTCGCCGTCAATTTTTTCCGGGGCGTGGACGATGATTTTCTCCACGAACTCGTTGATCATGGGCGTGGTCAGCTCGGAAAAATCCGTGTACTTCTTTGCCAGCTCCAGAAACTGCTTGGCCCGGTCGGTGTCCTCCGCAAAGGCAGACATCTGCGTTTCCATTTCAGAGACGGATGCTGTCAGCGCTTTCTGCTCCGCCTCATATTCCGCCAGCAGGCTGTCGAACCGCTCGCCGGTAATGCGCCCGACGGCAAAGGATTCATAGAGCTTCTTGATGATGGTATCCAGCTCAGAAATCCGCTTTTTCTCCTTGTTCAGCTTCCGCTTGGTTTCCTTGGCGGCTTCCGCCTGGCGCAGCTGGGAGGCGGAGCGTACCTTCTCCAGAAAAGCGTCTCGGTCGGAGATGGCAAAGGTGCTGGCAGCCCGGATGGTTTCCAGAATCAGCTCCCGCAGCGCTTTGGTGCTGATATGATGTCCACAGCAAGCGGCGGAGCGCTTTTGACCTGCCAACTTGTATGTGGAGCATTCAAACGCATCGTAGGGATAAGGTTTGCTTTCTGTCCCTCGTGACCGATGGTTATACATCTTTGCTCCACAGTCAGCACAGAACACAAGCCCTGTCAGGGGATTCGCCTCACCCAGCGTGTCATGCCGCCGTGGCGTTTTCCGCAGCTTCTGTGCCAGCTCCCATGTTTCTGCATCCACGATGGCTTCATGGGTGTTCTCGAAAATCAGCCAATCCTCCTTGGGATTCATCACAGCGTTTTTATCCTTATAGGACTGCTTGTGGGAACGGAAATTCACCGTATGCCCCATATACTCCGGCTTGGAGAGAATCTGCCCAACGATGTAGCCGCTCCAGTTATACGGGTTGGGGAACTCCTCCTTGCTTTTCCAGACACCCTTGTTCTGTTTGCCAAAGTAGACCGCAGGCGTGTCGATCTTGTCATCAAACAGGATGCGGGCGATGTCGTAGGGGCCTTTGCCCTCAATGGTCAGCTGGAAGATACGCCGCACCACGGCAGCCGCTTCCTCGTCGATCAGCCAGTGGTATTTGTTCTCCGGGTCTTTCTTATAGCCGTAGATGGCACAGTTGGTGGTTGGCTTGCCGGATTCCCCCTTGACCCGAATGGCGGTTTTCTGCTTGCGGCTCAGGTCACGAAGATACCATTCGTTCATGATGTTGAGGAAGGGCGCAAACTCGTTGCTGTTCTGGTCATCACTGTCCACGCCGTTGGCAATGGCAACAAAGTGGACGCCATGCTGCCGGAAGAATACCTCCGTGTAAAAGCCGGTTTGCAGATAGTCACGCCCCGCCCGGCTCATATCCTTGACAATGACATGGGCCACCTTGCCTGCTTCAATGTCCGCCACCAGCTGTTTCCATGCCGGACGCTCGAAATTGCCGCCGCTCCATCCATCATCGGTATAGTGGCGGCAGTTGGTGTAGCCTCTCTGCTGGGCATAGCTTTCGAGGTATTTTTTCTGATTCACGATGGAGTTGCTATCCCCGGCATTGTCATCGTCACGGCTCAGCCGCTCATAGAGAGCGGTGATCTTGCTTTCAGTCTGTTTCGCGCTCATGATGCGCTCCTTTCAGACTGACGGCTCATTTGTGGTGCTTCCATTATACCATAAGTGCCGTCGTTTGTAACCCCTTCATTGCGGATCATCCGCAGAATCTTTTCCTCCATGGTCTCCGCTGCCGTCTCGCTGAATGCGACCCTGACCTTGTAGGTTGTGCCGCCGATGCGCCGAATGATGAACTGTTCCTGTTGCGTTTGCTCCATAAGCTTCCTCCTTGCGTAATTTGTTGGTTTTTGGTATAATAAATCCGGTTCCGTTGGCTGTAAGCCAACTGCGTCTTTGCGCTGATTTTCCATACTCATTTCTCCTTTCTGCCCTCTGTGTTTTAAGAAAGTAATCTCAGTAACTTGTGCTTAGATTACCCTTTCACTAATAGGAGAAAAACGGGGTGTAAATCGGAACTGTTTTTTTGAAAAAAGAAAAATATTTTTTGGGGAGGTGAAGCCGTCGTGGATTTATGGGAGGATGAGCTGCTGCTTGATGGTGATTTTTCCGATGAGGAAGAAGATGCCGAGGAGCAAATAGAAGAAGCTGCCCTTGATTTGGCCGAGGATGGCTTTACCGATTGGACGGATTTCTCTGATGGTACGCCGGAGAACGAGCGCTTGGAGGAAGCGCTGGCAGAGGAACGCGCTCTGGAGCTGGAAAGCGAACTGGAGCAGGACGAACATCCCAGAGACTATGCCGCCGAGCTGGAGGATGAGGACGAGGAAGACGAAGCCGCGCCGAAAAGCGACAAACGGCTGAAACGGGAGGCTCTGGCGGAAGCTCTGAAACGCACGGAGGAATCCGCCCGGACAGCTGCGGACTTCCAGAAGGTCATAGCAGAATGGAATCGGATTGACCGGAACCGGGAGCGCCGAGAACGCGACCATGAAAACCTGCGGGGTGATGTGCCGCTGGAATTTCAGGCCGTGCCGGAACCGAGAATTGCTCCCCTGTGGATGAATGCCCCGGATTACCGGCAGCTTTGCAGCGGCTTCTTTCTGGACATTCTCTTTGACTGTCCGTATGAGATGCACGAGCTGATGTCAAACAAGTTCATTTCCAACATGATCCGTAATTTGAGCGAGGAACATAAGGAAGTCCTGTTTTACCTTTCCCTGCGGCTGTACAGCACAACAAGGCTGGCGGCGCTGCGGGGGCAGTCTGACCGGAACATCCGGAAACTGCGCACCACCATCCGCAAGAAGCTGCAAGGTTCGTTCTATCAGCACCTTTTAGAAAAGCAGGAGGCAGGCGGCAGCATGACGTTGCGGGAACGGGAGTTTTTCCGTGTATTTGGAGAGCATCTGCAAACCATGGGCAAGAATGCGGTGATTCGTCCGGAGAACAAGACCAAGCCACGAAGGAAAAAAGCCGCCCTTGACGAAGCCAAGGACGGTTGATACAATAGTAATATGGTTAATATATAGTTGGATTACGAGTTGAGAGGAACAGCGCCATGAAGAATCTCTTTGAGCAGTCCCGTTCCCATTGGGTACGGTATGACCGCTATGAACTGAAAACCGCCGCAGACGGCAAGCGGTACATCACACCGGGGAAGAATGCCAAGCCCGATATCTATAATCCCCTGAAGGAAGCGCCGGGAATCGTGCTGGATGCGCTGAACGTGGGAATGCTGATGATGAACCGCAGTCCGGAGGACGAGGTGCAGAAGGCCATTCTGGAATTTGCGACCCACTACGGTCTGTTGGGGCTGATGACGGCACTGCCCACCACGCCGTCCTTTATGGACTATGAGGCAGTCTATCTGCCGAAGAATCACTTCATCAAGGCAGAATCCATGGAAACCGAGGACTATCTGGCGCTGTTCTATCCCTTTGACCAGCTGGATTTGGTCAAGAAGGGCATTGAGTCCAGCTGGAGCGTGTCCGGGGACCGAACAATGGTGGCGCTGACCATGACCTTTGCGGACGAACCCATGGCGAAAACCATGAGCTTCCAGCGGGAGTATGCTGAAGCCTATGACTGGGTGGCGCAGCAGTTCAAGGATTGGGCCTTCACCCTGACCACCTCCATTCTGTATTACAATGATTATGACCTGATCGATGAAGATACCCGGAATTTGTACCGCAAGGGTATGGCGGCCTTCGGCGGCATTGCGCCCAGCTATCATATTGAGCTGCTGGACAAGCCGACCATCTATTGGGACTTTCACTCTCTGCTGCTGGGCATCCAGATGATGTTCAGCTTCATGCTGGTGGATGGAGAGAAGCCCCTGCGGTTGTGTAAGCACTGCCAGAAGGTGTTCCTGAGCAGCCGCTCCAATTCCGCTTTTTGCAGTCCCCGCTGCAAGAATCAGTATAATGTTTATAAGAGCAGAGGGAAGAAAACCAGCGAAGAAGATTGAGGTGAAACGATATGGCAGACGCCAAGAAGGATAAACTGCAAATCCGCAACAGCACAGTGGATTTCCTTGTGTTCACGAAAGATGCCCATGAGGATGGGATCGAAGTGCGCGTGCAGAACCACGATGTCTGGCTGACGCAAAAGGCCATTGCACAGCTTTTTGATGTAGACCGGAGCGTTGTGACAAAGCACCTGAAAAATGTATATGAAAGCGGCGAATTGTCCGAAGATTCAACTTGTGCAAATTTTGCACAAGTTGCGGATAACGGAAAAACCTATCACTATAAGTTCTATTCGCTGTCCGCCATCATTGCCGTAGGCTATCGAATCAATTCCGGCAGAGCCACGCAGTTCCGCCAGTGGGCAACCAAGGTTCTGGACACCTTCACCAAGCAGGGGTATGTGCTGGACAAGAGCAGGCTTATCAACGGGCAAATCTTCGATGAGGACTACTTCGACCACCTGATTTCCGAGATTCAGGAGATTCGGGCCAGTGAGCGGCGCTTTTACCAGAAAATCACGGATATTTACGCCACCGCTGTGGACTACTCTCTTGATAGCCAGACCACAAAGGATTTCTTCGCCACGGTTCAGAACAAGATGCACTATGCCGTCCATGGCGGCACAGCGGCAGAGGTCATTATGGCACGAGCCGATCACACCAAGGAACACATGGGGCTGACCTCATGGAAGAATGCTCCTGACGGCAAGATTGTCAAGGCAGATGTGTCCGTTGCAAAAAATTACTTATCCATGGATGAAATGCAGGAACTGAACGAAATCGTCACCATGTATCTGGACTATGCTACCCGGCAGGCCAGACGGCATATTCCTATGACCATGGCAGATTGGGCCTCCAAGCTGGACGCTTTTCTGCAATTCAACGATGCAGAGATTCTGCGAGATAAGGGAAAGGTCACCGCTGCCATTGCAAAAGCCTTTGCGGAAAGCGAGTTTGAGCAGTACCGTGTCATTCAGGATCGGCTGTATCAGAGCGACTTTGACCGGCTGGTAGCCAGCACAGAGCAAAAGAACTAAAACGCAGAAAATGCCCGTTATCGGCCATGCAACCGATAACGGGCATTTGTCATTCATATACAAGCTCGGTTAAAACGATTTCCTCCGCACGATTGCGGATGCTGTTCATGCGGCGCACCCATTCCATTTGGTCGGCGGCTTTGAGCGCTTCGGTCACATCTTCCTGCCTTGCCATATCGGAAACGATGATTGCCATACGCTCGTTACAGGCTTGGTCGATCTCGGCAAGGTGCCGATGCAGCGTTCCGCTTGTGAGCAGGCTTGCATAGAGAACCGGACGATGTTCTTTCAGATAGCTGCGGCGCATACGCCCATACTTGCCGATCTGGTAGTCCGGCTCATCTGGCAAATAGAGGTTTGGGATAAGGTAATCGCCCTCTTGCCGGTATGTGCCGCCCATTTGCTCAAACAGTGATTTCATAAAAATTAGCTCCTTTGCGTGTTGATTTCCAGCGGTTATAAGGTGTTTTTACTCCTTTCCTACAACTGCTGTTCCATTCACCACAAATGAGCCGCAGTCATATGTATTAGGTGGGAGAAACCACCCTTTACATATTAACTCTTGATTTTTGATGGACCCTGACAAACCATCCTGCTCATCGTCACGGGACAGGCGGCAGTATAGGGCTGTGATTTTATCCGGTTGTTTTGTCATAGCTCTCCTTTCCACAGCCGGATATGATCGAATTTGTAGGTGAGCCCATTCTACCATATCCAGATGTAAACTTCAATGCTTTAATGTGGTAGTTTCAAATCTCTTTGTTATTATCATCGCTTTACAGGATGATGCGCTGTACCTTTTCGGTGATGTTTTCCCTTGCACCTTCGCTGAAAAAGGCTCTTACGGCGTATACCGTACCGTCAATTTCTCTGATGAAATTCAGCGGCTGTGCATAGGCACTTCTGCGGAACCACGCTATGCGCTCCTGCTTGGTCATTGTCGCAAGATGGTCTGTAATACGGTCAAGCTGTGTATAGATTTCATTATTTCTGTCCTTCACCGTGCGTCACGCTCCCTTCCCTGTGATTTCTTTTGCCTATGTTCTTCCTTGGCACGGTATTCATTGGCATAGAGCAGATCCGTCTTTTCCTGTATTTTGGCGGAACGCACCTCAATGGCCTTATTCAGCTTTAGCTGCTTTCGCAGGGTGGTGATCTGCTCTGTTACACCCACCTTTTCCTGCCGCAGCATTTCCTTTTCGGCAGGTGCAGCACGGCGTATCCTGTTTTGCAGCTTGGTGCGGCGGGTAATGAGGGCATCCATATTCTGCTGGATTTTCTCCCTGTCTGCATACAGATCGTCAAAGGTTTCAATGCCGTATTTACTCATATACCGCACCTGCTGGGACAGCTCGTCCAGCTTCCGCAAGTCCTCTTTCAGATATGGGCTTGTAGGCTTGTAGTCGGTGTGCTTCGGTAAGTACCCCAGCAGATAGCAGTAGTGCAGATACTGCTTGTAGATATGACAGGTCTTATGGAACGGCTGAAACCAGTCCGAAAGCTCCTGTGGCATTTGGGGTGGATAACTGATATACGCCCTGCGATTGCCGAAGGTGGCATACCTGCCCATAGAGCGGCGTATGTTCTCCGGCGTCCACCTTTCATCCAGAGTGTCCAGCCTTGTAAAGTGCTCATATTGGGGCAGGCGGAGTTTCCAGTGCTTGCCCGTGAAGTCGGTCACATACCCTTTGCGCCGCAGATAGTCCTCCATATAGTAGGGCGTGCGGCTGAAATCCATCGCCTCCCGTACATCGGCACGGTAGACATTGTAGCGGGTGGGCTTGCCGCTTTTCTCATCCAGCCATACCGGACGGGAGGGCGCTTTGCGGGGCTTTTCAATGACGGATAAGCCATATTCCCGGCACAGCCGGTCGGAGATTTCCATCATTCGCTTTCGCTCAGCTTTGGAGTAGTTATATTTGCCGCCGTCCCGAAAGGACACGGAGTTGAAGCAAAAGTGGCAGTGCAGGTGTTCCTTATCCAGATGGGTGGTGACGATGATTTCAAAGCGGTCGCCCCACATCTCCTTTGCCAGCTTCACGCCGATTTCGTGGGCGAGCTGCGGTGTGACCTCCTCCGGCTTGAAGCTCTGGTAGCCGTGCCAAGCGATGTAGCCATCCGTCTTTCCGTAACGCTTCTTGGTGAGGATCATCTGCCGCAGAGCAGTTTCCTTCAGGTAGTTGATGGCGGTGACATACTCGCCCTCCTGCGTGGCCTCCGGGCGTTGCACATAGGAAAACACATTGTACAGGTCTTGCAGTTCCGGTGTTTTGGTCTTCGTCTTTTCCGGGTTCTCCACATAGTCAATAAGGTCCTTCAAGCGGCCTTTAATGTGCCATAAACTTGTAGTAGCCATCAGATCACCTCCTGCAAGTCCAGCACCAGCCGTTCGATCTCGGCACAGCGTTTCAGGGCGGACGGCTCATATTTGGCACATTCTTTCAGGCCGGAATGAGCCTTGTATAGTTCGTCCATCAGCTCCCAGAATACATCCGGTGGTTTTGGTTTCGGGTGAATGCCCCGGCAGAGCTGGCGGACATATTCGCTTTGGGTCAGTCCGCACAGGGCGCTGTTGCGCTCCAATTTCTCTTTTTCTTCTTCGGTCAGGCGTACTCTGATACGCACTTTTTCTTCCTTCATTTTGTCATCTCCATTCTTTAGTGGGGTATTCAGGGGCACCGCCCCTGAGTTAGTCCGCATGCCGCAAGGCTGCGGATTTGGATTGTGGGGGGTCACAATCCGATGCTCGTTATTCCTGTGGACAGCGCCTCTCGGTCATAGCGGCTTCTTGAAATTGTCATTTTGTCTCCGCTGATTAACGGCGGTCATCGTCTCCTTGGCTTTGCTTCGCCTGTCCTCGGAATAGGGAGCGGTCAGCCGGACGGAGAATCGTCGGCGGTCTATCTCGAAGGCCAGGCAGCCGCACTCGTCATCGTCCGTCAGGCGGCAATGGGCAGGATATTTTGCCGCATAGGCCGTCAGACGATTTTTCAGGTCGGTGTTGTAAGTACGGATGTTGACTGCGCTGTCGGTTTCGTCAAACCATATCTCGGTCAGCTTATTTTTCTTCTTGATTCCTGTAATCATTTTGAATTTCACCTCATTTCGGATCGCATGTGTAAAAGGCCTGTTTTTGCCGGAAAAAGTCCCGTTCAAGATCGATAGAATTTAAGGATTTTCTAACGGAAACGCCGCAGACGATGCGGAGGCCGTCCAGCGTTTCTGCAAAAGGAACTCTGCGAAAATCCGCGGTTTTGACCGTAAAGTAGCTTTCCCCACAAATAGGAGAAATCACGGGTGTAAAACGGAACTGTTTCTTGAAAAATTTGCGGATTGTTTGCCGTTTTCTCCGAATGTCGTTTTTCTGTGCCTGCCCCGGAATCTCACCGCAGCGTTGTTCTGCTTGCCCCCATCGGGGAGGTCGTGGCAGAATCATATCCCATTCGGACGGTCATTCAGTTTTCAATTTGCCCCTCAATTGGTAGTCAGCGAGAAGGGCCTAAAATTAACCCCCTCTGCAAAATTGTTTGAACGATGTCTATAACGGCAAAAAGAGCCGGTACACAGCACATCAAATCAGCGGGAGAAAATCTCTCGCCATATCTTTGATGAAACTATGTACCGGCTCTGCTATTCAGAAACCTTGAATGTCTGCTTTTTCCGTTCCGCAGGCAGACACTGCAATGGAACGGCGCAGCCGCAATCCCTTTCGGCAGCTGCCTTGTGTTTCATTTCAGATATTCAGTTGTGGGCTCTGCTATGAGAGTAGAATATAGTATAGCATATAGAACGCTTGTTCGTCAAGAGGTTTGGAGCTATGCGGTGAAAAATCTTAAAATATTTCAAAAACAGTAACAGAAGTTTCTTGTCCCACGAGCTCAATCGATGGTTCAAACAATAGAGATTTCGGCCCACAAAGGTAATTGCGATTATTTTAACTGTATCCAAGTTAACATTGCTCGTATGCCAAATTCACCGAATGCCTTCCCTGATTTTCTCTTTAGACGGGCCTGTATAAATGATCCATTCCTCCTTATCTATTGCAAAATTCATTTTGCGGTACGGCCTCCCGTTTAGGTATTCCGTCCCGTATACCTTGCCTCTGATAATTTCAGAAACTCTAAAGCAGAAATCGTTCTTCCAACTTGATCGGACAATAATCAGGGCTTCATCACCAGATTGTTCCATCAAGAAGGCTATGGACTTTGGCCCTAACACTGTAGCGGATGTGCGAGTAGATTTTTTCGTAGAATCTTCTAAGGAACCTCTGATTTAATCCGCACTACCAAAGAGCTTCCGGATATGGTATAATAACATCATCAAAACGATGGTGGTGCAGGCAATGAAGCAGGAAACATTTACAGACATCGAGTACAGCTGCCGCAAGAAGAAAACGAAGCGGGAAGAGTTTCTGGAGATCATGGACGAAATCATTCCCTGGGACGAGTGGGTCAGCGTCATCAGCCCCCGCTATCCCATGGGAAAGCGCGGCCGTCCTCCCATGGGCATTGAAAAGATGCTGCGGATGTATCTGCTTCAGATCTGGGTCAACCTGTCCGATCCGGCAACAGAGGACGCCATCTATGACAGCTATGCCATGCGGAAATTCAAGGGCATTGACTTCATGACGGAGGCAGTGCCGGACGAAACGACCCTGTGCAAATTCCGCCATCTTCTGGAAGAAAACGGCCTGAACAAGCTGTTTTTTGACGCGATCAACCGGGTAATGGTGCAAACCGGGCACATGATGAAGGGCGGAACCATCGTGGATGCAACGATCATCAGCGCCCCCAGCTCCACCAAAAACGCAGAGAAGAAGCGCGACCCGGAAATGCATCAGACGAAAAAGGGCAATGAGTGGAAATTCGGGATGAAATGCC
>ERZ772805.2977-NODE-2977-length-10020-cov-3.549022_pt1 | contig 10020 bp, 8 predicted proteins | sample MGYA00511344_ERZ772805 | MGnify/ENA primary metagenome ERZ772805 (study PRJEB29015, sample SAMEA2737730) | human gut metagenome | biome: human gut; feature: human-associated habitat; material: faeces | place: China | collected 2012 ...
TATAGATTTTCGGGGGCTTGAGACTGTCGAAAAAGTCTTTTTTGACAAGCTGAAGCCCCCGGCCGGGGCCGGAGGCTTGGAAAAATCCTTATTCGGCGCTTTTGCGCTTGGTCTTGCCGTAGCCATAGCCATAGCCGTAGCCATACCCATAACCGTAGCCGTAGCCATAGCCGGAGGAGGAGCCCCGGACGTTGGCGGCGCAGTTGAACACAAAGCCGGCCATCCGGGCGTCGGCCCCGGCCAGGGCCTGGATGCCCTCGAAGATCTGGGTGGTGGCGGCAAAATCCTCCCGGATGACGTAGATCACCCGGTCCACATGGCGGCACATGGCCAGGGCGTCGGCCATCATGGCGCAGGGCGGCGTGTCCAGCACGATGTAGTCAAACATGGGGCGCAGGGTGTTTATCAGCGCCTCCAGCTTGTCGTATTGCAGCAGGTTCATGGGGGTGTGGATGGGCTCGCTGCCGGCAAAGACGTACAGGGACGTGTCCTCATAGCGCAGGAAGTGCACCTGGCCCAGGCTGCCGGACAGGCACTGGCCCAGACCCTCGGAGGGCTTGGTGATGCCCAGCAGGGCCTTGTCGCTGGGGCCCCGGAGGTCGCCGTCGATCAGCAGGACCTTTTTTCCCTCCCGGGCCAGGGACAGGGCCAGGTTCACGGACACGGAGCTTTTCCCCTCGGAGGGGATGGAGCTTGTGACCATGATGACCTTGTCCTCGTCCTTCAGCTGCCGCAGCAGCTTCAGCCGCAGCAGGCGATACGCCTCGCAGAAGGCGCTGTCGGTCTGCATGCGGGTGATCAGCAGCCCCTGCTGGGGGCCGTTTTTCCGGCGCTTGGGGGCCGTGCGGGGGATGGAGGCCAGGGCCGTCAGGCTTACTAGGCGCTTGACGTCGCCGGTGGAGGACACCGTCCGCCGCAGGGCGGCGGCCACGATGAGCACCGCCAGCGCCAGCACCACGCCCAGGGCCGCGCCCTTGACGGCGCTGCGCACCCAGGGATCGGCGTTATACGGCGCGTCCGGCAGGGAGGGCTCCTGGTTCACCACCAGCTGCGTTTCACCCAGGACCAGGCGGTTCACCTGGGGGTAGACGTCGATGACGGCGCAGAGGATGTCATAGGCGTCCTGGGGGCTGGGGCTTTCCACCGTCAGGACGAAGAAGCTGGTGTCCTTGATGGCGGAGGCGGAGATGCTGCCGTTGATGGAGGCGGTTCCCAGTCGCTGGCGCAGCAGCTCCTGCATGCGGTCGGAGGTCAGCAGATAGGGGAAGGTGTCCGTCACCTGCTGGGCGGCGGATTTGTTGTAATACTGGCTGTAGCCGGAGAGGTCGGTGCCGCCCACAAAGCTGAGATTCACGGAGAACACCGCCTCGGAGCGGTACATGGGCCGGAAGCTGCGGTGGCCGCGCCAGCCCATCAGGGCGGCGCACAGCACCACCAGGGCCAGGCACACCGGCCACAGGCGCGTCAGCGCCCGGCCCATCCGCCGCAGCAGGACGGACAGGTCGATGGGCTGGACCTCGGTATTGGTATGGGTCGTGTGTTGTTCCATAGTGCGCCTCACTGCGTCTTACGGGCGGAGTGCTGCCCGTAGCCGTATTTGTCGTATTTCTTGCCATAGCCGTATCCATAGCCGGAGGACCAGGCGGCCAGATGGGCCATATCGTTGAGGATGCAGCCCAGAAACTCCGCCTTACCGGCCCGCAGAGCGTCGATGGCGTCGTTGATCTCCGGCGCGGGGACGGTGTCCTGCCGCACCACCAGCACCGACGCGTCGGACAGGTCCGACAGAAGCTCACTGTCGGAGAAGAAGCCCAGAGGCGGGGAGTCGATGATGACGTAGTCATACCGCTCCCGGGCCAGAGCCACCACCTTGGCCAGCTGGTCCGAGGCCAGCAGCTCGATGACGTCGGTATAGGACTTGGTGCTCAGCAGGGAGTGCAGCCCCGTGGCGGGGTCCGTGACGGCGGCGGAGAGGATCTTCTCCGGGGCGGCGGACTCTGTCAGCAGGGTGCCCAGCTCGTTTTTCTGCTTCACGGACAGGCCCAGCATCTCGCTTTGCACCGGGCGGCGCAGGTCCAGGTCGATGAACAGCACGTTCACCCCCCGGGAGGCCAGGGAAATGGCGGTGTTGGCGGCCAGGGTGGACTTGCCCTCCGCCGCGGACACGCTGGAAAACAGGAATACCCGGCGGCCCTTGGCATGCTCATGCTGGAACTTTTCGGCGATGCGGTGGATGGATTCGGTAAAGGCGAAGCTGATGGCCGGGGAGGAGATGTTCAGGTTCCGGCGCAGGCGCTTGCCGCCCCGGCGGGCCCGGCGCTCCCGGCGGCGGTCGTCGAACCAGCCCAGGAGCTTCCGGGTCCGGCGGCCCTCGTGGGGCACGGTGGAGATGATTTTGGCGTCCAGGTCGCTGCGGGCGCCCTCCTGGGTCTGCACCGTGCCGCTGCTGACGCTGGCCCAGGCAACGCCCAGGGCGGTAAGCGCCGCACCGGCGATGGCGGCCATCAGGCAGATCCTGGGCACGTTATAGCTGCGGGAGGGGGCCACGGACAGGCTGGGGGAGTTAAGCTGGGACAGCACCGCCGTGGAGGACACATGGGCCGACAGGGACCCGTAGTTATCGGACACGGCCTTGAGCAGCACCAGGGCCTGACGGGGGGTGCCGGCGGTGACGGTGACCCGGATGAGGTTGGTCTCCCCCAGCTGCTGGGCAGTGACGGTGCCGTTCAGGGGCATGCCCAGATTCTGCTCCATGGTCTGGCGCAGGACCCGGCTCTGCAGCAGCTGGGAATAGGAGGCAGCCACATCGGCGGCGGCGGTGATATTCGTATAGTACAGGTTGCTGGTGCGGGTGGTGACGGAGAAGGTGGTGGAGCTGGTATACTGCTGGGTCACGAAGCACGTCAGCACGATCCACGCCGCCATGGCGCAGGTGAGGGCCGCCAGCAGCAGCATCCACAGCTGCCGCGCCAGCGCCCGCAGGATGCAGAGGGGCTCGATATGGGACCATTGCAGGCCCTGATTGTTTTCATCCATGACGATCCCTCCTTTATTCCACCACCACCGCCAGATAGACGGTATAGCTCTGGCCCTGGGCGGTGACGCTGTAACCCACATGATACGTTCCGGGGACGGACGTGTCCACCGGGGACTCGATGCTGACCTGTCCGGCGGACAGGGCCGTTCCGTCGGGGGCGGTGACGCTTTGGATATACCCGGCGGCATCAAAGGCCGATCCCCGGGGCAGGTACACCAGATAGTCCGACAGGGTGATCAGCTGCGGCCCGCCGGTGGTGATGACCACCTTCAGCGGCAGCACCACCGAGTTGCCTAGGCGGCTGTCCACCTGAGCGGTGACGCTGTATACCCCGGGCTGGCTGTTGATGACGTTCTGGGAGGTGATGCGGATGCCGCTGCTGATGTCGCCGTCCAGCACGTCCGAGGCGGTGAGCCGGTCCAGCAGGGTCACGGTCTGGCCCGCAGGGTACACCAGGGGCTGAGACAGGGCGAAGCGGGGGGCCTCGTAATCCGTGTAGCGGACGGTGCGGGTGACGGTGGCCATATTGTTGGCGGAGTCAAAAACGATGTAGGTGACCTGGGCGCTGCTGTCGGTCAGGGAGGGGGACACGCCCTTGATGAGGATCTGGTCCGTCAGGTCCCCGTCCCGGTCGTCGGAGGCCATGACCCCCTGCAGCAGGGCCTCGTCCCCGGCGGTGACGCTGACGTCGATGGAATCGGTGGAACAGGTGATCACCGGGGGCGTCACGTCCACGGTGAGGCGGCGATAGATCCGCAGGCCGCAGAAGGCCAGCAGGGTCAGGATAAACAGCGCGAGGATCACGCGCTGCATTTTGCGGATGGCTCTCATAGCTCGTCCTCCCTTGGGGAAAAAATAGGCTCGTCCGTCCCCACCAGGGGGCGGTCCTCTAAAATACGGCGGGGGTTCTCCTCCAGCAGCAGCCGGGGGCAGGCGGGGGAAAAATCCTCGGCCAGGGTGCGGCGCAGCAGCTCCATATGGGTGGTGCGGACGGTGGGCTGGTGGGCGTCGCTGGCGGCGGCGTGAGCCAGCCCCCGCTCCAGCAGCCACAGGGCTGTGTCCTGGGCCCGGCGGCCCAGACGGCCCAGAATGCTGCCCTTGTTCAGCTGGATGACCACGCCCCGCTCAAACCACCGCCGGACCATATAGGGGTCCTGCTGGACGGTTTTGTACCGCTCCGGATGGGCGGCCACCGGGGTCAGGCCCCGGGTGCGGATCTGGTGGAAGCACTGCTCCATAAACTCCGCCGACTCGTCAAAATAGAACTCCACCAGCAGATACCGGCCCCCGCCCAGGGTCTGAAGCTGGCGGCGGTCCAGCAGCTCGGGCAGCTCCGGGGTGCAGAACACCTCGGCCCCCGGGTGGATGCGCAGAGGGATGCCCTCCTGCTCCAGGGCCTGCCGCAGCCGGGAAAAGCCCGTGCGCAGGGCGGCGGAGCGGTAATTCTTTGGCCCGTCCCCCGGCAGATTGCAGTGGGGCGTGGCGATGATGTCCGTGACGCCGGAGTCCGCCGCCATGCGGGCCATCTGCAGCGAGTCCTCCATAGAGGGGGACCCGTCGTCCACCCCCGGCAGAATGTGGCAGTGAATATCCACCATGGCGGCGCTTCCCCCTCTCCCAAAGCACAATACGCGAAATTATAATCAAGTATAGCACGTTTCCCCGGGCTTTTCAAGTCGAAGAAAGGCGAATCCCGCCGGTGGACGGCCCCGGGCGGAAAAATCCCCTCCGGCGGGGCCGGAGGGGTGCGGATATTTGCCTGGCGGGTCAGAACAGATCGGGATACAGGGCCGACACCTGCCGGTACCAGCTTTGATAATCGGACAGGGTGTCGCCGTCCAGGGAGTATACCTGCCATTGGGCGGCGGAGTCGGCGGTGGTCAGGGCCTGCCCCAGGGGATACTTGCCCCGCTCCAGCTCCGTGGGATAGTACATCCCCGCATAGTCGGAGCCGTCGTCATAGGCGGTGAGGAACAGCAGATAGGGCTTGCCGGTTTCCATAGGCAGATAGCCCCCCTGGGTCCACAGGGCATCGTCTGCGGTGTAGCACTCCTCGGTGATCACCAGCTGCGCCGGGGCCTGGCCCTTCAGCACCTGGGTCACCTGGCCGGTGGTTCTGGTATAGCCGGAGGCGACGTTGCCGTCGCTGTAGCGGGAGAGGACGTTTTCCTGAGTCTCCGGGGTAAACACCACGATCAGGTCGCTGACCTCCTGCAATTGGGACACCGTTGCCGCCTGGGTCACCCGATCCGCGGACAGCCGGTGGACGGTCTGCTGTCTGGCGCCGCAGGCGGTCAGCATCACCAGGGCCAGCGCCAGCAGACAGGAAAGCAGAACTTTTTTCATTTTAAGACCCCCATTTTGCGATCAAATTTGTTCTATCGTGCTGAACAATTGTTGTAGCAGAATAACTTGTAGAAGACTGTTGCATAACCGCACGATTTGTGCAGTTAATCAAAACGGGATGCATTAGGGCCAAAGCATGCCCAATCTCGTGTATTACAGTCTTATACCGCTGGGTTGAGCTGTTTGCAGACAAGAGCGATGGCGATAATTCAATTCGGGCCTGAGCAATTTTTGCGTTTGAGGAGGAAATGGAGACCTCGGTGTAACCGCCTAGAACGTTCTTTTTGTATATGTGTGTTACACCAATGGTGGTTCCGGTCAAGTTGGCTGAACGAATGTTAATATCAGCGGTATTACTTGAGTCACCAGAATAGGAATAGGAGGAAATCTTAACCTTTGATGAAATTCCGTTCCAGGTAAAGATTGAATTAGATGCACTCAAGTTGTTATAGAACTCAGATGAGCACATCTTCACCGTCAATCCAGATGCATTCTTGTTGTCTGCCCATGTCCAGCCATAGTACGCCTTGGAACATGCAAAGGAACTTTCTACGCACATCATACTAACGATCAGGAACAATACTGCCAACACGGGAACTTTTCTTATGATTTTCATTTGGTGCCTCCTTTCTATATTGTATGTTTATTATACCACCCGTATGCCCTTCAGTCTATTGATAATAATTACAAAATAAGAAGAAGTAATATGGAATTATTGACATCATAAAAAGTCGTTTTTTGGAATAAAATGTAAATTATTTGAACAAAATGCGAATTTACAGCGTGGTCACAAACCGCCGCAGGCCGTCGTCCAGCAGCTGGGCGGCCCGGTCCCCCTCTCCGGCGGCGATGAGGTCCGTGAACCGGGCCAGGGTACGCAGGCTTTCCTCCCGGCCCACAGACCGGATATAGCCGGACCAGAACTCCAGGTTCACCTGCATGAAGGCGTTGAACAGCAGGGGGGTGATGGTGTTGCCGCTTAAAAACGTCACCCCCCGGTGATAGCGGAACAGGGCCTGGGCCAGGGCGGCGGTGTCCGGGGCCTCCTCCGCCTGGCGCTGCAGGGCGCGGAGGGTGTCCAGATCGGCGGCGGTGTGGGACGCGGCCAGGTCCCGCAGAGCCGGGGCCTCCAGATAATACCGCAGGCGCAGGATGCTGCGGGCGGTTTTCTCGTCGGGAAGGCCCCCGTGATAATCCATGATGGCCATCAGCGTCTCCAGGCTGCCGGTCTGGGCATAGTCCGCCACGGTGACGCCCCGGCGGGAGGCGATATCCAGAAAGCCCAGGCGGTGCAGCTCCCGCAGGCCCTCGTGGACCACGGTTTTGCTGATGTGCATGGTGTCGGCCAGCTCCCGCTCCGTGGGCAGCCGGTCCCCGGGCTTCAGCTGCCCGGATAGGATCGCCCCCTCCACCTGCTGGATAAACAGCTCCCGGATAGACGGGGCCACAATGGGACGGAAATCCATAGGTCGCCCTCCTTCTGGTCCGACCAGGACCATAAAATAGGATACCATAACTTTATAAGAACAGTCAATAGCTTTTTGCCCCGGAAATTGGTATCATTAAGGTGAGTTCATGCAGAAAAATCGCCCTTGAGGCGGAGATAAAGGAGATTTCACATGGGAAAGAACATCAACGGCGACCGGCCCACCGCGTTCCCCCTGGAGCAGGAGAAGCTGCCCTTTACCATCCCCGTGGTGGAGGAGCCCCGGCCCAAGATCGCCAAGCTGGTGGCCATGATCACCGACCGGGTGCCCGCCAAGCTCAAGGGCGTCAAGGGCAACGACCCGGAATACTGGGGCCTGGCGGACCTGATCAGCGACGAAATGGCGGACGTGGCCCTGAAGATGGGCGTCCGCAAGCCCAAGACCATCGGGCAGCTGATGAAGCTGACCAAGCTGGAGCGGGAGCCTTTGCAGAAGCTGCTGGACGACATGGCCTGGGTGGGCCTGATCGAGTATAACTGGGAGAATCTGGACGGGAAGAACCCCGACCACGAAAAGCGGTACGTTCTGCCCCAGTTCGTCCCCGGCAGCGCGGAGTTCTTCAATATGCGCCGCAGCCAGATGGACGAGCATCCCCAGGTGGCGGCCTTCTTCGAGCGGATGACCTTCCTGCCCCTGGAAAAGATCACCCCCATGGTGCCTCCCGGAGGGGCCGGCATCGGCATGCACGTGATCCCCGTGGAAAAGGCCATCGAAACGGAGAACGAGGCCGTGGGCCTGGAGAAGATCTCCTATTGGCTGCACAAGTACGAGGGCAAGTACGCCAAGAGCATGTGCTCCTGCCGGGCCAGCCGCCAGTATCTGAACGAGGGCTGCGGCGACGACCCGGAGAGCTGGTGCATCGCCGTGGGCGATATGGCCACCTATATTGTGGAGACGGGCCGCGGGGAATACATCACCTATGACGAGGCCATGGCCATCTTCAAGAAGGCCGAGGACAACGGCTTCGTCCATCAGATCACCAACATCGACGGCGAACAGAAGATTTTCGGCATCTGCAACTGCAACGTCAACGTCTGCAACGCCCTGCGGACCAGCCAGCTGTTCAACACCCCCAACATGTCCCGCAGCGCCTATGTGGCCCGGGTGGAGACGGACCAGTGCGTGGCCTGCGGCCGGTGCGTGGAATACTGTCCCGCCGGTGCGGTGAAGCTGGGCCAGAAGCTGTGCACCAAGGACGGCCCCGTGGAATATCCCCGGCAGGAGCTGCCGGATGCGGCCAAGTGGGGCCCCGAAAAGTGGGCCATCGACTACCGGGACAAGAACCGCGTCAACTGCTACGACACCGGCACCGCCCCCTGCAAGACCGCCTGCCCCGCCCACATCGCGGTGCAGGGCTATCTGAAGCTGGCGGCCCAGGGCAAGTACCGGGAGGCCCTGCAGCTGATCAAGCGGGAGAATCCCTTCCCCGCCGTGTGCGGCCGCATCTGCAACCGCCGGTGCGAGGACGCCTGCACCCGGGGCACCGTGGACCAGGCGGTGGCCATTGACGAGGTGAAGCGCTTCATCGCCCAGCAGGACCTGGACGCCGCCACCCGGTTCGTGCCGGAGAAGGTGATCCCCAAGGTAGACGGCGCGTTCGACCAGCAGATCGCCATCATCGGCGGCGGCCCGGCGGGCCTGTCCTGCGCCTATTACCTGGCGGAGAAGGGCTATCGCCCCACCGTGTTTGAAAAGGAGCGCCGCCTGGGCGGTATGCTGGAAAACGGCCTGCCCAGCTTCCGGCTGGAGAAGGACGTGGTCCAGGCGGAGATCGACGTGCTGCGGGAAATGGGCGTTCAGTTCCGCTGCGGCGTGGAGGTGGGCAAGGACGTGACCATTGCCCAGCTGCGGGAGCAGGGCTATCAGGGCTTCTATGTGGCCGTGGGCCTGCAGTCCGGCGGCAAGCTGGATATCCCCGGCGGTGACGCTCAGGGCGTTATGGCGGGCATCGACTTCATGCGCCGGGTCAACGGCGGTCAGGAGACGAAGCTGGAAGGCCGGGTGGTGGTCATCGGCGGCGGCAACATCGCCGCCGACGTGGCCCGGACGGCGGTGCGCTGCGGCGCGGAGTCCGTGGACCTGTACTGCCTGGAGAGCTATGACGATATGCCCATGGGTCCGGAGGACCGGGGCGAGTGTGAGCGGGACGGCATCATCATCCACGCCGGATGGGGCCAGACGGAGATCGTCACCGAAAACGGCCATGCCGCCGGGATCCGCTTCCGCAAGTGCCTGCGGGTGAAGAACGACCAGGGCCGCTTCGCCCCGGAATTTGACGACAACGACACCTGCCAGGCCCAGTGCGCCGCGGTGCTGTACTGCATCGGCCAGAAGGTGGATTGGCGGCAGCTGCTGACCGGCACCGCCGTGACCTTCAACCCCAACGGCACCGCCCAGGTGGACCCCGTGACCTATCAGACGGCGGAGCCCGGCATCTTCGCCGGCGGCGACGCCGTCACCGGCCAGAAGTTCGCCATTGACGCCATTGCCGCCGGTAAGGAGGGCGCCATCTCCCTGCACCGGTTCGTCCAGAAGGCCACCCTGACCATCGGCCGCAACCGCCGGCAGTTCGTGGAGCTGGACAAGGAGAACGCCCTGATCCCCGTGGGCTTTGACAACACCCCCCGCCAGCAGATCGGGTATAACGAGGCCCTGCGCCGGACCTTCCGGGACGAGCGCATCGCCTTCACCGCCCAGCAGGTGCAGAAAGAGACGGCCCGCTGCCTCAGCTGCGGCGCCTCCGTGGTGGACCCCAACAAGTGCATCGGCTGCGGCGTGTGCACCACCAAGTGCGCCTTTGACGCCATCCACCTGCACCGGGAGCGTCCGGAGTGCACCCACATGATCCCCGCCGAGGACAAGATGAAGGCCATCCTGCCCTACATGGTCAAGCGGGAGATCAAGATCCGCAAGGCCGGGAAGAAGTAATGCACGAGCTGGGAATCGTCTTTCATGTGATCCGGGCCGTGGAGAACATCGGCCGGGAGCAGGGCCTCACCGACGTGGCGTCGGTGACCCTGGAGCTGGGCCAGGTGTCCGGCGTGGTGCCCCGGGAGCTGGAGAGCTGCTGGAAATGGGCGGCGGCCCGGACGGAGCTGATGCCCCGGGCGGCGCTGCGCATCGAAACGGTCCCCGCCGTCACCCGCTGCG
>ERZ772805.2993-NODE-2993-length-9957-cov-3.356393_pt1 | contig 9957 bp, 8 predicted proteins | sample MGYA00511344_ERZ772805 | MGnify/ENA primary metagenome ERZ772805 (study PRJEB29015, sample SAMEA2737730) | human gut metagenome | biome: human gut; feature: human-associated habitat; material: faeces | place: China | collected 2012 ...
CATCGCGAAGCGCGTTACTGGTCACGGAGTGAACAGTAACAAACCGGCTCCAGAAATATCTGGTTGCAAATTACTTGTTGTGTCAGAACGGGAAATATTATATAATATAAACAAACTTGCCCCGCGATTTTTACGCTGCCCAGACGTAACAGAACAGCGGTCACTGCTCACTTTGTGATCAGTAACGAACAGAGCTCGCGGATCAAATTTCAAAATGTAGTTTTACTGGAGCGCGCAGCTTGCTGGAATGATTTTTGAAACACGCTCTAGAGACACAGAAATGGAGGGTACTATGATTAAAAGAATCGGCTTATTAACAAGCGGCGGTGACTGCCAGGCACTGAATGCCACCATGCGGGGAGTTGTAAAAGGGCTTACAAACAGCATTGATGACCTGGAAGTTTACGGATTTGATGATGGATATAAGGGACTGATCTACGGCAAATACCGTATGCTTACATCCAAGGATTTTTCCGGAATCCTTACACAGGGCGGAACTATTCTTGGAACATCCAGACAGCCGTTTAAGCTTATGCGCGTACCGGATGCCAATGGACTGGACAAGGTAGAGGCTATGAAGCAGACTTATTACAAGCTTTGTCTTGACTGTCTTGTAATCCTCGGAGGAAACGGAACCCAGAAAACAGCCAACCTCTTAAGAGAAGAAGGTCTGAATATCATCCATCTGCCTAAGACCATCGACAATGATATCTGGGGTACAGATATGACATTCGGGTTCCAGAGTGCAGTAAATATTGCAACAAACGCTATCGACTGCATTCATACAACAGCAGCATCCCATGGCCGTGTATTTATCGTAGAAGTTATGGGACACAAGGTAGGAAGCCTTACTCTGCACGCAGGAATTGCCGGCGGAGCAGATATTATCCTGATTCCGGAAATCCCATACGACATTGAGAAAGTAGTTGCAGCTATCCAGAAGAGATCTAAAGCTGGCAAGCGTTTCACCATTCTTGCAGTGGCAGAAGGCGCCATTTCCAAAGAGGATGCCCTTCTTTCCAAGAAAGATTACAAGAAAAAGCTGGAAGACCGCGCGAAGAAGTATCCTTCCGTATCCTATGAAATTGCAGACAAGATTACCCAGAAGCTTGGTTCTGAGGTACGCATTACAGTTCCGGGACATACACAGCGAGGTGGGGCACCATGTGCATATGATCGTGTGCTTTCCACAAGAATCGGAGCAGGAGCAGCAGAGGCTATTCTGGACGGAGAATATGGCATCATGATCGGTATTGTAAATGGCAAAATCAAGAGAGTACCTCTTGAAGAATGTGCCGGCAAGCTGAAAATGGTTTCTCCGAAAGACCAGACCGTTAAGGCTGCAAAGCAGATCGGAATCAGCTTCGGCGATTGATTCCCTGCTGTTAGAAAGGAGTTTCCATAAATGAGCTATACTGCTCTATACCGGAAGTTCAGACCGGATAATTTTGACGATGTCAAGGGACAGGATCACATTGTAACTACCCTGACCAATCAGATCAAGCATAACCGTATTGGTCACGCGTATCTGTTTTGCGGCACCCGAGGAACCGGTAAGACTACCGTTGCAAAAATACTGGCAAAAGCAGTAAACTGCCAGCATCCGGTAAATGGAAGTCCCTGTGGTGAATGTGACATGTGTAAGGCGATACAGGCTGGCACCTCCATGAACGTGATCGAGATCGATGCAGCGTCCAATAACGGCGTTGACAATATCCGTGAGATCCGTGAGGAGGTGGCCTATCGTCCTACTGAAGGAAACTATAAGGTATACATTATCGACGAGGTTCACATGCTTTCGACAGGAGCGTTTAATGCTCTTCTGAAAACACTGGAGGAACCTCCGTCTTATGTTATCTTCATTCTTGCCACCACAGAGGCCTACAAGATACCGATCACTATTTTGTCCAGATGTCAGCGATACGATTTTCACCGCATCACTATTGATACCATTGCGGCAAGGCTGGATGAACTTCTGAAAATCGAAGGCGTAGAGGCAGAAGAAAAAGCCGTCCGTTATGTGGCAAAAGCCGGAGACGGTTCCATGCGAGATGCACTAAGCCTTCTGGATCAGTGCATTGCCTTTTATCTGGGGCAGACACTGACTTATGACAAAGTCCTGGAGGTTCTGGGAGCTGTGGATACGGAAGTGTTCAGCAAGCTTTTGCGAAAAGTGCTCCAGGGAGATGTGACAGGTGCGATACGCACTCTTGAGGATTTGATCATAGGCGGAAGAGAGCTTGGACAGTTTGTGGGAGATTTTACCTGGTACATGCGTAATCTCCTTCTGGTAAAAACCTCCGAGAATCCGGAGGAAGCCATTGATGTATCATCTGAGAATCTGAAACTTCTAAGAGAAGAAAGTGAGATGGTGGATGTAGAGACGCTGATGCGCTACATCCGTATTTTTTCTGACCTGTCCAGTCAGATACGCTATTCCACCCAGAAGCGTGTTTTGGTGGAGATTGCCCTGATCAAACTGTGCCGTCCGGCGATGGAGACCAATCTGGATTCTGTCCTGGATCGTCTTCGTGTTCTGGAACAGCGCATGGACGAGCCGCCTGTTCAGCAGGTATTTGTTCAGCCGGGAGCCACTGGCAACGCCGGAAGTACAGGAATCGGATCGTATGGCAGTGCAGAAGCCATGGCAGCAGCACCTGAGAAGGCAGCACCCGAGGATCTGCAGAAGATTGTAGCCAGCTGGAAGGTGATCGTAGGTCAGACCAGCGGTATTTTCAAACAGATGCTCCAGAAGTCTATTCCCAAATACAATGGCCAGACCGGTGAACCGGTTCTCTACATTGAATTCCAGGATTTCCTTGGAAAAACCTATGTAGATAATCCGGAAGCAGAGGAAGAACTGAAGAATATCATCCTGGCCCAGACTGGCAAGAGTGTAGAACTTAAGATGGTGGTGGCAAAAGAACACAACCATACCAATCTTGCCAAGGTTACTGTAGATCAGGCTCTCCGGGAGAATATCCATATGGATGTTGTTGTGGAGGAAGATCCTGACGATGCAGAAGAATAAGAGTGTTGCTGTTTGATTTTTGTGCAGCAACATAAGAGTTGCCGTGAAAGCGACGAACAAGAAGTGAATTAATAATATTTGCAGAAAATGTGAATATTGTTATGAAAAATGATTTTTGCTGCCGCAAATGTTATAGAGCCTGTTTGAAAAATCAGAAATGCGGAATCCAGCATGAAATCAGAACAGTTAAAGGAGGACTTTGTAATGGCAAAGCGTGGAGGATTTCCAGGCATGGGTATGCCGGGAAACATGAATAACCTTATGAAGCAGGCGCAGAAAATGCAGCGCCAGATGGAAGAGAACCAGAAAGCTCTCGAGGAGAAAGAGTTTACTGCAGCAGCCGGCGGCGGAGCTGTAGAAGTAACTATCTCAGGTAAGAGAGAAGTGACCAAGGTGAAGCTTGCAGAGGAAGTTGTAGATCCGGATGACATCGAGATGCTTGAAGATCTTATTGTTGCAGCAACTAATGAAGCACTTCGCAAGGTTGAGCAGGAGAACCAGGCTGTAATGTCCAAACTTACAGGAGGTCTGGGAGGACTTGGCGGGGGTCTTCCATTCTGATGGAATACTACAGCAGTCATATCAATAAACTGATTGAGCAGTTTTCCCATCTTCCGGGAATCGGGGCAAAGTCTGCCCAGCGCCTGGCTTTTCATATTATGAATATGCCAAAGGAACAGGTACAGCAGCTTACCAATGCCATCACCGATGCCCGGATGAACGTACAGTATTGTAAGTGCTGCTACACCCTTACGGATAAAGAAATGTGCCCAATCTGCAGCAATCCCAAAAGAGATCACAGTACGATTATGGTAGTGGAGAACACAAGGGATCTTGCTGCTTATGAAAAAACTGGTAAATTTGACGGAGTTTATCATGTACTTCACGGCGCAATATCCCCTATGCTGGGAATTGGTCCGGATGATATCAAGCTGAAAGAGCTGATCATGCGACTTCAGGGAGATGTAAAAGAAGTGATCATTGCCACCAACTCCAGTCTGGAGGGAGAGACTACAGCAATGTATATCAGTAAGCTGATCAAGCCCACCGGGATCAAGGTCAGCCGTATTGCCAGTGGTGTGCCAGTAGGCGGTGACCTGGAATACATTGATGAGGTTACCCTGCTTCGGGCACTGGAGGGCAGGGTAGAACTGTAAGATGGCAGGAGGTGATTTTTGTGGCACGCAAAAAAGTGACTTCATCAGATGTGGCAGAGAAAGCGGGAGTTTCCCAGGCAACGGTTTCCATGGTTCTGAACCATAAGTACAATGTTTCTTTTTCCCGAGAAACAGTGGAAAAAGTGGAAAGCGCGGCCAGAGAACTGGGCTATCAGCTTCCGGGCCACAAAAATAAAAAAGAGAACAAAAAGGAAAAAATGATTGTTGTCTTTTGCCCAACTATTACCAGCCCTTACTATGTGATGCTCCTTCAGGGAATCGAGGCGGTAGCCAACGAGCGTGGCTACGGAGTTTTCATCTGCAATACCCAGCGTGATGCCAGGCTGGAAGAGAAGTATCTGCGCATGATACGCGCCATGGCACCCCAGGGGATCATTTATGCCTGCAATCCCCACCCGGACTATATCAGCCAGGTAGAAGAGATGGCAAGAAGCATTCCGCTGGTCATCATTAGCAACAAAGAAAAAATCAGTACAGTAGATGCTATTAATCAGGACAACACAGAAGTGGGACGGCTTATGGCGAGGCATCTGCTGGATCTGGGACATCGGGATGTGGCCTTTATTACGCCGCCGCTTACCAGAAGACAGTGGCAGCGTTCCAAACGAGTGGATGGTTTTGTCCGTGAGTTTGAGAAGGCTGGGCTTTCCGGACATGTGATCATCCGGGCTGCTGACGAATCCGTTGACCGTCGCAATCCTAAGACGGATTCCGAGTATTCTATGGGCTATGCCCTGACCAGGTCTCTTCTGGAGGATGGCAGCAGATTTACTGCCATTGCCGGACAGAATGACATGATGGCCATTGGTGCTGTGGATGCTCTTCAGGATGCCCGTCTGAGAGTGCCGAAGGATGTATCTGTGATCGGCTGCGACAATATTTTTTATTCCGGAATTCGCAGAGTGTCACTGACTACCATTGATCACTTCGTTGATCTGAAGGGCAGGGATGCCTGTGACATTATCATCCGGAAAATCGATACAGGCATCCGTTTCGGGGAAGGCATCCGTCCCACAAGTGTATATAATATTGAGTATAATCCCAAGATTATTGTGCGAAAAACCACCGGTTATGCACGTATGGATAAACCGGATCCCATAAACGAAAAATCCGAAGAAAATAAGTTTAAATAAATAATTTACTGGAAATTATTAGTAATAATTTAAAAAAAACATCTGGTAAAATTGCTGGAAAAACTGATTGATGCAGTAGAAAATTGATTGATACCATACTAACAAACTATAGAATGATTAATAATAGATGAAATTATTAATTGAAATTTTATTAATAATTCACTCTCTGCCTTGACCTGTAAATGAAGTCTGCTATAATGAAAGCATATGAACAGTGCAAGACAAAGGAAGCGCTGCAACGCTCTAGTCTAATTCATTTAGGAGGAAGAAATCATGAAATTTTTTATTGACACAGCAAAAGTAGAAGATATTAAGGCAGCTAACGATATGGGAATTATCTGTGGCGTAACTACAAATCCATCCCTGATCGCGAAAGAGGGAAGAGATTTCAATGAAGTAATCAAAGAGATCACAGAGATCGTCGATGGACCGATCAGCGGCGAGGTTAAAGCTACTACAACAGATGCAGAGGGAATGATCCGTGAGGGACGCGAGATTGCCAAAATCCATCCGAACATGGTTGTAAAAATTCCTATGACATGCGAAGGTCTGAAAGCAGTTAAAGTTCTTTCAAAAGAAGGTATCAAGACAAATGTAACTCTGATCTTCAGCGCTAACCAGGCACTTCTTGCAGCAAGAGCTGGTGCTACATATGTATCTCCATTCCTTGGAAGACTGGATGATATCTCTACAGACGGTGTTGAGCTCATTCGCCAGATCGCTGATATGTTTGCAGTTGCAGGCATCGATACCGAGATCATCGCAGCAAGTGTACGTCATCCAATGCATGTAACACAGTGCGCACTTGCAGGTGCTGATATCGCTACTGTACCATTTAAAGTACTTGAGCAGATGACTCATCATCCGCTGACAGACGCTGGTATTGTTAAATTCCAGAATGATTACAAGGCTGTATTTGGAGAATAATTAACCGAGAAATTATTTTACGTAAGAATTCAATCCGGTTGTGATTCGCACATTATGATATCAAGGGAAATAATAAGGAGAATTGAAAATGGAGAATTTAGAGCTTCAGAAAGTTGCCAACGAAGTCCGCAAAGACATCGTAACAGCACTGCATGCTGCTAAAGCTGGTCATCCAGGCGGATCTTTATCAGCAGCAGATTTATTTACTTATCTTTATTTTGAGGAAATGAATATTGATCCTAAGGATCCGAAGAAAGCAGATCGCGACCGTTTTGTCCTTTCCAAAGGTCATACTGCACCAGGTCTGTATTCTGTACTGGCTGAGAGAGGTTATTTCCCGAAAGAGGATCTGGTGACACTTCGTCATCTCGGATCTTACCTTCAGGGACATCCGGATATGAAGCATATTCCTGGCGTCGATATGTCCAGCGGTTCCCTTGGACAGGGAATCTCTGCAGCGGTTGGAATGGCACTTTCTGCAAAATTATCAAATGACAGCTATCGTGTATACACACTTCTTGGAGACGGCGAGATCCAGGAGGGTCAGGTATGGGAAGCTGCAATGTTTGCAGGAGCAAGGAAACTGGACAATCTTGTAGTGATCGTTGATAACAATGGTCTTCAGATCGATGGTAAAGTTGAGGACGTATGCTCCCCATACCCGATCGATAAGAAATTCGAAGCATTCAATTTCCATGTAATAAATGTAGCTGATGGAAATGACATGGCGCAGCTGCGCGCTGCTTTTGACGAGGCAAAGACTGTGAAAGGAATGCCGACTGCGATCGTTATGAAAACAGTAAAAGGCAAAGGGGTATCTTTCATGGAGAACCAGGTTGGCTGGCATGGAAAAGCTCCGAACGATGAAGAGTACGCACAGGCTATGGCAGATTTGGAAAAGGTAGGTGAAGCATTATGTCAGAAGTAAAGAAGATTGCCACCAGAGCAAGTTATGGTAACGCTCTCGTAGAACTTGGAAAAAAACATGATGATCTGGTTGTTCTGGACGCTGACCTTGCTGCAGCTACACAGACCGGAATCTTTAAGAAAGCATTCCCGGAGCGTCATATCGACTGCGGTATTGCAGAGTGCAACATGATGGGAATTGCTGCCGGAATCGCAACAACTGGAAAAGTGCCTTTCGCAAGTACTTTTGCTATGTTTGCTGCAGGACGTGCTTTTGAGCAGGTTCGCAACTCTGTTGGATATCCGAAGCTGAATGTTAAGATTGGTGCTACCCACGGCGGAATTTCCGTTGGTGAGGATGGTGCTACACACCAGTGCTGCGAGGATTTTGCACTTATGCGTACAATTCCGGGAATGATTGTTGCATGCCCGTCTGATGATATTGAAGCAAAAGCAATGGTAGAGGCAGCTTATGAGCATGTGGGCCCTGTTTACATGAGATTTGGCCGTCTTGCTGTTCAGGTTATCAATGATAACCCGGATTATAAATTTGAGCTTGGCAAAGGTATTGTTCTCCGTGAGGGAAAAGACCTTACCATTATTGCAAACGGACTTTGCGTAGCTCCGTCTCTGGAAGCAGCTGCGAAACTGGCTGAAGAAGGAATCGAAGCAAAGGTTATTAACATCCACACCATCAAACCTCTCGATGAGGAACTTGTTGTAGCAGCTGCCAAAGAAACAGGCAAAGTTGTTACTGTTGAAGAGCATTCCATCATCGGCGGCCTTGGTGGTGCTGTATGCGAGTGCCTTGCTGAGAAAGCTCCTGTACCGGTTAAACGTATTGGTATCAATGATGTTTACGGAGAGTCTGGCCCGGCCGTTGCTCTTCTTGAGAAATACGGCCTTGATGCAGCCGGTATCTACAAACAGATCAAAGCATTTATCTAATTGACTGTGCCTTTCCTGTATGGTGTTGGCACCGGCAGGCGCTATGTCTGTTTTTGCAGAAGACCTTTTGGAAATCCGAAAAAGTGATATGCTAAATAAGTATACGGCAAATGGAAGTGAAAGCTTCTGTTTGCCGTATTGTTATATAAAATTTCCAAGAATCCCTTGTGCAATGGTGTCAGCCAGCGTGATCACAGTGGACAGTCTTGTTGTCTGTAAAGTCAGATATTCCAGAATTCCTGCAATATTTACAATTCCAGTAATATAAATATCCCCCACAGGCGGCAGATCTTTCTGAACAGCCGCACCTGGGTAAAGAGAACCGTTTCCGATTGTCACATAGCCCAAATGTCTTTCATCGCCTAGAGACGCGTCTATAGCGATTACAAGGGCAAACGGATGGTTCTTTGAAATAAAGTCCGTTATATCGGACAGATTGACGGCATGAACAGGCTGACTTAATGTACCGTAGACAAAAATTCCTGGAAGCTGATGCTGACTTAAACGATAGCCCACATAAGGTCCCAGACAGTCTCCGGTTACCCGGTCACTTCCAATGCACAAAAACACAATTTCAGTCCAGTCCCGTTTATGACGCTTAATACATTTTCCCAGAAGCCGTGCAATTTCTCTGGAAGAATCTGGTTTTTGGGTATTTACATAAAAAGGCATAAAAGTTCTCCTGCTTTAAAAATTTCATAAATAAGCAAACTTGCCCGATTACTTATGAACGATAATTTGCAGCTGCAGCTGTCTGATATAATCCATCTTATCCTATATCTGGAAAAAATATGCACCTGGCTGAGTACAAAAAAACATATCGAAATCTATATGCTGCACTTTACGTGACATTCTGCCGGAATTCAATTGCAGCAGTTCGCTGTACCCTTCATCCCGACAAATATTTCCTTTGCAAAAACTGTCGCAAAATTCTGTGAAACAGGTCTTATATTCCGCTAAAATCTGCATTTCTCATGTGATATTCTCATACCCGAAGGGGTGATGTGACTATGATAGAAGTTATCTACAAAGAAGAGAAACAGGAGGCGAAAAATGGGGAAAATCTTTTTAATCTGCCGAGAAACATACGTCAGGTAGGACTGACAACCGGAAATATGCGTATTTATATTGAAGATTACGTATACACATTTCTGACAAGGCTTGCCAGGAATGCGGTCGGTTCCGGAAAAGAACAAGGCTGTGTAGCTGTTTTTACAGGCGAAACAAAATGGAACAATGGTATAACCTATCTTTTCATCCGGGGAGCTTTGATGGTGGAAGATATGGAAGCTGCATCAGATCATATTGATTTCTCTGAAAAAATATGGGCAAAAATACAGGAAGACCAGGCAAAATATTTTCCGGGACAGGAAATAACAGGCTGGTTTTTTTCGCGCCCTCAGATGTATATGGAAACAGACGAATTGCTGACCCGAATCCATCTTCGGTATTTTGGCGGTGAAAAAGTGCTTATGCTTATGGAACCTGCAGAAAAAGAAGAAGCTTTCTTCTTCTTTGAAAATGGCCTTATGGTCCGGCAGCGGGGATATTACATTTATTATGAGAAAAATCCGCTGATGCAGGAGTACATGATTGAAAAAAATAAAGATTTTGCGCCGGAATTTACAGAAAATGTGTCTGACGAGGCGGTTGTATCTTTTCGGAAAATCATCCGGAACAAGAAAACAAAGAAAGCAGAAAAGACAGAGGAAAAGCCCCAGGAGGAAATGGAGCGTACCTCTGTTTTTTCATATGCAGCAACGGCCTGTCTGGTACTTGCTGTATTAGCTGTAGGTGCGGGCTTTTACAGAAATTACGGTGGCTTGCCGGTGCA
>ERZ772805.2997-NODE-2997-length-9936-cov-3.423945_pt1 | contig 9936 bp, 8 predicted proteins | sample MGYA00511344_ERZ772805 | MGnify/ENA primary metagenome ERZ772805 (study PRJEB29015, sample SAMEA2737730) | human gut metagenome | biome: human gut; feature: human-associated habitat; material: faeces | place: China | collected 2012 ...
TGGTTTCCACCACGATCATTGAGACAGGACTGGACATTTCCAATGTAAATACTATGATTATCCATGATTCAGACAGATACGGGCTTTCTCAGCTTTACCAGCTTCGGGGAAGGATCGGGCGTTCCAACAGAACTGCCTATGCGTTTCTGATGTACAGACAGAATGTGATGTTGAAGGAGACGGCTGAGAAGCGTCTGGCTGCGATCCGCGAGTATACGGATCTGGGAAGCGGATTTAAGATTGCAATGAGAGATCTGGAACTTCGAGGTGCCGGAAATCTGCTGGGTGCACAGCAGCATGGACATATGAATGCGGTCGGTTATGACCTTTACTGCAAGATGCTCAGCGAGGCGGTCAAAGAGGCAAAGGGTATTCATACTATGGAAGACTTCGAGACTACCATTGATCTGAATATGGATGCTTTTATTCCGGATACCTACATCAGCAATGAATTCCAGAAGCTGGATATTTATAAGCGCATTGCAGGGATTGAGTCCCAGCAGGAGTATGATGATATGCTGGAAGAACTGATCGACCGGTTTGGGGAGCCGCCGAAAGCAGTGCTGAATCTGCTGGCTATTGCAAGACTGAAAGCACTGGCACATCAGGGCTACATTACGGAAATCAAGCAGATGCAGCGTGAGATCAGGATCACCCTTTACGAAAATGCACATCTGAACCCGGAAGGAATTCCGCCGCTGGTTGCCAAGTACCGCAGACAGCTGCAGTTTAAACCGGATAAAGAGCCGAAGTTCCTGTTTGCACCAGTGGGGGATATTGTGCAGGCGCTGACGGTGTTTGCAAAGGAACTGATGGAATTGGTGGAAGAGGAAGGAAAGAGCGAAAAGTAGTAGACGGCTGGGCTGTTGAATGCTTTCGGATATTTTGATTTAAAGTAGTCTCTGGGTGGGGAAGATCCGATGGAAATTCGCGAAAATTGTGTGAATTCTATCAGATTTTCCCCTTTCTACTTGCCCTCATGGGAAAAAAGTTTTATACTCTTATTAGCGTGTCCGCATTGGGAAATCATGCTGGCTGTGCGTGGTGACTAAGCGGCACATCAGTGAAAGGGTAATTGGTGATCAATATGAAGAAAATCGTGAAGAACACAACCGTAGTGGCATTAAGTGGCGTAATGGCAATTGGAATGCTTTCCGGATGTGGAAGTAAGTCTATAGATGGAGAGAAGACTGTTGCAACTGTAGATGGCACAGACATTCCTATGGGTGTTGTAAGTCTGTATGCGCGTGAGTCACAGGCACAGACGGTTGCTATGTATAAGAGCTTTATGGGAAGTGCAGGAAATATCTGGAGCCAGGTAGTAGATGAGGATGCTGGTACTACATACGGTGAGCAGGCTGTAGGACAGTTCCTGGAGCAGGTTGAGCTGATGTACATCATGAAGGAGAAGGCAGCTGATTACGGTGTTGAGGTTACTTCTGATGATGAGACTGCTATTGCAGATGCAGCAGCACAGTTTATGCAGGACAATGACGAGGACACTCTGAAGGAGCTTGCTGTTTCCGAAGACCAAGTTAAGACTCTTCTGGAGCTTGAGACTTATCGTCAGAGAATTTACGATCCGATCCGCAATGAGGCTGAGGTTAACATAACGGATGAGGAGGCACAGCAGTCTTCTTTCAGCTATGTAAGTATTTCCATCAGTGGAGATGACCTTACCGATGATGATATTGCTACCCGCAAGGAGCAGGCACAGGAGATCCTGGATAAGATGAAAGAGGATCCGACAGCAGACATGGGCGAGACAGCCAAGGCTGTTGATGATACTTACAGCGGACTGACCGGAACTATTTTCACAAATGACAGTGATGATGAGGATATTTCCAATTCTTATGATGACGCTGTTGTAGAAGCGCTGAGAACTCTGAAGGACGGCGAAGTTTACGGCGAGCTGGTTGAGACTGATAGCAGCGTATACGTGCTTCGGATGGACAAAGTAAATGACGAGGATGCAACCGCTTCCAAGAAAGAGTCCCTTGAGAACACCAAGCGCAGCGAATACTATTCCGAGACAACTCAGAAATGGCTGGATGATGCTGATATTACTGTAAATGATAAGGTGCTTTCTACTTTGACAATTACAGATGAGCACAGTTTCACAATTAAAGAGACTACAGCGGATACAAGTGAAGATGCAGCAGCAGATACAACAGATGCTACTGAGGATACTGCTTCTGAGGATGTCGAGGCAGCAGATGAGAGCGATGATGCTGATACTGCTGAGACAGATGCTGCAAAGAGCGACAGCGCAGAGGAAGCTGATACTACAGACAGCGCTGACAGTACAGACGAGACTGCAGAAGCGAACAGTGCAGACAGCAAGGCCGAGGACAGCAGCGAGAGCGCTGATTCTGAGGAGAACGCAGAGGATACTGCAGAAGAGACAACTGAGGAGAACTAAAAGTGAGATAAAGACCGAAACTTGTTATATCGTATGTATTGCAAAATGTTTTCTGAAAGAATTGAGATTATATAAAGTGGAGAAAATGATAAAAGAGCCTGCCTGGGGTGATTCGGGCGGGCCCTTTGTCTATACAAAGTAAAATACTTATGAAAAAAAGCTTTTCGCTACAAAGTAAGGTTTGAAAAAATGCAGGTACAGCAGATTGAACATGTGGATAACAATTACACAGGGGGACAACATGAAAAAGATACTTCTTATTGCAACCGGGGGGACCATTGCTTCCAAATATACAGCAGAGGGGCTGGCACCGCAGATTTCTGCAGATGAGCTGTTGGAATATATTCCTGAAGCCCGGGAATTCTGCACCATTGATACCGTTCAGCCTTTTGCCCTGGACAGTACCAATGTGTGCGCAGACCATTGGCTGAAGCTGGCCAGACTGATCGAATCCAAATATGAATTTTATGATGGCTTTGTGCTTTGCCATGGAACGGACACTATGGCATATACGGCTGCTGCTTTGTCTTATCTGATCCAGAATAACCGCAGACCTATCGTGATTACCGGTGCACAGAAACCTATTGACCTGGCAATTACAGATGCACGTTCCAATCTTCTGGACAGTCTCCGCTTTGCCTCTCACGACCGCGCTCATGGAATTTCCATTGTGTTTGGGGGAAAAGTGATCGCAGGAACCAGAGCAAAGAAGGAATTTTCCAAAAGCTACAATGCCTTTTCCAGCATTAATTATCCGGATATTGCATCCATTCACGATCAGAAGATCATTTTTTATATTGATGACAAAGACCAGTCCACCAAGCCACTGGTGTTTTATCATGAGATGAATCAGAAGATTTTTCTGCTCAAACTGATTCCAGGGATTGACGGGAAAGTATTGGATGCTCTTTTTCCATCTTATTCCGGACTGATCATTGAATCCTTCGGTGTAGGCGGTCTGCCTCATTACGAAAATGATAATTTTATAGATGCGATCGCGCATTGGATTGAAGCTGGCAAGCCTGTGTGTATGGCGACCCAGGTTACCCATGAGGGAAGTGACATGGAAGTTTACCAGGTTGGAAAAGTCATCAAGGAACGGTTCCCGGTGCTGGAGTCTTATGATATGACGCTGGAGGCGTCTGTAACGAAAATGATGTGGGCGCTGGGACAGACATGGGATATGGAGAAGTTTAAGGAGTTATTTTATACGACTATTAATCATGATTTATTGTTCCTGTAAGTAAGTCTTGAAATTTTCTGGAGTGTTAGGCTAAAATAAAAAAGCTGAAATCATGGAGCTGATAATACTTTCAGAGAATCTTTATGAATGGAGAGCAAGGCAACAGACTCAAATTCATATCAGAGATGGGATATCGGTTTTGAAAACATATTTTCTGGAATACTGGAGGACATATATAAATGAACAAAAAAGAAATTTCTGAAATCAAGAAACAGCTGACACCAGCCAACTGCAACATTACCAGAATTTGTGGATGCTATGTGGATGCTGAAAAGAATAAAAAAACAGAACTGAAAGAAGCATTCCTTTCCCTTTCGGAGGAAGAAATGTTCAAATATTTTGAAATATTCAAGAAAACCCTTTCTGGTACTCTTGGAAAGAACCTGATGAATATGGAATTCCCACTGGCAGAGGAAAAAGAGGGCGGCAAACACGAATTTCTCATGAAGCTCCGCGCCAGTAAACTGAAGGATGACGCTTTAATCGAGAGCTTTTATGACAAAATTATTGAAAATTACGATTATCCGGAAAATTACTACATAATCCTGGTACACGCTGTGTACGATATCCCGGGAAGAACTTCAGATGGAATCGATATGGATGATGCTTCTGAAGAGATTTATGAGCACCTTCTTTGCAGTATCTGTCCAGTGAAGCTGTCTAAGGCAGGTCTTTGCTACAATGCGGAGGCAAATTTGATCCAGGACCGTATCCGTGACTGGATCGTGGAAATGCCAGAGAACGGCTTCCTTTTCCCGTTATTTAATGACAGAAGCACAGACATCCACGGCATGCTCTACTATTCTAAGAATGCAGAGCAGCTTCATGACATTTTCGTGGACGAAGTGTTTGGATGTACAGCACCGCTTTCCGCAGGCGGACAGCGTGATTCTTTCAACATGCTGGTGGAGGAAACCCTTGGTGACGATTGCCAGTATGACACAGTTATTGGAATCCATGAGAAATTGAACGAGATCATTGAAGCACAGAAAGATTCCCCAGACCCGGTTGTGCTCACTCAGTCTGAGGTGAAACGTCTCTTTGAGGACTGCGGTGTAGAAGACGAGAAACTGGAAACTTTTGATAACCAGTATGAGGCTGTAGCCGGTGAAAAAGCCACCATGGTAGCCTCTAATATTACCAATACCCGTAAATTCGAGATCAAAACTCCGGATGTAGTGATCCATGTTGAACCAGATAAAGTGGAACTGGTGGAGACCAGGATCATTGACGGCCGCAAGTGTCTGGTGATTCCTATGGAAGACGTAGAGATCAACGGAATCCGTGTGCGGATGGGCGGGGAGAGCAGTGAGGAATCCGAGGAAGAGTTTGAGTAATATTTTTGGTTGTGATAAAATTTTTTTGCCGAATATGAAATATAAAAGGCTTGTTGTAAAAGAAATAGTTTTAAAATAGGAAGGATGCAATTCTTGGCGAGTTGCATCCTTCCTGTTTTTGCCTGGATGAGGGTTTCATAATGGGGGCATGCAAATTGTGGGAATGATTTTGGGGCGTAATCTGGAATTAAGAATATCAGAAGTAAAACCTAAATAATTCTACGATTGTAGAAAAAGTGATTGACATTTAATTTCTACAGATGTAGTATATAACCAACTTCTACAAAAGTAGAAAATGAAAGGGGATTTTACTATGAAAATGAAACTGGTTAAAATGATAGCACTTACGGCGGCGGTGACATTAAGTGGTTGTTCAGCTGGAACTTTAGAAAATACCGGAAATTCTGCCTCTGATTCTGCTGCAAATATAGTATCTTCAAATAAAAAGGCTTCTTCATCCACGAAGGGATCAAATACTGTAAGTTCCATTGGTACGGCAGGTAATACTGCAAGTGGTGCAGCAGGTAATACCGCAAATAGCACAGCAGGTAATACTACAGGTGACGCGGCAGGGAATACCATAGCCAGTACAGCAGGTAATACCACAGCTGGCACAGCAGGTAATACCACAGGTGGTGCGGCAGGGAATACCACAGCCAGTACAGCAGGTAATGCCACAGCTGGTACGACAAGTAATACCACAACTGCCACAACAGATGCTACATCCGATATTCTTTCCACCACAACAATCACCCTGTATGATAGTGATGGAAATACAGTTTCTGTAGAAAGAACAATTTACAAAAATTATGACTGCGAATATGTAGATGCTGACGGTATGGAATACAGCACCGATGACGATGTTTATTTTACAGATGAAAATGGAAAGACCTACCAGTCCTTAAATGACAGTACCCATTATTTTGGTGCCGAGTTAGAGCAGCATGTATTACAAGATGCCAATGGAAACGGTGTGACAGTTACAGAAACAACTAATGGAGATTATTACTATATGGATAATAATGGTACTGGTTATATTGACAACGGCGACGGAACCTGGACGGATGAGAATGGGAATAGTTATACAGAATAAGAGGAGGGATGCGGCTGAAAGTTTTTTTCAAAAAGGTGTCAGGCTGTGTACCATTCTCGGGCTATAGAAATGTGGTGTTTGGCTTTTTTAGTCATACACCCTTTTTTTGTATTAAAGACTGGCAAAAATCCTCAGTGGAATAAATCGCAGTGCTGTGTTAATATAGAAGAAAATTGTTATTGTTTATTGGTAACGCAAAATCGCAGAAAGGACGGCTGTCTTATGGGAATCTACCTGAATCCGGGGAATAATAAATTCAAAAGAGCGGTGAATTCGGATATTTACGTGGATAAAACAGGATTAATAAAATATACAAATAGTATTGTCGATACGCTGCAGTCCTGTGTATGTGTCAGCAGACCAAGGCGTTTTGGAAAGTCTATGGCAGCAGATATGCTTACGGCTTATTACAGTAAGGGCTGTGATTCCAGAGAACTCTTTTCCGGTTTGGAAATTGCCAAGGATGAAAGCTTTGAGGAACATTTGAATAAATACGATACCATTTTTCTGAACATGCAGGAATTTTTGAGCAGAAGTTCAAATGTGAAGGAATTGTTGGAGAGAGTAGAAGGCAAAGTAATCCGCGAATTGAAGAAACAGTACCCTGATGTGGAATTATATGACGAAAATGATCTGGCGGAAACTATGCAGGATATTTTTGCAGAAAGTGAGTGCCCTTTTATAGTTATTATTGACGAGTGGGATTGTATTTTCCGGGAGTTCAAACATGATAAGGCTGCGCAGGAGATTTACCTTGATTTTCTGCGTGATCTGCTTAAGGATAAAGAATACATTTATCTTGCCTATATGACGGGAATTTTGCCAATAAAGAAATACGGAACCCACAGTGCACTGAATATGTTCGATGAATTTTCAATGATTGATCCGGGCCCCTTGGCTGAATATGTAGGTTTTACAGAAAAAGAAGTAGAAGCACTTTGCCAGAAGTATCAGATGGATATTAATGAGATCAAAAACTGGTATGATGGTTATTCTTTTGAAGAAGTAGAATCTGTATACAGCCCGAAGTCGGTTGTGAGTTGCATGCGCCTTGGAAAACTGGGAAATTATTGGAATCAGACAGAGACTTTTGAGGCATTGCAGATTTATATTGATATGAATTTTGAAGGACTCCGGGATGATATATTAAGCATGATTGCCGGAGAAACAGTACCAGTGAACACCAGAAGCTTTACAAATGATATGACAACTTTCAGAACAGAGGATGATGTACTTACACTGTTGATTCACTTGGGCTATCTGGGGTATCGTTATGCAGATAAAACAGTTTTTATTCCAAATGAGGAGATTCGTTCCGAATATGTAAGCACTATTGCTGTGTCTGATTGGGGTGAAGTTTCTAAAGCATTAAAAAATTCAGCAGATACATTGCAAGCCATATGGCAGGGAAGAGAAGAGCAGGTCGCAGAGGGCATTAGGCAGGCGCACTTTGAAACATCTCATCTCCAATATAATGACGAAAATGCGCTTAGCTATACCATTTCGCTTGCACTTTATGCAGCACGTAATTTTTACACAGTACACCGGGAACTCTCAGGGGGAAAAGGCTTTGCAGATATTGTTTATGTTCCAAGAAAGCGCTTCTTAGATAAACCAGCATTGGTAGTTGAATTAAAATGGGATAAAAACGCAGAAGGTGCAATCCAGCAAATTAAGGAGAAAGAATACTGTCGCAGTCTGGAAGAATACAAGGGAAACTTGCTGTTAGTCGGAATTAATTATGATAAGAAAACACAGGTGCATACCTGTAAAATAGAACAATACAGAAAAGAGGAATCCATATGACTCTGGCACAACTTCGTTACGCGATTACGGTGGCGAATTCCAATTCTATGAATGAAGCTGCCCGGAATCTTTTTATATCACAGCCCAGTTTGTCCTCAGCAATCCGTGAACTGGAGGAGGAAATCGGAGTGGAGCTTTTTCGCAGGACCAACCGTGGAATTTCCGTAACCCCTGAAGGCGAGGAATTCTTAGGCTACGCCCGCCAGGTGGTAGAGCAGTACGAGCTGATCGAATCCAAATACGTTTCCAAGGAACATACCAAGAAGAAATTCAGTGTTTCCATGCAGCACTACACCTTCGCAGTAAATGCTTTCGTGGAAATGGTGAAGCAGTTCGGAATGGACGAATACGAATTCGCCGTCCACGAAACCCGCACCTACGACATCATCACCGACGTAAAAGACTTCAAAAGCGAGATCGGCATCCTTTACCTGAACGACTTTAACCACAAAGTCCTTGAGAAACTTTTCCACGAGTTCAATTTGGAATTCCACCCAATTCTGGAATGCAGCATCTATGTTTACATGTGGAAAGGCCATCCCCTTGCCGACCGCGACCTGATCACCCTGGAAGACCTTCGCGAGTACCCCTGCCTCTCCTTCGAGCAAGGCACCTACAACTCCTTCTACTTCGCCGAAGAAGTCCTGAGCACCTACGAATACAAACGCCTTATCAAAGCCAACGACCGCGCCACCCTCCTGAACCTGATGGTAGGCCTCAACGGCTACACCCTCTGCTCCGGAATCATCTGCGAAGAACTAAACGGCTCCGACTACTGCGCCGTAAAGCTTGACTCCGACGAGGTCATGACCATCGGCTACCTTGCAAGAAAAGGCACCACGATCAGTAAGTTAGGACAGAAGTACCTGGAAGAAATTGCCAAATACAAAGACAAAGCATTACGATAATCCACACACTTACATAAACTTCCATTTGGAACTAAAGCTGAACCTAACCACCCACTACACCCCCCCACTTTCAGTTTGGGCGGAAACAGCGCAGCGCCTTCCCGCCCAAACGTCCGCTGAGCTCAACTGCCCAACACCCAGTACACAGCCAGTGGGGGAGGGATAAATCTAAGCGAGCCATTTAAGGAGCGCCCTTAGTGGCGGTGAGATCCATGACTTACGGAGACTTATGCGAGAGGGCTCTCCCGAGCGCATTAGTCGCAGTTAGTCATTAGCTCACCAGAACGTTGCGACGGCGAGCGTGATTTATCCCTCCCCCGCTGGCGTCCACTTTAGCTATAGCTTTACCCTATAACTAGCCCTAACTTTTATGAATTAACACTTTTACTCCAATTGTGTTATAGTAACCATATCGACGATGAAACACCACTTAAAGGAAAGAGGAAAGACATGTCTTCAATATTAATCCAAGATGTGAGCAAAACCTTCGAAACCAAAGACGGTTCCGTACAAGCCCTGAACCACGTAAGTCTCTCCATTGAAACCGGAGACATCTACGGAATCATCGGAATGTCCGGTGCAGGAAAAAGTACCCTGGTACGATGTATGAACTTTCTTGAAGTACCGTCCGAAGGAAAAGTATTAATAGACGGAAAATCCCTCAGCGAATTTTCCCCCAAAGAACTCCGCAAAGAGCGAGAGAAAATAGGAATGATTTTCCAGCATTTCAACCTGCTCATGCAGAAAAACGTACTGGAAAACGTCTGCTTCCCACTGTACATTCAGGGGAAGAAAAAAGCCGAAGCAAGAGCAAAAGCCCTGGAGCTTCTGGAAATCGTAGGACTGGCAGACAGAGCGAAAGCCTATCCCGCACAGCTCTCCGGTGGACAGAAACAAAGAGTGGCAATCGCCAGAGCCCTGGCCTCCGATCCGCAGATCTTACTTTGCGACGAAGCCACAAGCGCCCTGGATCCCCAGACCACATCCTCCATACTTGAACTTTTGCAGGACATCAACCAGAAATTTGGAATCACCATCGTGATCATTACCCACCAGATGTCAGTTGTCCGTGACGGGAAACAAAAGCGTTCCCCGTTTTGAGTCGGTCATAATTATTCATTTTTGAG
>ERZ772805.3001-NODE-3001-length-9920-cov-3.531678_pt1 | contig 9920 bp, 6 predicted proteins | sample MGYA00511344_ERZ772805 | MGnify/ENA primary metagenome ERZ772805 (study PRJEB29015, sample SAMEA2737730) | human gut metagenome | biome: human gut; feature: human-associated habitat; material: faeces | place: China | collected 2012 ...
CAGCCCAGTATTTTTGCCACTTAGGCTCGATTTCTTTATGATTGTAAAAACTCATAGCGTCTCTCCAATTTTCGTGATGCTCCTATTATACCATTTTTAGGCGATTTTTAAAGGTTCAGACAAAGAAAAAGACAGGTCCCATACGGGACCTGTCTTTCCTGTTTTCTTCAAGAAAAGTCTATTTCACATGCTTTTCAAGTTCTTCTTGCGCTTTTTTATTGGATTTTTCTTTTTCTTTCTTCCATTGATCACGCGCTTTGTCGTAGTCTTTAGCCGATACGACCTTGTCTTGAACTTCTAAATATTTATAGTTGAAGGATTGACCCTTGTGGCCTGTCCAAGCAAAGGCTGCAGAGTATGGTACAGTCTTACGAACGACTGGAGAAGCTCCATCTGAATGGATCGGAATCAAGAGGGCACTATCTGTCAACCAAGCTTGAGCGGCAGCATATTTTTCGTAACGCTTGTTCACATCTTTGGTTTCATTGTGCGCATCTTCGATCAATTGATCATATTCATCAAAACCAGCTGCTTTTGCGGCTGCATTATCCGTACCAGCATCGAATCCAAAGTAAGAATTGGCGTTTTCGCCGGATTTACCACTAGTGATATCGATGTAAGAAGATGGGTCCGTATAGTCTGGTCCCCAACCCAAGTTATTGTTCAAATCCCAGTCTTGTTGCGAAGCACTTTCAGCAAAGTAGGTAACCCGTTGCAGATCATCTTCAGAAATCATATTCAAATCGATGACAATATTTTCTGCTCCTAGTGTAGATTCAACTGACTGTTTAAAGGATTGAGCTTGTTTGATCCCATCTGTATAAGTTGAAGAAGTTGGAAGGTCCAAATGAATTGGGAATTCAACTCCTTGAGCTTGCAAATCTGCCTTGGCTTTGGCAAACTCTTCTTTGGCCTTGGTTGGATTGTAGAGGGTGTCTTTTCCATCTGCGACAGAGACCCCTTTCCATTCATCCCCATAAGCTTCCAAGTCTTTTTCTACTGCATCACCAAATTGTTTGCCATCGATTTGGACAAAGTTTGGTGGCGTAAAGGTATTACGGATGACCTTATTGGCACCCGCTTCCCCGTTAGTTTGCGCTACATAAGCCTTGCGGTTAAAGGCAAACATAATGGCTTGACGGAAGTCCTTATTTAAGATTGCTTTCTTAGTTGAAATCTTTTGAGCATCAGTAGTCTTCTTTGTGATTTCATAGGCCTGACGGTCAATGTTGAAGGAAAGGTTGTAGGTTGAGGAACCTTGGTCAGTATAGACAATGTCGTCTTTATGCTTCTTCTCTACACTCTTATAGTTGGAACCATTTGGGAAAACACGGGCAACTGTATAGTCACCGTTATCAAATCCACGAATCAAGGATTCTGAGTCTTGTCCATCATAATAGGTCAGCTTCACTTTACTGATCTTAACATTATCCGCATCCCAGTATGTTGGGTTCTTTTCCAATATCGCAGAAGATTTAGAAGTGATAGATTTGATCAAATAAGGACCGCAGTATAGGATACTAGATGGAGAAGTTCCTTGACCATAGTCATCTCCTTTAGATTTCAGGAACTCTTCGTTAACCGGCATCAAGATCCCCATCGTAGTCTTAGAATTCCAGAAACTTTCTGGTTGGCTCAAGGTATATTGAACGGTATAATCATCAATAGCCTTTACTCCAACAGTTGAGAAATCAGATGTTTTCCCTGATACATAATCATCCAAGCCTTTGACAGATTTTTGGACCAAGTAAATCGCTTGTGATTTCTTGTCTGCCGCGTGTTTGAGGCCTGTGACAAAGTCTTTGGCCTTGACTTCTCCATATTCTTCCCCTTCAGAAGTCATCCATTTGACCCCTTTGCGGAGTTTATAAGTATAGGTCAAGCCGTCCTTGGAGACAGTCCAGTCTTTAGCAAGCGATGGGATCAAGTTCCCGTACTTGTCCACTTCCAACAAGCCATCTATCGCATTTCCTGTAAACTCGGAAGTCGATTTTTTATTGGAAATCGAGTAGTCTAAGGTATCCGGATCCTGGGTATAGACATAGCTAAATGTCTGACCACCAGAGCTACTAGATTTCCCTCCTGAGCAGGCTGCCAGTACACCAGCTGATAAAAGCAGAGCGCTGGTAGCTAAGAGTACCTTCCCTTTATTCATATAAATCACCTCATTGTAAAAAATGTTATACTCAATTTAAATTATAGCACTTTCTAGGGAAATGTAAACGCTTTTACTGCGAAATTATTCTATTTTTCCTTTATTTTTTCAATTTCTACTTTTTCTAAAATTTTTTCAAGTTGAATCCCTGGCCTGTATGATATAATGGAATCTATGAATTATGTGAGACATTTACACAAACGACTAAAACACAGCCTCTTGTCCCTCCTTGTAGGAGTCTTGACATTAGGCCCTATTTCCACTGCCTTTGCGGACGACATCTACCAGCAAGAAGATGTCATGAAAATCGCAGCTGATGCTGGACTGGTATTGGACGATTTTTACAAGCCCAAGGCTGACATCGTCATCGACGCCAATACTGGAGCTATATTGTACGGAGACAATATCGACACGGTCCGGGACTCAGGAAGCATGGCCAAACTCATGAGTGCCTATGTAGTCTTTCGGGCCCTCAAAGAAGGCAAGATCAAATATGATACCGTGGTTACAGCAACAGAGGCAGACCAAGCCATCTCGGAAAACAATCTGTTAAGTAACTCACCTATTGTAGCTGGTGTTGACTACAAAGTATCTGAATTGATCAAGATGCTCTTTGTTCCATCTTCCAGTGCGGCCGTGATTATGCTCGCCAACGCCGTCACTGACAATGATCCCGATAAGTTTTTGGACTTAATGAATCAGTACGCACAAGAAATGGGGATGAGCCATACCAAATGGCACAATCCAAATGGGGCGATGATTTCGGTCCTTCAGGGCTACTACAATCCTCAGCGCTACGATGTCAATGCGAATAACGAAATCACAGCGCGGGACATGTCTATTCTGGCTTATCACATCGTAAACGACCTGCCAGAAATGTTGGAATACACCAAGCAAGCTCATACTACCATCATGGAAGGAACCCCCTACGAGCAAAGCTATGATAACTACAATACTTCCCTCGAAGGTGGAAAGTTCGCCCTTAAAGGAACAGATGGACTCAAAACTGGATCTAGCCCGACTGCTGACTATAACTACACCGCGACCACCAAGCGGGGGAAACAACGGATTATCGAAGTGATTTTGGGGGTTGGGAACTACGACGTCGAGATCGCCGAAAGCTACCGCAATCAAATAGGGAATACCCTGGCTGAGAAAATGTTCGCAGACTACCAGTATAAAAAAATCCTTTCTGCAGGCGATCATACCATCGACGGGAAGACCATTCAACTGAAGCAAGACTTCTATGCGACCGTTAAGAAGGGGACGAAGCCAGCCCTTAAACTAGAAGACAACCGCCTAGTCGTCCAGAACGGCTTGCAACAGGTATCTCCAAGTATTAAACCGGGAGTGGCTGTAAGTGAGTCTAAAGCAACGACCTCTAGCAGTAAAAGCAAGGGACTCGATGTCATGTGGCTCTTCTGCTTCCTGCCTGCCGGAATTTTATACCTGATCTTTAAACAAACCGATCCAAAAAGAAGAAAATAGAAAAAGAACTCCCATTACCATAAGGTATGGGAGTTCTTGGTTTGTCGACAAAGTCATCTTAGAAACTTTCCTTAGGTGAGTACGGACGTCAGCGAACTTCGAAGAAGTTCCATGACTTAGTTTTGGACCTAAAGTTCCAAAACTCCCGAGTGCTAGAAACAATCGTGTTTCTAGCACTTTTCTCACGGCGGAAAGTTTCAGTGTAGGTTTGAATGAAACGATTATATATTTTGTTTTAAGTTTTCAGCGTTACTTAGGTTATTTTATGTGAAAAAACAATATGTTCACATTCTAAAATCAGGACTTGTTCCTGATTTTTTGATGGTAAAAAAAGAAAATTTTATAGAAGAATGCAGGCTCTCCTATTTTGTGGTATAATATACAATATTATATACTGGAGGAAATTATCCATGGAAGACCCTGGCAGTCAGGAAATTTTACTGGAAGTTATTTTATTGATTGTTTTGACATTATTGAACGCCTTTTTCTCGGCGACTGAAATGTCAATGGTATCGTTGAATCGCTCTCGTGTAGTGCAAAAAGCTGAAGAAGGAGATAAAAAATACATTCGTCTTCTTAGCGTATTGGAACAACCGAACCATTTCTTATCCACTATTCAGGTGGGGATCACCTTGATTACCATCTTATCTGGGGCGAGTCTTGCGGATAGCCTTGGACATGTCATTGCTGGATGGATGGGCAATACCAAAACGGCTCTGGCAACTGGAAGCTTTTTATCTCTAGCATTTTTGACTTATATTTCGATCGTGTTTGGCGAACTCTATCCGAAACGAATCGCTATGAACTTGAAAGATGAGTTGGCTGTTCGAACAGCTCCGATTGTGATTCTATTAGGAAAAATTGTCAGCCCCTTTGTTTGGTTGCTTTCAGCATCGACCAACCTTTTGAGCCGTATCACGCCAATGGAATTCGATGATCCGGATGAAAAGATGACGCGGGATGAAATCGAGTATATGCTGACCAATAGTGAAGCAACACTGGATGCGGATGAGATTGAGATGCTCCAAGGGATCTTTTCATTAGATGAAATGGTAGCGCGTGAAGTCATGGTGCCACGGACAGATGCCTTCATGGTTGATATCAATGATGATACCAAAGAAATTATTGAAAGTATCCTTAAGCAAAACTTTTCACGGATTCCTGTCTATGATGATGACAAGGACAATGTCATCGGCCTCATCCATACCAAACGTCTCTTGAACGAAGGATTTATCAATGGCTTTGATAATATTGTCTTAAGAAAGATTTTGCAAGAACCTTTGTTTGTTCCAGAAACCATTTTTGTGGATGATCTTTTGAAGGAATTGCGCAATACGCAAAATCAAATGGCCATTCTACTCGATGAATATGGTGGGATGTCTGGATTGGTTACCCTCGAAGACTTGTTGGAAGAAATCGTCGGTGAAATTGACGATGAGACTGACAAAGCGGAAATTGATGTCTTTGAAATTGCGGACAATACCTATGTCGTACAAGGAGCCATGTCTCTAAATGACTTTAACGAATATTTTGACGTTGAGTTGGAAAGTGATGATGTGGATACCATTGCGGGGTATTACCTGACAGAGGTTGGGCGAATTCCAACCTTGAAAGAGCGACTCAGCTGTGAAGTCGATAGTCAAAAGAAACACCTCATTTTGACAAATGACAAAGTAAAAAATGGTCGTGTGACCAAGGTGAAAGTTGAAATTTCTGAAATCGTCGAGGAAGATGAAGAAACAAAATCAAAAGAAGATTAAAAAATAGAGGCTTGGACGTGTTCCAGCCTCTGTTTTTTTCTTGTCAGGACCAGTTGAATTTTCAAAAAATTTCAAAAATTTCTGAAATAGTCTTGACAGCCAAAAAAAATTAAGGTAAGATAATACCCATAAATAAAGAAAGCAGAAAATAAACATGAAGCAACAAGCTATTTCAACTCAAAAATTTTACTTTAGCTACTTTAGATAGTGTTTGTAGACATGATCTCATGGATGCAAACAACCCAAGCAATTTGTTTGTATCTATGTGGCTAAGATTTTTGATGATGGTCCATAGAGCTAGTATCTAAATGGACCGAGGTTTTGTAACTTGTTGGAGAATTTCAGCATCCGTTTAGAGAATAATCTAAGCGGATTTTTTGTTTATTTTGCAGAAAAGGAGTTTTAAATGAAAGTAGTCAAAAAATTACTGGCACCAGTTTTGGTCGTAGGCCTTTTGTTAACATCATTGGTGACCTTACACCATCTGAAGGATGCAAAAAAAGACAATGTCTTTCGGATTGGGATTTCCCAGTACATCACCCATAAGTCACTCGATGCGACACGGAAAGGCTTTATCGATGAGTTGAAGAAAGAGGGATATGTGGATGGGAAAAATATCCAGATTGATTTCCAAAATGCTCAAGGAGAGCAACGAAATCTGAAAAACATTTCCAAAAACGGAACTAAATTTCTTATCCACATAACTTCTCGAACCATACCATACAATCTCAACTTCTTTGTGCTGCAATAATAATCGAACCAATTCCTGTCCTGCGTACCCTGTAGCACCGATAATTCCAGCCTTTATCATAGCATCCTCCATTCCGCCGTACTTTGGCAGCTCACTCTTTTTATTCATCATTTATGCATATTTATACATATTATACACAAACCTCAATTATTATACATCTTTTCCGATAAATATGCAATACCTAACTAGAATTTATTCGTCATTCTTTGAAAATAATTGATTTTATGCTTGCATAATATTCACTTGTGGTGTATATTAGAAAAAGGTTAATACCAAAAAATACATACGGAGGTTCTATTATGAAAGAAAAAGTTATTTTAGCTTATTCCGGCGGCCTGGATACAACAGCAATTATTCCATGGCTTAAAGAGAATTTTGATTATGAAGTTATCTGTGTCTGCATTGATTGTGGACAGGGTGAAGAATTGGACGGTCTGGAAGAAAGAGCTAAGTTCTGTGGTGCATCCAAACTTTACATTGAGGATGTTGTCGATGAGTTCTGTGATGAATATGTAGTTCCTTGTGTACAGGCTCCTGCTGTATATGAGAACAAATACCTTCTTGGTACTTCGATGGCTCGTCCGGTTATTGCAAAACGTCTTGTTGAAATTGCAAGAAAAGAAGGCGCTACTGCTATCTGCCATGGTGCTACCGGAAAAGGAAATGACCAGATTCGTTTCGAACTCGGTATCAAAGCACTTGCTCCTGATTTAAAAATTATTGCAGCTTGGAGAAGTGATAAATGGACAATGGATTCCCGTGAATCCGAAATTGAATACTGCAAGGCACATGGAATTGATCTTCCATTCTCCGCAGATTCCAGTTACAGCCGTGACCGCAACTTGTGGCATATCAGCCATGAAGGTCTTGAATTGGAAGACCCGGCAAACGAGCCTAACTTCGATCATCTTCTGGTTCTTGGTACTACACCGGAAAAAGCACCGGATGAAGGTGAATATGTAACTATGACATTTGAAGCCGGCGTTCCTAAGAGCGTAAACGGAAAAGAAATGAAAGTTTCCGATATTATCCGCACTCTGAATGAATTAGGTGGAAAACATGGTATCGGTATTGTTGATATCGTAGAAAACCGCGTTGTTGGAATGAAATCCCGTGGTGTTTATGAAACTCCTGGTGGAACAATTCTTTACGAAGCTCATCAGCAGTTGGAAGAATTAATCCTTGACCGCGATACAACAACATTGAAAATGGATATGGGGAATAAACTTGCTCAGATTTGTTACGAAGGCAAATGGTTCTCTCCTCTCCGCGAGGCAGTTCAGGCATTTATCGAGTCCACACAGAAATATGTAACCGGCGAAGTTAAATTCAAACTGTACAAAGGAAACATTATCAAAGCCGGAACCACTTCACCATACAGCTTGTACAATGAAAGCATTGCAAGTTTCACAACCGGAGATTTGTATGACCATCATGATGCAGAAGGTTTCATTAACCTCTTTGGTCTTTCTACCAAAGTTCGCGCAATGAAGATGGCAGAAGTAGAAAAGAATAATAAGTAAACAACCGTATTGTTGTAAATAACAAAACAGCCTTCCATCCAATGATGTGAAGGCTGTTTTATTATCTTTTTACATCACTTATATGTCAGAAGATTTTATGCATCTTCATTGGTATCTTCTTCTGCTAACTGTTCGTATTCATCCGTAGAACCAAACTCAGCAAATTCAGAAAAGTCCTCATCCTCATATGATGCTGCCGCTTCATCTTCCTCTACATCAGTCTCCGTTTCAACTGCTGCATCGTCAACAGTTTCACTTTCCTCTGCATCGTCCGGAATCGTAAGATAAACGTCATCATCTACCCCAGGTTCAACATCCTCTGCTGCTTCTGTTTCCTCATAAGATTCAGATTCTTCTACGACATCTTCATAATCAACGGCCGCTGAAACATCCTCATCCGCCTCTGTCACAAATTTAGCAACTTCAGAATCCAAACGACGGCTTACATCCTCTGTTACACGAATGCTTGTCTGAATATCCATCATACTATCCGTCAATGTAGTTACAGACTCTGATACACCGGATACCTGATTGGAACTATCATTAATCGTCTCTGAAATCTCATGTATCAGTGTTGCCATCTCATGCATCGTATCTTTCAGTGCGGTTGCACTGTCAGCAAACTGAAGCATCAATGTATCAATACGATTTGCATCGTCGTTATACTGGTTACCGGTATTTACAAGATTATCATAATCCGGCATAACCTCATTTTGGATAAATGTCAGCATCTTATTGGCATTGTCTGCAAGTTCTCCTACTGAAGAGTTTACTTCCAAACTGATTTCCTGAATGTTATTCGCTGTCTCACGGCTCGAATCTGCCAGCTTACGAATCTCATCAGCCACTACAGCAAATCCCTTACCAACCTCACCGGCACGTGCTGCTTCAATGGATGCATTCAATGCAAGCAGGTTTGTCTGAGAAGAAATCTCCAAAATATCATTTGTCAATACATTAATCTTTTCAACATCTTTACTCTTTTCAAGAGAACTCTGAAGCAGTGTATTAATTTCACTTGCCATCTCTGCCGTCATCTTACGGCGTTTCTGACCACTCTCCTGCAATGCATTCGCACGGTCTTTAATTTCTTTTGCAAAATCAGAACCATTATTTGCCTCACCGGCAATATGCTCCATTGCTTCATAAACACGTCCTGCCTGGTCATTCAGATGGTCGGCATGATTTGCTACCTCTTCCATTCCGGCAGAAAGTTTTTCCATTACCTCAGATACCAGTTTGATATCGCCATTCGATGTATTTACACCATTAAACACCTGCTCTACATTGCCCTGCAGCTCAACGGCATCGGATTTGATTTCCATAATAATGTCGCGGAGCAAATCAATGAACTTATTAATTCCAACAACCAAAGTTCCCACTTCATCTTTTGTTTTTACCTGAATCTGGGATGTAAGGTCACCGTGGTCTTGTTCAATACTTCGTACAATACCGTTCAAGTGACGAATTGCATGTTTGGTTGGACGAAGGATTGTTGCTACAACCATTAAAATACAGAATACAATAGAAACAACCAACAAAGCAATCAAAACAACAAATGCTAATGTACTCTGTGATGCAGCTGCACTAAGTGCTCCCTGCGAATCCTCTACTTTCTGGCTGTTCACCTTCTGCATGTCATCAATAGCACTCTGGAATTTCTTGTAGATAGGCTCTACCGCTTCGTTCAAATTCTTCATGCCATTTAGTTCATAATCATCAATTGCCTTTTTCGATTTCTGGTAAGACTCACTAAATGTTGCATACGCAGCTTTATAGTCTTTTACAGCATCGGCTTCACCACCGTCAGAACTCTTCTCTGCAATAACAGAAATATTCTTATCCATGCGTGCTGTAGCTTCTTTAATATCCTTTGATAACTGTTTTAAATCATCGTCATCAAATGCAGTTACATAGCGAGCCAGCTTATACTGAAGCAATATAAAATCTGACTCCATCTCTCCTGTCTTCTCCGTTATCGTCATATAATTGTCGCTAATCGACTTGGTTGCCTGATTCATCTGTGCAATCTTTGAATAAATCAATGTAGAACACAGTCCACATACAATTGCAAGAATGCAAAACGGCACCATGATTTTCAATCCAATTGACTTCCTCATAACAAATCTCCTTTTATGTAATTATATAGTTATAAACTCTATTTAGATTATAACATCATACCTAAAAAAAAACAAGAAAGAATGTCTTAAAGTTTGTGTCAAGTAATCATTGGCACTTTTTTC
>ERZ772805.3005-NODE-3005-length-9912-cov-4.003145_pt1 | contig 9912 bp, 8 predicted proteins | sample MGYA00511344_ERZ772805 | MGnify/ENA primary metagenome ERZ772805 (study PRJEB29015, sample SAMEA2737730) | human gut metagenome | biome: human gut; feature: human-associated habitat; material: faeces | place: China | collected 2012 ...
ATACGCAACGATTACAGTCGAAAAGAATATGGTGATTGTTTGTGTTGTTGGTGACCTAGAATGGCAAAATGTCGGTTTTGAGGCACGCATCATCAATGCATTGAAAGATATTCCCGTACGGATGATTTCATACGGCGGAAGTAGTAGTAATGTATCGTTGGTGATGAAAGCGGAAGATAAAGTGCATGCTTTGAAGGCGCTTAGTGAACACTTGTTTTCCGTATCAGACAAACCTGTGTTATCATCCGTTTCTTAAAAGAAAATTAAGATTAATAGTTGAGCATATTTGTTTTTTGATTTGTTTTAGAAATGAAGCAGAAGCAGTCTTTTTTTGTAGAGACTGCTTCTATTTTTCGGTAATAAACAATGAAAATTCTTCTGTGTATTGACAGGTGGAAAATCTGGTATAAACTGTCCCCCCATTATCCTATCTAAAGAGTCCCCCAAAATCCAATTTAAATTGCCCCACCCCAAAAAACATTAAAAGAGTTACAGAATCAGTTCATAATTCTACATTAATCTATTAAATAGACAAAACAGATAGTATTCCCAATAAATCAATCAGCATGAACAAGATTTGTCAAGGAGGCGTGCGACTTGTTTGTCATGGGAAGCTCCGGTACAGGAAAGAGCTACATTACCACAGCCTTGGGATACAGAGTCTGCCAGAAAGGATTGAAAGTGCTGTATGCCAATACTTCCAGACTTTTAGGGCAGTTGAAGGCCACCAAGGTAAAAGGTAGCATCCTGTAGGAGCTGAAAAAGATAGAAAGGACGGATATGCTTATACAGGATGATTTCGGCTTGCAGCCGTTGGACAACGGAAGCAGAATGCATCTGATGGACATCATCAAAGACCGATATGGTAAGAAATCAACACTGATTACATCACAATTGCCGGTCAAAGACAGGTATGATGTCATCGGCAAGAAGACAATAGCCGGCGTAGTCATGGACAGAATAACTCACCAAGCCGCAAGAATTGAGCTGCACGGAGAGTCCATACGCAAAATTTGCGGGAAGAAATGAATGATTATATTGGCAGTAAATAAAAATTATAAACCCAGCACAAATCGAAAACTAATAAACTGATTATGTGATATTTTTTTGTATTTTAGGAAAAATAAATCGGGGGTCAATTTAAGTTGGATATTGGGGATCTGTTTCATTGGAGTTTCCAAGTTGTCGTTATACTCCTTGAACACATTGTATAATGTTTTGAAAGTTTCGTCCTTTTCCTGATAGCGGTTTACTATGGCACGTGCGGAGACAATCTTTTCCTCCAATTCCAAGTCTTGGTAAATCTGATAGAATTTCACACGCAAAGGTACTTTCCCGTTTTTAACGGTTTACTACGCTTGATGAAGAACAACACGCTGAATATTTCTCTTTCCATACGGCTCAATTTTTAATGATACAAAATTAGGAAATCGAACCGAGAACCTGGTTATGTAAAATAGATCAACGTGCTGTAAAAAAACGAAGTAGCACTTGTGTTGTGTAACATTTTAGGCTTTCTAAAACCGTCCCCCGAATAAGGACGTGCCGTCTGCTTCAATCCCACTTATTTTGCCTATTCTTGGAAATGAAAAATCCCTGAACTTGTTTGAAATTCAGGGATTTACATCGTTTTTCTTTTCTTAAAAGTGGTGCCACCAGGAATCGTAATTTGTTTCCAAGTGGCTGAATATCACTAATTTTCAAAAGCTACTCAACTGTAATCTCCTCCGTTTGCTCCACCAGTGACTTGCTGTGTTTTGCTTATCATTACAGCGGATGATTTCGTAACACAAAAGTAATAAACTTAATCGAATTGGCAAATTAGTAACCGAAAAAATACAATATAGAGCCTTTTAAGAATATTTTCTTGAGTTTTTTTCTGTTTGTGTTGCATGGTTGCTCGAAAATGATTATCTTTGCACATATAAAAAAGTATATCTTATGATTGAATCATTAACTGTCACAAACTTTTATTGCTTTAAGGAGCGTACAACAATTCTATTTACGGCGAAAAAAGAGCGTAATAGAATGTTGGATAATAATTTTTGTGGGTTTACGACTCAAAACAAGATAAATATCTTAAAACTAGTATTTTTATTAGGGAATAATGGTGCTGGAAAGAGTAAAATTCTGAGCGCATTTGATGCATTACAGTATCTTATTGCCCAAATTCGTGAACGTAAAGATGAATCTTTACGTTATAGGCCATTTGCTTTTGACGAAGAATGTTTAAACAAGCCATCTGAAATAGAGATAGTATATCATATTAATGATTCACGGTATTTATATAGTATTAAATGGGATAAATATGCTATATATGAGGAGATTTTAGATGAATTACGAACCAAAACTAATATCAATCTATTTCATCGTTGGTATGATAAGGTTAGTGACATCGTAAAAGTTGACTTTACAGATAAAATACAAGTTAGTGATAATGAGAATTATATTATCAGCAGTTCGTTATTGAAAAATAATTCAGTATTTAGTACTATTATTAAAACGAATATTTCTCATGCGTTGCTAAATTCACATTTGTTATTTTTTATGGAAGGTTTTGAAATTGTTAATTTAGAAGATGTTGATTTAAATGAAGAACTTCCTGATGATAAAACAGAAAATAGCAAACAATTAAAAAATGTCATTTGTTCGTTTTTAAAATCTGTAGATACTAATATAATGTCATATGAGAAATTGAAAATTGATGTAGAGTATCCTGCTGAGTTATTGCAAAAACTAAAGTCATTGTCAGACAAACAAGAAGCAGAGTTAAGAATGCTGTTTAGGATGGATGAGGAAAAACACATTGTGAATACGTTTCATCGTTTGGATAAAAAAACAGGAAATAGAAGAGGGCGTTTGCCGCTATCAGAACAATCTGATGGCACTAAGGAGATACTTCGATTTTTAATTGTATTAGATGAGGCTATTAGAAAAGAGAAAACGATAATTTTAGATGATTATAGTAGTGGAGTTCAAAGAAATACGTTGAATCAGCTACTGAAATTTTTTTTAGGGGCGGCACAAAATGCTCAACTAATAATATCAACTCAAGATTATAGTTTATTGGATTTTGATATTATAAGAAGAGATTCTATCCGTTTTTTGGTAAAGGATGACATTGCTTCTGCTCATGTTCAATCTATTAATTTATCATTACTGCATAAGAATTCTAGTTTACATCATTATGTAAGCAAAATGAATGTATACGAGCAGTTACCCAAAATGGATGAAGCATTATTTGAAGAACTGTTGAGAATGTACAAAACTATTGCTATGAGATAGTTTGGTATCGTCATTCGGTAAATCCATATGTTAATCAAAAAAGCGAAATCAATTTGTAATCAATAAAAACTAATAACACCTTAAAGGTCTGTTTGGAAGCAAGTTCTCGATATGTTTTTTTCTACTTTTGTTTTCTGATTTCGAAAACTATCTTTCGTACGCACTGTTCGGTATACAGCGATTTCTATTTTGAGGTAGTAGTCAATTAGTTCCACAAACTAATCCTACGCAACTTGTCATTAGAAGCAATTGACTGTGTGTTGCATGCCAATAACCAAGGGAGTGTTTCTCTCCGATGTGCTTACCAGTCAAGAACACTGCGTTTCTTTAGAAGCGTAACTTTTGCCTTGACTTTCTTCCATGCATTTCCAAGTGCATATACATATCCAGTGCCTTAACCATTCGTTTGCATCAATACCGAGACGTTTTATCTATGTAAGATATAATATTCAATCTATACTCTTATATAATGAGCTTCTACTTCCTAATTTCGTACCCCATTACAGACTTGGTAACTCTTTGAGTTTGGCTTTCATCTTAATTAAAGATGTATACTCGGAAGGCATTCTCTCCTCATTACATAAAAAGGATATTCCAAGAACTCTACTTTTCTTACATACGATACAACAATCTTTTTACGGTTCACTTTAAGGAAGAGTTTGCTTTCTATGAACCGAGTTATTGACTCCTTTACACATTGGACACTACGTTTGGATTTACTGAATATCAGCGCAGCGTTTGCTTAATAAGTAATAGGATGTTCACATCTTTCAGGTTCCTATCCAGTTCATTGGTATGATATTCCCCAGTAGAGGACTTAAAGAACCTCTTGGGGGACTCTCTTGGGTGCTCATTTCGAACAATTCTTCGTTTATTATGTCACTACGCAGATATTTGTGTATCAGATTTATTACACCTTTCCATATTTTACGCCGCGACTGAGTATTTTTATTAGTTTACTATGACTTACCATGTCAAAGAAGCGTTCGAGGTCGAAGTCAACTACGTACTTATCTTCATCCACTATCTTTTGTGTTCTCCGCAGAGCATCACGCCCCCCCCTTTTGGGGATAACCGTAATTTGTTTTCGGAAACTGACGCTTGTATAGTGGGGACAATATTTGATTTAAAGTTTGTTACACAAGTCGGTCTATTACAATCTAGGTGTTCTAAAGGCGTTTCTTGCTATCATCCTTAAGGTTTTCTACTCTAAAACCGGGTAGGAACAATAAGTACCGGGCTGCAAGGAACATATTAACTCGTTTTTATTTATCAGGAGGTCTTTTCTTATTTTGTGTTTTTCTGTGTTGTTTATTGTAGAGAAATTCAGTAATTAATAGGGTCGAAAGGCTGGATATATGGTAATATATTGCCTGTAGTTGAGTTTTTTTCGGTAAACTGTTTGTGATATTGAAAAAAGTCATATATTTGCAAACGAAAACATCTTCCAAGGGGGGAGTCTTGGAAGATGTTTATACCAAGTTCTACTTGGAGGATACTTATCCTTTAAATAAGTGGCCAAGTATGGCTGGTCAGGTGCCTACAAATATTCACTAAATCATATATAATATGACAGCAAAAACAGGAGAAAAATGTCCAGTAAGTGGTGTTTGGAAAGTTGATGGCTTTCCTACAACGACGGCACCTATTGCGAAAGGCAACACAATGCCTCCCTACTGTGGTAAAGCGGTAACTTGGAGACTAATCCAATACGCTTAATTTTTAATGATGAAAGTTTTGGCAGGTATGTCAAACCTGCTAGAACTTTCAAATCATCAAAACAATTAATGTTGTTATCGTTATATAGCAAAGCGATAACCAACAAGGCGAATTATTATCCCTGAAGAACGATGGCTATAGGTAATGAGTATAACATTAATAGGCTGCAAAAGTAATAATTCGTTTAAAAGTATGCAAGTAATATTGTAAAAAAGCCGAGCCGTCACTTTATTTTAATGATTATGGGCATAAAACCTGGTCCTAAAAGAATTGCCGTGTCAACAGGTAAACCAGACAGAAGGCAAAGGGATAATAAGAAGACTCCTGGCAATACGCCATCTCTTAAACCTCACAATCACAAAAAAGGTGATTAAAAAATGGCGTTCACTTTAAAGTGAACCGCTAAAATTATACTATTGTGATTTACTATTTTTATATTTTGTAATGAATAAGAGAGAGGAGTCCTTTTTTTAGGAATTTGCCTCTGCTACAGTTACCTGAGCAGGGGTAAATCTTTCTATTTAGCATTATGACATTCTCTATCATAGCTTTATTCTTGATAAAATGATATTATATTATTTTGTCATTGATTCAATGAATGAAATCTCTTCATCTGATAGTTTGTATTTAGCATAGAGTTGTGTATCTATCTCAGAAATACTTTTGCTCCAATCAATATAAGATTCATCTGTAAAGTTTTGTAATGGGACAAAACGAAAAACGTCTTGTGACACTTGCATTGTTCCTCTTCCAAAAAACAAGAGAATTCTGAAAAAATTGGATTTAATATATTTGTTTACATTTTGCTGTTTCACATTTGTTGCACTAACTAATGTATGATTGATATCAATAAATTACAAGCTAATAATAGAGATATAGGTAATGGTTTAGAAACCACCTGTCTTCATCATTTTGCATGATTCCCAATCATTTCAAACAGCTCAATACGAAGATAATATTATTTTGAGAATTAACCAAATTCTGATAATCAAAATCATACAAATCCAGTGAATTACTGGCTATAGTTGCTCAAATTTATACTTCAATCCATATTCTTCCAGTTTGTTGTACAGCGTCGTACGTCCTATCCCGAGCAGTTCGGCGGCAACCTTACGGTTACCGTTCGCCTGCTTCAATGCGCGTAAAACACGCTCCTTGTCTTCCGCATCGCTGCGCAGGGCGAAGCTGACAGGTGAGGTCGCCCTCGTCACGGCAAGTTCCAGATGCTCTTTCGTGACAAGACCCGTCTGTGCCTGCAACACCGCACCCATGATTTTCTGACGAAGCTCGCGTACATTGCCCGGCCACGCATGGGTCAGCAATGTCTTGCGGGCTTCTCCGTCAAAGCCGATGACATCGCATTCCAGTTCCCGGTTCGCAGTTTCACGGAAGAACTCAGCCAGCGGCATGACGTCCTCCTGACAGTCGCGCAACGGCGGGACGGTTATCTCGAAGTCATGCAGGCGGTATAACAGGTCCTGCCGGAAACGCTTTTCACAGACCGCCTTTTCCAGATCCTCGTTGGTGGCGGCGATAATGCGGACATTGAAACTACGGTCAGACTTGTCGCCAACGGGACGGAACCGACGTTCCTGTATGGCGCGGAGTAGCATCTGCTGGGTTTCCGGTGCGAGGTTGCCCACCTCGTCCAAAAAAGCGTGCCGCCTTCCGCCTCGTGAAAATAGCCCTTCTTGGCACTGTCCGCACCCGTGAACGCACCTCTGACGTGTCCGAAGAAAGCCGACGGCGCAAGTTCTTTGGTGAGCGAACCGCAGTCCACAGCCACAAACGGCTTTCCTGCCCGCTTGCCCTTGTCGTGCAGAAGGTGGGCAATATGCTCCTTGCCTGTGCCGTTCTCCCCGAATATCAGCACGCTCATGTCGGTGGGGGCTACCAGCCTTATCCGCTTCATGATGGCTTGGAACGCCGAGCCGTCACGCGAGAACAGGGGCATACGGTTTCGTCCGGTGTGCCGTTCTTTCAATATGGTACGTAGCAGAGGAACGAGTTTGTCCTCCACAAGCTGCTTGGGTATGTAGTCCAGCGAACCAAGTTTCATGCTTTCCACCGCCGTATGCACTTCGGCATAGTCGGTCATGATGACAAAGGGCTGCATCCTGCCCTCCTTGCGCATCCAGCGCAAAAGGTCGATACCGTTGCCGTCGGGCAGGCGCAGGTCGGAAACCACTATGTCCCCGTTTGCGGCTTGTTGCAGATATTTCTTTGCTGTCGAGAGGTGGAAAGCCTGCACGGTGCGGAATCCCTCGCGTGCCAGCAGGTTGCAGACGAACTCGCAATACACGATGTTGTCCTCCACCACGATGATTTTTGTATTATCCATTATTATATTTTTTCCTTTCTTCTTTTGCCAGCCGGATGATTTCCGAACCCTTATCCAGTACGGATTTTATGGCATTGCCAATTGTTTTATCGTCAGGCGTGCCATCACAATGAAGCAGTTTATAAAGTTTCCTTAATGGCTGGTCGGTACGGAGTATCTCCCACGAGCTGCGCAGGTGGTGTGTCAGGGCGTCCATTTCCTGAAGGTCTTTCCGTTGTTCTGCATTCCTGACCGACTGCATTTCCTTTTCGGTTTCCGTTATCAGTTTCTCCAGCATGACGGATTCATTGCCGTAGGATAACAAGGTGGAGAAGTCCGGCATTTCATCCTGTGTCATACTCATGGCATAGTTATCTGAAACTTCCATCAGTTCCGATATGGAGAACGGTTTGAGCAGGCAACCGGAGAAACCAAGTTCCATAAGTTCCTCCTTGCTGCAACTGCCCGAAGCGGTTGTCACTACTACCGGGATAGTCTTTGAATTGCCAACGTTGGAGGTACGTAGCAGCTCCAACAGCTCGAAACCGTTGATTTCCGGCATGTTCAGATCCGTCAGAAGCAGACTGTATTCTTTCCGGCGTATCATTTCCATCAGTTCCGCAGCATCGGTGCAGGTGTCGCAGTGTATCCCTTCCTGTGCATACATTTCTTTAAGCATCAGGAGAAGAACCTCGTCATTGTCGATGGCGATGACATCATGGAATGTACGGTCATGATGAATCCGTGTCTGATTTATCCTTTCCGGCAGTTCCCCGGCTGTCTGCATGGGTATTTCCACCGTGAAACGGCTGCCTTTGCCTTTCTCGCTCTCCAGCCGTATCGTGCCGCCGAGTATTGATACGATACGCTGAACGATGGACAGTCCCAGTCCGAAGCCGTCCTTTGCGGCGGCGTTTGACAGACGCTCAAACGCAACGAACACCCGTTGCTGTTCCTTCTCGGTCATTCCCGTGCCCGTATCTTCGACGATAAGTTTCAGGACGCCATTATTGTAGTCCGTTGTCAGAGAAACGCCACCGTTATCCGTGAACTTGATGGCGTTTGACAGCAGGTTGTTGCCGATTTGCAGGATACGTTCCTTATCGGTCAGGACGACTGTACCCGTTTGATTGGTTATGGTAAGAGCCAGCCCCTTGTTCATGGCGATTGGCGTAAACTCCGTTTCAAGAATATGCGTGATTGCCGAAATCCGGCAAGGAGAAATGTTCGGCTGCTCCTTGCCGTTGTCCAGACGGAAGAAACTCAGCAGGGTGTTGAGCATTTCACGCATACGGTCGGAGGATTGCCGGATATTACGGACATATTGCTCTTTTTTATCCGCATCATTGCCTTTTTTCATCAACGCAATATAACCGATTATTGCGGTTAAAGGTGTGCGCAGCTCATGGGTGATGGTATGCACGGCTTTCTTGCGGGAGGCTATCAGTGCCTCATTCTGTTCAACTGATTTTTGGAGTTGTCCGATTAAATCTGTTGTTTCCTGTTTATATCGCTTGATGCGGACGGCATTTCGATGGATGATGATATAAGAAATGACCAACAGCAATAAAACGAATCCTGTCAAGCCGCCAATCTGAAAGAATGACCGTTCCCGCATGGCGGCTATTTCCGCTTCTCGTTTCTGTAAGTCTGCTTGTACTTTCCTGTCTATTTGGCGAATCAAGCCTTGTAATTGTCTGTTAAGTTCTGCATTCCGTGCAGCAAGGCTGTCAGCGTGTTCCGATAGACGGCGGCTTTGCTCCTGTTGCTCGGCTATCATATTCCGGTTAAGGGAACGGAGCATCGTGGTGGTAACAGTTGGTTTAATTTCCTCTTTTTTGCCGAATATGCCCAAGAATCCTTTCCGTTTCGGTTTCTTAGGTTGCTCTTGGGCACTCTTCTGTACAATTACAGGTACTTGATGAGTGATCTTATCATTGATGGCTTGTTGCTGTTTAAGTACCTGCACGATTTGACGCATTTGTCGTTCCTTATCTTCAAGAAGATGGCGTACACTGTCTATGCGCTCTGCCGGATAGATAGCTTTGAAACGGCATAGCATACTGTCGATTGCTATACGCCGGATATGGTAATGTTCCAAATCTGTATATTCCCATTCCAATACAGTCTCGCCTGATAAAGAAAGTTCAATAAGAAGAACAAATATTTCGTGCGATTCTTGGCGAAAAGTATCTATATGACGATTCTGAACTTCCAATTTCTCTAATTCGTACCATTCTTTACGCCAAATATACATTATGCCGATAACCAATAGTGCCATCAGCAAATATCCGAGCGAAATTAGATTCTTGATTGATTTCATATTGCCTATAATTTATCCCAACGTCCATCTTTCAGATAAGGCATAAGCTCCCGTATCTTATCTACCGGCCAATTCCACCATTTCAAAGCCTGCATCCGATTTATTATATCATGATTGAACCGCTTTCGTATCTCCTTTGCGGGGATACCACCTACAATGGTATAGGGCGGCACATCTTTCGTCACAACCGCCCTTGTTCCAATAATAGCTCCGTCACCGATATGGACACCAGCCATAATTACGGCTTCATAGCCTATCCACACGT
>ERZ772805.3006-NODE-3006-length-9908-cov-3.113062_pt1 | contig 9908 bp, 8 predicted proteins | sample MGYA00511344_ERZ772805 | MGnify/ENA primary metagenome ERZ772805 (study PRJEB29015, sample SAMEA2737730) | human gut metagenome | biome: human gut; feature: human-associated habitat; material: faeces | place: China | collected 2012 ...
ACCCCGCTCGCCGTACGGTCCGAACTGCCGGTCTTGTGCGCCACGGCGACCCCGGCAGGCAGCAACCCGCGGAGTTTGTCGGGACCGGTCGTCGTCGCGAACATCGTCCTCTCCAGGAAATCCCCGTATTCGTCCGGGAGCAATTCCCCGCGGCGGAAACGTTCGAGCAGCCGCACGGCGGCCAGCGGCGTGGTCCGGTTGAGATACTGGTTGTCCGTATGGCGGTGCATCGTCTCCTCGTCGGCGACGATCTCCGTCTCACCGACGCCCAGCCGGGCGACATAGCGGCTCACGGTCTCCGGTCCGCCGAGGAAGCGGAACAACAGGTCACAGACGTTGTTGTCGCTCTGCGCGACGCTGTATGCCAGCAGTTCCGCCACGGTGAACTCGCCGCCCGCAGGATAGACTTCGCGCAGCGGCGACCACGTATCGGGCGGCAGGTCGGAGCGACGGACCGGAATGCGCGTCGCAAGGGGAAGGCCGCCGCGGGCAAGGCTGTCGAGCACGGCCAGCGCCTGATGGAATTTAAAGACGCTCAACATGGGATAGGGACGGGAGCCGTTCACCACGAGCGTGTCGCCGTCATCGAACACCACGGCAACGCCCACCGTCGCCCGCACCGAATCGGCCAGGGCGCGGATGTCGCGCTCCGGCGTCCCGGGCCGGGCCGAAAGGGCGGCCGCCGCAAGGCAGCAACAGAGCAGGATCAGCCGTTTCACGGGCCGTTATCCTTTCCGCTTGTAACGCGAGGGCGAAGTCCCGGTATGCTGTTTGAAATACTTGCCGAAGAAGGACTGCGTCGAGAAATTGAGGTGGTAGGCGATCTCCTGAATGCTCATCCCGGAATACTTGAGCAGGGCCTTGGCTTCGAGGATCACCGACTCGTCGATCCACCGCGCGGCGGTCTTGCCGCTCACCTCCTTCACCACGGACGAGAGGTATTTGGGCGTGATATTGAGCTGCCTGGCGTAGAAGCTCACGTTGCGCTCCTTCTTGTTGTACTGCTGCAGGAGCGACATGAACTCGTCGAACAGCACCTCGCAGCGTCCCTGCTTCATCTCGCCGGGCTGCTCGCGCTGGTTGATCTCGGTGATGATGTAGAACGCCGTGGTGAAGAGCGTGCGGATGATCTCGTGGCGGTAACGCTCCTTGTCGCTGCGCAGCATGGTCTTGATGAGCTGGAACAACTGGCGGATTTCGTCCACGTCCTGCGGCGTGACCTCCAGCACGGGAGCCTTGCCGAAGCGCATGTAGACCGGCAGCGAGGTCGAGAGGTCGATCTGGATCTCGTTGACGAACGATTTCGAGAAGGCCAACAGGTAAGCCGCGGCGTTCGACGAACATTTGACCGTGCGGATGATCGAATCGGGGTTGAAAAAGACGATCGTGTTGGGTTTGATGCTGTAATTCTGCATGTCGATCGACACGGTGGCCTCGCCCGCCATCATTATGATGGCCGTAAAACCGTCGATCGAGGTCGGATAGTCGGCCGTGGTGTTCTTGTCGGCCGTGAGTGCGGAGATCACCAGATCGTCCGAGAGGTAAAAGACGTCGCTCATCTCCTTCTTGATCCGGGAGATGGAGACTTTGCGCAAACTTTCGCGTCCTCCGCTGCGCGCCGTTTTGCCGTTATCCGCCATATCGTCGTAGTTTTTCCGACAAAAGTAACAATTACCGCTTAAAATCGCAAGTGCGGAAATAAAAAAACTTCCCGGTTTCCGAACGTTGTCGCCGCTGCGTTCCGCCGTATGCACGGCTGCGGACGGCAGGACAACCGCCTGCGGATTGCCGAGCCGCCACAGCAGTCATGGCGCCTGTTTTCGCGCCATAAGTCCGTCCGGCCCAAGCCCAAGCCCAGCCCGCGGGAGGGGTTCGGCGCCTGCAACCGGACCAGCGGCCGGAATACGGGCCGGACGCCCAAAATCAGGAATTGCCCGAGGTCTGTTTGGCGCACATCACACGCAGGCCGCCCGCCAGACATTCGATGTGCAGCGGGAATTCGGCTCCCTTCTGCCCGTCGACGTCCGTGGGTTCGTTGACCGACGACCGGATGTCGATCCGCTGCGCCCGGAGATGGCGGACGATCTTCGGACTGCCTCCCGCCAGGTAGCGGCACATGGCCAGCGTCGAACGGAAGAAGTTCTTCTTCTCCAGCAGGATGCAGTCGAACAGCCCGTCCTTGATCGACGACCGCCGCGCCAGGTGGAAACCGCCCGCCGTCTCGCCGTTGAAAATCAGCACCATCAGCGACCGCAGGTCGAATCGCTCGCCGTCGGCCTCGATCTCCAGCGGCACGGCGTGCATCGTGCGGAACTCCTTGACCCCCTCGATGATATAGGCCAGTTTGCCGATCTTGTGCTTGCGCTCGTCGGGCGTGCGCTGCGAGGTGGTCGTGAAGATGCCGAACGAAAAGATATTGACGAAATACAGGTCGTTCACCCGCCCGCAGTCGACCCTCTCGACGACGCCCGACGCGATCTGCCGCGCCGCTTCGAGCGGCTCGCGCGACATGCCGACCGCCCCGGCGAAATCGTTAGCCGTACCGGCCGGAATCACGCCGATGGGAATGTCCAGTCCCTTGCGTTTCATGGCGTTGACCACATAGTTCACCGTGCCGTCGCCGCCGGCGACGACCATCAGGTCGATTGTCTCGTTGCCGTCGAACGGATTGGCCGTAAAGTCGATCTTCTGCGGCGTGACGTCGTAGCCGTAGGCCTGAAAAATCGTACTGATGCACCCGACGTTGCGGGCGATCTTTCCCTTGCCCGATTCGGGATTGTAGAGGAATACCGCTGTTTTCATTTATCTCGCTATTTCAGAATCAACGCTTCCATGGCCGGCGAGACGTACTCCTCGTACTCCCCGCCGTCGCCCGCCAGGATGAAGTACGCCTTCACGCCGGGCATCCGTTCCGCGGCCGCCAGCGCATCGTCGGCGCCCATCGCCAGGAACATGGTCCCCAGCGCGTCGGCCTCGGCGCAGGTCGGGGCCGCGACGGTCACCGACAGCAGGCGCGAAAGGGCGCTGCGCCCCGTGCGGGGGTCGATGGTGTGGGCGACCTTGTTGCCCTCCCCGTCGAGGTAGAACCGGCGGTAGTTGCCCGAGGTGGCCAGCCCGCCGCCGGTCATCCGAATCCGTTTCTGAAGGTATTCGCCGTCCGACATGTTGCCGTCGAAAGGCGTTTCGACGCCGATGCGCCACGCCCTGCCCTGCCGGTTGAGTCCCCGGCAGCGGACCTCGCCGCCGATGTCGACGATGTAGTTTTCAGCCCCGTATTTCTCGACCAGCGCGGCCAGCAGGTCGACCGTATAGCCTTTGGCCACGGAGTTGAAATCCAGCTGCACGCGCGGGTCGTCCTTCACCAGCCGCCCGCCTTCGACGCGGACCTTTTCGCGACCCACGAATGCGAGAATCGAATCGACATTCGGATTATCGGCACGCTCCCGCCCGGCGAAACCCCACGCCTCGACCAGCGGCTTGACGGTCACGTCGTAACGCCCGTCGCTCAACGCGCCGATGCTGTCGGCCAGATGCAGGTTGAAGGCGATGTGGCGGTCGACGCTGTCGGTTTCGTTGCGGTTCAGGCGGCTCACGAGCGACGTCGAATCGTAGATCGACATCGACGCCTTGGCCTCGCGGTCCAACTCCATGACGGCCGCATAGAGCCGCTGCTGCGAGACACCCTTCACGTCGGCCACCACATGCAGCGTCGTGCCGAGCATCGTCCCGTCGACGGTGACGAAATCCGGCCCGCTCCCGCAGCCGCACAGCGCCGCGGCGACAAGCGCGGCGAAAGTTCCGCGCACACCCGTTTTCCCCATAATTTTCACTTGTTTAGCCGCAAAAATACGATTTTCCCGATTAATTTGTTATTTTTAGACGCCAAATTGAAAATAATTGTGAATTATGAATTATGAATTATGAATTATTTCCTACCTTTGCGGAACGCTCTGGCGTTATCCACGGTAAGGGGGATGCGTCGTAGAGTGGAACGTAAATAAATTTACACAATGGCTTATTTAACAGCTGAGAAAAAGCAGGAGCTTTTCGGCCAGTACGGCAAGTCTAACACCGACACGGGTTCGCCCGAAAGTCAGATCGCGTTGTTTTCCTACCGTATCAGCCACCTTACGGAACACCTCAAAAGCAACAAGCACGACTTCGGAACCCAGCGCGCACTGCTGCGCCTGGTCGGCAAGCGCCGCGCGTTGCTGGAATACCTGAAGGAGGTCGACATCGAGCGCTACCGCGCAATCGTGAAGACGCTGAATCTCCGCAAGTAATCCCGAGGAAGAAATGAAGGCAATTCCCGAGAGGGGTTGCCTTCATTTTCGTTGCGAAAAACAATTCGAAAACACTATAGGTTTAAAATTTTTATGGAAGAAAAGAAGCTGTACAACGCAGTCCGTAAAACGATCGCCCTGGCCGACGGACGCCAGATCGAGATCGAAACGGGCAAACTGGCCAAGCAGGCCGACGGCTCGGTCGTCGTCAAGATGGGCGACACGATGCTGCTCGGTACCGTCGTGGCCGCAAAGGACGCAAAACCCGACACCGATTTCATGCCCCTGCAGGTAGAGTACAAGGAAAAGTACGCCTCCATCGGCCGCTATCCCGGAGGTTTCATGAAGCGCGAAGGCCGTGCTAACGACAGCGAGATCCTCGTCGCCCGGCTGATCGACCGCGCCCTCCGCCCCCTGTTCCCCGCGGATTACCACGCCGAAGTCTACGTGACGGTCACCCTCATTTCGGCGGACAAGGATATTCAGCCCGACGCGCTGGCCGGTCTGGCCGCCTCGGCGGCGCTCGCCGTATCGGACATTCCCTTCGGCGGCCCCATCTCGGAGGTCCGCGTCGTACGACGCAACGGCGAATACGCCATCAACCCCACCTATTCGGAGATGCCCGAATGCGACCTGGACATCATGGTCGGCGGTACGATCGACAACATCCTGATGGTCGAGGGTGAGATGAAGGAGGTTTCGGAAGAGGTGATGCTCGGCGCCATCAAGTTTGCGCACGAGGAGATCAAGAAACACTGCGCCGTACAGATCGAGCTTTCGAAAGAGCTGGGCAAGGACGTGAAACGCACCTACTGCCACGAAGTCAACGACGAGGAACTCCGCCAGACGATCATCCGGGAACTTTACGACAAGGCTTACGCCATCGCCACGAGCGGCACGATGAAACACGAGCGCGAGGACAAGTTCAACGCCCTCGAAGCCGAGTTCGCAGCCCGTTATTCGGAGGAGGAGCTGGTCGAGAAAGCCCCGCTGATCCACAAATATTTCCACGACGACGTGCAGAAGAGGGCCATGCGCAACATGATCCTCGACGAAGGCGTCCGCCTCGACGGCCGCAAGACCGACGAGATCCGCCCGATCTGGTGCGAGGTGGGCTACCTGCCCGCAGCCCACGGCTCGGCGATCTTCACCCGCGGTGAAACGCAGTCGCTGACGACCGTTACGCTCGGCACGAAACTGGACGAAAAAGTCAAGGACGAGGTGCTCGTACAAGGAACCGAGCAGTTCGTGCTCCACTACAACTTCCCGCCCTTCTCGACGGGCGAGGCCAAGGCCGCCCGCGGCCTCTCGCGCCGCGAAATCGGCCACGGCCACCTGGCATGGCGCGCCCTGAAGCCGATGATTCCGCTGGGCGAGGACAACCCCTACGCCGTGCGCGTCGTGTCGGACATCCTCGAGTCGAACGGCTCGTCGTCGATGGCCACGGTCTGCGCCGGAACCCTCGCGCTGATGGACGCCGGCGTGAAACTCCGCAAACCCGTATCGGGTATCGCCATGGGGCTGATCTCCGATTCCGCAACCGGCAAATGGGCCGTGCTGTCGGACATCCTGGGCGATGAGGACCACCTGGGCGACATGGACTTCAAGGTGACGGGAACCAAAGACGGCATCACCGCCACACAGATGGACATCAAGGTCGACGGACTCTCCTACGAGGTGCTGGCCGCCGCGCTGGAGCAGGCCCGCAAAGGCCGCATGCACATCCTCGGCAAGATCACCGAGTGCATCGCCGAGCCGCGCGAGGACTACAAGCCCTGCGTGCCGCGCATCGTGCAGATCGTCATTCCGCAGGATATGATCGGTCCGGTTATCGGCCCGGGCGGAAAGGTGATCCAGGACATCCAGAAGACCACCAACACCACCATCACCATCACGGAGGTGGACAACAAGGGTATCGTGGACATCTTCGGCATCGACAAGGAGGCCCTCGACGGAGCGCTGGCCCGCATCAAGGCCATCGTAGCCATCCCCGAAGTGGGCGAGACGTACCACGGCAAGGTCCGTTCGATCGTCGCCTTCGGCGCGTTTGTCGAGATCATGCCGGGCAAGGACGCCCTGCTCCATATCTCAGAGATCGACTACAAGCGTTTCGAGACCATGGAGGAGACGGGTCTGAAGGAGGGCGACGAGATCGACGTCAAACTGATCGGCGTAGACCCCAAGACCAACAAGCTCAAACTGTCGCGCAAGGCGCTTCTTCCCAAGCCCGAAGGCTACGTGGAGCGTGAGCGCCGTCCGCGTCCCGAGCGCGGTGAGCGTGGCGAGCGTCGCGACCGCGGCGAACGCCGTGAGCGTCACGAGCACAAAGAGGAGTAAAGAAGACTGTTAATGTGGATATTTCGGACGGAAAACAGCGCTTTTTTCCGTCCGGAATATTGCATAATCAGCAAGAGTTTTCTATATTTGCGCTGTTCCGCGGCCCGGTAAGCACCGGCCCTGATGGACGAACGAAGGAGGGATGGAGGACGGACAGAGGACGAACGAAGGGCGGACGAAGGGCGGACGAAGGGCAAACGAAACGGAAAAAGAGGCAAACAAATTCAAAATAAACACATTAACTTTTACCTATTATGAAAAACTTAATGAAATTGAGCGTTGTGCTCGTAGCTGCCGCACTGGCATTCTCGAGCTGTAACTGCTTCAAGAAGATGGCCAAGAACCGGGACGACATCAAGCTGACGGTCACCCCCGAGATTCTGACGCTGAACAACGGCACGGTTGCCGCGGACATCAATGTGACCTTCCCCGTAGAGTATTTCAACAAGAAGGCCATCATCAAAGTTACCCCGTCATCGTATTCGAAGGCGGCGAAGTAGCCGGCGCCACCAAATACTACCAGGGTTCGAAGGTGGACGAGAACTACGCAGTCGTAGATATGAGCAACGGCGGCAATTTCACGCAGCACGTCGAGTTCCCGTACGATCCCCGCATGGACCAGTGCGCCCTGCAGCTCCGCGCCGAGATCAAGTGCCCGAAAGGCAAGGCCAAGGAGTTCGTGCTCGTCAACCTGAACACCGGCGCCATCCCCACCAAGGAGCAGGCTGCCGTGCTGGCCGGCAACGACGCCGCAGCCAAGGCTGCCATCGCCAAGGAATTCGGTCTGACGGTGGCTTACGGTCTGAACACCCTGCAGAAGGACCTCAAGTACGGCGACCTGATGGATCAGATGGCCAACAACTACAAGAAGGTCACCACGGTAGTCGACAAGACGGACCTGCTCTACGCCATCAACTCGTCGGTCGTGACGAAGAAGAACGAGAAGAACGCCAACCTCGGCGCATTCAAGGAGAACGTGGACAAGAACCTCACGAACGACCGCGCCACGCAGAACATCGCCGTGAAGGGCTACGCTTCGCCCGACGGTCCGGTGAAGTTCAACGACACGCTTTCGAAGAAGCGCAGCGAATCGGGTAAGAAGGTCGTTGCCAAGCTGCTCAAGGACGCCGGTCTGGACATCGACGCCGCTGCTTACGGCGAAGACTGGGACGGCTTCAAGGAGCTGGTCGAGAAGTCGGACATCAAGGACAAGAACCTCATTCTCCAGGTGCTGAGCCTCTACAACTCGCCCGCAGAGCGTGAGACCGAGATCAAGAACATGTCGAGTGTCTTCAACGAGCTGAAGAAGGACATCCTTCCCGAACTGCGCCGTTCGCAGATCGTCAACAGCACCGACCTCCAGGGTCTGACCGACGCCGAGATCATGGCCGCTTACCGCAACGGCGGCGACCTGACCGTAGAGCAGTACCTCTATGCCGCCCAGGAACTGGCTAACGGAGCCGGGGAGCAGGTTGCCATTCTGACTGCCGCTTCGAAGAAGTTCAACGACGCCCGCGTATGGAACAACCTCGGCGTTGCCCAGACGCAGGCCGGTGACAAGGCCGCCGCTCTGAAATCGTTCGAGAAAGCCGCCAAGCTGGATTCGTCGAAGGAGTTGAGCAAGAACCTGCTGCTCGCCAACCTGGCTAACGGCAACACCGCAGAGGCCAAGAAGTACGCCGCTGCCGCCGACGCCCAGGCCAAGGCCGCCATGGCTGCCGCCGAAGGCGACTACAAGGCTGCCGCCAAGAACCTCGAAGGCTACAACGAAGCTATCGCCCTGGTTCAGTCGAACGACCTGGCCGGCGCCAAGAAGGCCATTGCCAAGGACAACTCGGCTGACGCCGACTACCTGCGCGCCGTTATCGCTGCCAAGGAAGGCGACCTGAAGACCGCAGAGGCACAGCTGAAGAGCGCCGTTTCGAAGAATCCCGCGCTGGCCCAGAAGGCCGCCAAGGACATCAACCTGAAGGCGTTGAACAAGTAATCGGCTTCATCGATAAAAAAAGAGTCTGGCCCGCAAGGGTTCAGGCTCTTTTTTTGCATCCTGCCCTGCGTGCCCCGCAACAAAAGCACAGGTGCATCCGTTTTTCGGTTAAGCGGGTCCGGCGCCGTGTCCGGGCGGCGGCCGATGCCGGACAACCGTTAAAATAATTGGTCCGGAAGCGATGCGGGATCGAATAATTTTTCTAATTTTGTAAAAAACAAGATTGTATGGAATACGCCAACCACCTGAAAGAATACGCCCCGGCGTGGAGCGCAGCGCAAGTCGACGAAGAGGTCGCACGCATCCGCAAGGCCGCAGAGACCCGCAACCACAACACCGAGGTCTACAAATTCTGCTACTCGGCCATCGACCTCACGACGCTGTCGTGCAACGATTCGGTGAAATCCGTCACGGAATTCGCCCGCAAGGCCGCGGAGTTCTACCAAAAATACCCACACATCCCCAACGTGGCTTCGATCTGCATCTATCCCTCGTTCGTCGAGACCGTGGGGCTGGCCGTGGACGGCACACCGATGAAGATCACGAGTGTCGGCGGGGGATTTCCCGCGGCGCAGACCTTTCTCGAAGTGAAGGCCCTCGAGGTGGCGATGGCCGTAGAGAACGGCGCCGACGAGGTGGACATCGTCCTCAACGTGGGGCGCATGCTCACGGGTGAATACGACGAGGCGGCCAACGAGGTGGAGGTGATCCGCACGGAGATGGACGACGACGTGGTGCTGAAGGTGATCATCGAATCGGGAGCGCTGAAAACCCCCGAGCTGATCCGCAAGGCGTCGCTGCTATCGATGCTGGCAGGGGCCGATTTCGTGAAGACCTCGACGGGCAAGATCGACGTGGCCGCAACGCCCGAGGCCGCCGTGGTGATGTGCCACGCGATCCGGGACTATTACGACAAGACGGGCCGCAAGGTCGGCTTCAAGGCCGCAGGCGGGGTCCGCACGGCGGAAGACGCCGCACTCTACTACACGATCGTCGAGGAGATACTCGGCAAAGAGTGGCTCACGACGGAGTTGTTCCGCATCGGGGCCTCTTCGGCCGCGAACAACATCCTTTCGGCCATCGAAGGCTCGGAGATCAAGTATTTCTAACCGCCCCGAAACCGGCTGGCGGACATCTACGGGGCCTTTCTCACGGACTGACCCGCCCCGATGCACGAAAAACGGCGGCCCCTGATACGGGGGCCGCCGTTTCATACATACCGATCCCGGCTTACGGAAGCGAATCCGTAATTTCGACGCTCAACGAGTCGACCGTCCCCGGAGCCGGAGTGCCTTCGGCCG
>ERZ772805.3010-NODE-3010-length-9900-cov-8.699137_pt1 | contig 9900 bp, 9 predicted proteins | sample MGYA00511344_ERZ772805 | MGnify/ENA primary metagenome ERZ772805 (study PRJEB29015, sample SAMEA2737730) | human gut metagenome | biome: human gut; feature: human-associated habitat; material: faeces | place: China | collected 2012 ...
TGTAGGCAAAGATACGATTTTATCAGAATTACTCCTCAGATTTTTACGTTGATCCCTTTTTTTATGCTTGTATGGTTGGAATGAGCCTTGTATCAATTCCGCAGACTGCTATAATTTTGGAGATTATAATCAGGATGTCAAGAAGAAACAGATCATGCCACGGGCTGTTTCCCGACTAATGGGTTTTGTTCCATGACTTATTCCTTTAGATGAAAGAGTATGACGGTTGGATTACTGTCGCTGTCATTTTTAAGATTTGTATATACATTGTATTTTTCACCTAATATTTCTTCTGTTATGCAGGTTAAGTTCCTCCAGCCTCTGGTAAATGGCTGGTCGTAATATATAAATGTATTGTCTGTATATGTACAAGTATGAAATATTGTATTTTCCTTTGTCCTTTTGAAAACCCAGTTCTTATGGTTCGTTTTATCATGGAATACATGTAGGAAACTGTTGTTGTATTCCATCAGTGCTATTTTAAAACGGTTGGATTCGCATGATGTATAGATAAATTGCTTTAAAGGTTTCCCTTTTCCTACATAATCTGTCAGGACGGATTTGTCGTTGGGGTTGTATGTAATTCGACTTGTCAGTTTCTTTATATTCTGTTCGCTGTTGTTATTGTCTTTAAAATCCCAGCTCCATGAGGGTATTAAACCTTCCTGGGTTATTTTATAAATCTGATTATCAAATAGAGAAACATTCATGATGGAATCATTATATATGGATGTTCTTTTGATCGGGAAGAAAGCATTCATTCTTTCATATAAATGAAAACACTGATATGTGCCGTCAGACAGGGAATAATATAAGATATCTCCTGATACTGAAATGATTATAATGGAATTTCCTCTGACGTAAATTTCGTTGTATGATTCCAGCACATGGGGTAATTTGATTTTTTGTTTAAAAACTCCCTTGTTGCTGTATTGATATATATTGCCCCAGGGTTCCAGTAAAAATATTTCACCTGTCTCAGAAACAGAGAAATGTTCTATATGTTGATATTCTTCAGGTCCATTCCCTTTGTCTGAAATCTTGAAAAGATAGCTTCCGTTTGTTTTGAAACAGAAAAAAGCAGATTGCAGCATGTCATAGATATAAAGGGTATCCTTTTTCTTTTCTATTTGATTGATCGTAGCAATCAAGCATGAATCAGATGTATGTAAGGGTACAACGGTGATGGAATCTGTCAAGTCGAATACGGATGTCTCTGTTCTTTCTTCCAGATCAATTGTTATTCTTTTTTCGTTTCCTTGAATGTTTTTTTCACAGCATTGGACGGATAGGAAAGCCAGTATTATTATTGTCAGATATTTTATGGTGTTCATAGATTTAAATTTAGTATAACCTTAATACCGTGAAGATATAAATAAAATCGGGATAAATCACACCTTCGGGTGGAATTTCCCCTGTTTGAAAAAAACTTGTTCCGTAAGTGCTGTCGGGGCAGAAAAATCCGTATATTTGAAACTTGTTTATCGAAAAAACTGTTGAAGATTCAAAACACAGACGAGCAATATGGCACAACCCTTGGCTGAACGTATGCGTCCGAAGACGCTGGACGATTATATTGGACAGAAGCATTTGGTAGGTGAGGGAGCGGTACTGCGCAAGATGATTGATGCAGGCCGAATCTCCTCTTTTATCCTTTGGGGGCCTCCGGGAGTGGGGAAGACCACGCTGGCTCAAATTATAGCCAACCGGCTGGAAACTCCTTTTTATACATTGAGTGCGGTGACATCGGGCGTAAAGGATGTGCGCGATGTTATTGACAAGGCACGCAGCAATCGTTTCTTTTCCCAGCAAAGCCCTATTTTATTTATAGACGAAATTCACCGTTTCAGCAAGTCTCAGCAGGATTCTCTGCTGGGAGCCGTAGAAACGGGAGTGGTAACTTTGATTGGAGCAACAACGGAGAATCCTTCCTTTGAGGTGATTCGTCCTTTGCTCTCCCGCTGTCAGCTTTATGTGCTGAAATCTCTGGAGAAAGAGGATTTGCTGGAACTGCTCCGGCATACACTGGAACGCGATGCGCTGATGAAGGAGAAGCAGGTGGAACTCAGAGAAACGGATGCCATGCTCCGTTATTCCGGAGGGGATGCCCGCAAGCTGTTGAATATCCTGGAACTGGTGGTGGAAGCCGATACGGAAGTTCCTGTAGTTATTACTGATGAGAAGGTTGTGGAACGGTTGCAGCAGAATCCTCTGGCTTACGACAAGGACGGGGAAATGCATTATGATATTATTTCTGCCTTCATCAAGTCTATTCGGGGAAGTGATCCGGACGGTGCCCTTTATTGGCTGGCCCGTATGGTGGAAGGTGGGGAAGATCCGGCCTTTATAGCCCGGCGTCTGGTGATCTCTGCGTCTGAAGATATCGGTCTGGCCAATCCGAATGCCTTGCTGCTGGCCAATGCAGCCTTTGATGCAGTGATGAAGATCGGATGGCCCGAAGGACGTATTCCTTTGGCTGAGGCTACGGTCTATCTGGCCACCAGTCCGAAGAGCAATTCGGCTTATGAGGGAATCAATACTGCGCTGGATCTGGTCCGTCGTACAGGTAATCTTCCTGTTCCTTTGCATCTTCGGAATGCTCCGACCAAGCTGATGAAGCAGCTGGGGTATGGAAAAGACTATAAATATGCCCATGCATATGAAGGGCATTTCGTAAAGCAGCAGTTTTTGCCCGACGAAGCGCAGCATGAGCGTTTGTGGCATGCACAGGATAATCCGGCCGAGACGAAACTGAAGGAGCGGATGATCAACCTGTGGGGAGAACGTTTTGGTAAATAAGATACATATATATTATAAAGGTGTAAGATGAAGATTGTTGTATTGGATGGATATGCACTGAATCCCGGAGATTTGTCGTGGGAAGACTGGAAGCCGTTGGGAGAACTGGTCGTATACGACCGCACTTCGCCTGATGAGTTGCTGAGTCGTGCAGGAGATGCGGAGGTGCTGCTTACCAACAAGACCGTACTGGGGGAAGCTGAGATAGAGGCTTTGCCGGCGCTGCGATACATCGGTGTGCTGGCTACCGGTTATAATGTCGTTGACTTGCAGGCTGCACGTAAACGGGGAATTGTGGTGACCAACATTCCGGCATACAGCACGGAATCGGTGGCGCAGATGGTTTTTGCCCATATCCTGAACATATCCCAGCGGGCTGGGCATTATGCAGAAGAAGTTCATACGGGTGTATGGAGCCGGCAGGCTGATTTCTGTTATTGGAATACCCCGTTGCTGGAACTGGCAGGGAAACGGCTCGGAATTGTCGGACTGGGGCACACCGGACAGGCTGTTGCACGGATTGCACTCGGCTTTGGCATGCAGGCCTGTGCCTGTACCAGTAAGCCTGCCGGACAACTTCTGCCGGGAGTGGAAAAGGCTGTTTCAGTGGAGGAGCTATTTTCCTCGTGTGATATCGTGAGTCTTCATTGTCCTTTGACACCCGATACGGCAGAAATGGTCAATGAATCCCGGCTTTCCCGGATGAAGAGGGGGGCGATTCTGATCAATACAGCCCGTGGAGGCCTGGTGAATGAAGCCGATCTGGCCAAAGCGTTGAAGGAAGGACGTTTGTTGGGAGCCGGTCTGGATGTGCTTTCAACGGAACCTCCCCGTCCGGACAATCCTTTGCTGGGAATACCCAACTGTTATATTACCCCTCACATTGCTTGGGCTACCCGCGAAGCCCGGATGAGGCTCATGCGCCAGGCTGTGGAGAACCTGAAGGCGTGGAAAAGTGGAAAAACAATTAATAATGTAATAAAATAATGACTAAAGAAGAAAGAATAGAAAAGGCCGTTTCTTTGTTTAAGGAAGGATACAATTGTTCTCAGTCGGTAGTGGCTGCTTATGCCGATCTGTACGGATTTACCCGGGAACAGGCGCTTCATATGGCAGCTTCTTTCGGAGGAGGAATCGGACGTATGCGCGAGACTTGCGGAGCAGCTTGCGGCATGTTCTTGCTGGCCGGACTGGAGCGCTGTGCTGTTGAAGGCTCTGACCGTGAAGGAAAAGGAGCAAATTATACTTTGGTGCAGGAACTGGCTGCCCGTTTTAAGGAGAAGACCGGTTCGATCCGTTGTGCCGACCTGTTGGGGCTGACTTCCAAAGACCGGATCGTATCTACTCCGGAAGAGCGTACGGCTCAGTATTATGCCAAGCGTCCCTGTGTGGAAATGGTGCGGCTGGCAGCAACGATTTGGGGAGATTTCCTGGAAAAAGAGCATAAATTGTAATAAAGTATAAACATTTTCTGTCTGAAAACGATGTTTTTCATTGTTTGAAGTGCGAAGCTATTGTTTTTTTGTGTAATTTTGTCTGGCAAAATAAGAAAAAGAATGCGATAAGCTTCTATTATTGATGTTTTTATAAAAGCAAAAGATTATGTTAAAGGAAAAAGCTGGTGTGATTGCCGGGAAAATCTGGGAAACACTGAATGGATGTGATGGAAAAACGCAAAAACAAATCAAGAAAGCCACAAAATTGGTTGACAAGGATCTTTTCCTGGGCCTTGGATGGTTGTTGCGTGAAGATAAGATTGAAACAAGCGAAGTTGAAGGGGAACTTTTTGTGAAGTTGAAATAAGAAAGAGCTTAACGGTTAAGGAAGCGTTGGTGTCGTAGGAAGATCACTGACGCTTTTTTTTGTTTCTGTACCTTTGCGGAGACGGAATTTTCTGCTTGCAGTCAGAATAACGAAAAGACAAGACATGCTGATCTTTCAGACAAAAGAATTGTTTCGTCTGGAGAAAACTTTTGTATCGTGCTGGTGAAACAAAAGTTTCTTGCTGATGAAACAAAAGTTTTCTGCTGGAGAAACTGAAAGTTTCTGCTACTGGAACAAAAAGTTTCTCTAGGTGGAACAGCCGGATCGGACTGATAACCGGGGTGATTCGTGCAGTCGTTGGAGCGGAAGAATCCTTTCGTGTATGCTCCGGAATAGGGACATCGGGGATGCCGGAAATAAATTTGTGGATTTTAAATAATATATCTATCTTTGCAAGCTAGACGGACTAGTTAAAAAATATATGAAGAATATTCGCAATTTCTGTATTATAGCTCATATCGACCATGGAAAGTCAACATTGGCTGACCGTTTGTTGGAGTATACGAATACCATTAAAGTAACGGAAGGCCAGATGCTGGATGATATGGATCTGGAGCGTGAGCGTGGTATAACGATCAAGAGTCATGCCATTCAGATGGAATACACTTATAAGGGTGAAAAATATGTGCTGAATCTGATCGACACTCCGGGACATGTGGACTTTTCGTACGAAGTATCGCGTTCGATCGCTGCCTGTGAAGGAGCCTTGTTGGTGGTAGATGCTTCGCAGGGTGTGCAGGCGCAGACCATTTCTAACCTGTATATGGCTTTGGAACATGATCTGGAGATTATTCCGGTGATGAATAAATGTGACATGGCCAGTGCAATGCCCGAGGAAGTGGAAGATGAAATCATCGACTTGCTTGGCTGCAAGCGGGAGGATATCATCCGCGCATCCGGAAAAACGGGTATGGGCGTAGAGGAAATTCTGCAGGCTGTTGTGGAACGGATTCCGCATCCGACGGGTGATGAAGATGCTCCGTTGCAGGCCCTGATTTTCGACTCGGTCTTCAATTCATTCCGCGGAATCATTGCTTATTTCAAGGTGGTGAACGGAGTGATCCGTACAGGAGATAAGGTGAAGTTCTTCAATACCGGTAAGGAATATGATGCAGACGAAGTCGGTGTGCTGAAGATGGATATGATGCCCCGAAAGGAACTCCGTACGGGGGATGTAGGATATATCATTTCGGGTATCAAGACTTCGCGTGAGGTGAAGGTGGGGGATACGATCACTCACATTGCCCGTCCCTGCGAGAAAGCCATTGAAGGATTTGAGGAAGTGAAGCCGATGGTGTTTGCCGGAGTTTATCCGATTGAGGCCGAGGATTATGAAAACCTCCGTGCTTCCTTGGAAAAACTTCAGCTGAACGATGCTTCGCTGACTTTCCAGCCGGAGTCTTCTCTGGCGCTGGGCTTTGGTTTCCGTTGCGGATTCCTGGGCTTGCTTCACATGGAGATTGTTCAGGAACGTCTGGACCGCGAATTTGACATGAACGTGATCACTACGGTGCCGAACGTTTCCTATATGATTTATGACAAGCAGGGAGGTGTGCAGGAAGTGCACAATCCGGGCGGTATGCCGGATCCGACTTTGATTGATCACATTGAGGAACCTTATATTGATGCTTCGATCATTACGACGACTGATTATATCGGACCGATCATGACCCTCTGTCTGGGCAAGCGTGGAGAACTGGTTCGTCAGGACTATATTTCAGGAAACCGTGTGGAACTCCATTATAAGATGCCGCTCGGCGAAATCGTGATTGACTTCTATGACAAGCTGAAGAGCATTTCGAAGGGATATGCATCGTTTGATTATCACCAGTCCGGATTCCGTCCTTCGAAGCTGGTCAAGCTGGATATTCTGCTCAATGGCGAATCGGTGGATGCCTTGTCTACACTGACTCACTTCGACAATGCTTACGATCTAGGACGACGCATGTGTGAGAAACTGAAAGAACTGATTCCCCGCCAGCAGTTTGAAATTGCTATTCAGGCGGCTATCGGAGCAAAGATTATCGCCCGCGAAACAATCAAGGCTGTGCGTAAGGATGTGACGGCCAAATGTTATGGTGGTGATGTGAGCCGTAAACGTAAACTGCTTGAAAAACAGAAGAAAGGAAAGAAACGTATGAAACAGATCGGAACTGTGGAAGTTCCGCAGAAGGCGTTCCTGGCCGTATTGAAGCTGGACTAACAAGCAGAAAAAAGATAGGAAAGAGAAGGTGTAAGTCTTGCATCTTCTCTTTTTTTTGAATTTTTTAATGAGAAAAACCGGACTAATGCTATCATATAAACAATTTTTATAGTACATTTGCCGCATATTTGTAATGTGTAGTTTGCAAAAATGACCGATAAAATAAAACATCTAGGTATTGTGGAAAGCATTGACGGCTCGCGCCTGAAAGTGAGAATCTTACAGACTTCAGCCTGTTCTTCCTGCAGCGTCAAAGGGCATTGCAGTGCCTCTGAGGCTAAAGAGAAGCTGATTGATGTATACAATGTTTTGGGGCTTTCTTGTCAGTCCGGGCAGCATGTCGTGATCAGTGGTACGGTATCAATGGGGATGAAGGCTGTATTGCTGGCTTTTGTAATTCCGTTTCTGGTACTGGTTGTCAGTCTGTTTGTCTGCATGATGCTGACGAATGACGAAATGACTTCTGCTCTGATTTCCCTTTGTATGCTTATTCCTTATTACCTTATTATATATCTGTGCAGAGGAAAACTCAGCCGGACTTTTACATTTACCTTGGAATCAATAAATAATTAATAAACTAACTGATTTATGGACTTAATTTTGGTTGCAGTAATTTCGTTAGGAGCTATCGGATTGATATCCGCAGTTATTCTGTATGCGGCTTCAAAGAAATTTGCTGTGTATGAAGATCCGCGGATCGGTCAGGTAGCCGAAGTGTTGCCTCAGGCCAACTGCGGTGGATGTGGTTATCCGGGATGTTCCGGTTTCGCTGCTGCGTGCGTGAAAGCCGGTTCATTGGAAGGTAAACTGTGTCCGGTAGGTGGTCAGCCTACCATGGAGAAAGTTGCTGCCATTTTGGGATTGGAAGCTACGGCTTCAGAACCGAAAGTGGCTGTTGTCAGATGTAACGGTACGTGTGCCAACCGTCCGCGCATCACGACTTACAACGGTGTTCGTTCCTGCGCCATTGCGCATGCCACTTATGGTGGTGAAACGGGCTGTTCGTTTGGCTGTCTGGGATGTGGTGACTGTGTAAGCGCCTGCCAGTTTGATGCCATCCATATCAATCCTGAAACAGGACTTCCGGAGGTGGATGAGAATAAGTGTACGGCCTGTGGCGCATGTAGCAAGGCTTGTCCGCGCAACATCATCGAGATCCGTCCGAAGGGCAAGAACAACCGCCGTGTGGTAGTGATGTGTGTCAATAAGGACAAGGGTGCTGTAGCCAACAAGGCTTGTAGTGCAAGCTGTATCGGATGTGGCAAGTGTGTGAAAGTATGTCCGTTTGAGGCTATTACTCTGGAAAACAACCTGGCCTATATCGATCCGGCCAAATGTAAGTCTTGCCGCAAGTGCGAAATGGAGTGTCCGAAGGGTGCTATCCATGCCATTAACTTCCCGCCCCGCAAGCAGAAGACTGAAGCTCCGGCTGCAGGAGAGGCTGTACCCAAGCAGACAGTGAAACCGGCAGAAACCGCTGTACCGAAGGCACCGCAGGCTCCTGTGGCACAGCCCGAACCGGCAAAAGCTCCGGAAGCTCCCAAGGCTGAAGCGTGAGAATGAACAGAATAAGTAAAAAACTAAAAAGATATAACAGTGAAGACATTTAGAATTGGTGGAGTTCATCCAGCAGAAAATAAATTGTCAGCAGGCAAAGCTATTGAAACCCTTGCGCTTCCCAAGCAGGCGGTTTTCCCTTTGTCACAGCATATCGGTGCTCCGGCTACGGCGATCGTGAAAAAAGGAGATGTCGTAAAGGTCGGTACCAAGATTGCTGAGGCGGGAGGTTTTGTTTCGGCAGCTATCTTCTCGTCCGTATCTGGAAAGGTAAACAAGGTAGATAGTGTGATTGATGCCAGTGGCTATCGCAAACCGGCAATATTCATCGATGTAGAAGGTGATGAGTGGGAAGAAACAATCGACCGCAGCACGACACTGGTGAAGGAATGTAACCTGACTCCGGAAGAAATTGTTGCAAAGATTAAGAATGCAGGTGTTGTGGGTATGGGAGGCGCATGTTTCCCGACTCATGTCAAACTGACTCCTCCTCCGGGATGCAAGGCAGAATGTGTAATCATCAATGCTGTGGAATGTGAACCGTATCTGACAGCTGACCATCGTCTGATGCTGGAAAAGGCAGATGAGATTCTGGTGGGTGTAAGCATTCTGATGAAGGCTGCCAAAGTAACCAAAGGATATATCGGCATTGAAAACAACAAGCCTGATGCCATCAAGCTGATGACTGAAAAGGCCGCAGCTTATCCCGGTATTGAAGTAGTGCCTTTGAAAGTGAAATATCCGCAGGGAGGTGAAAAGCAGCTGATCGACGCCGTTATTGGTCGTCAGGTTCCGGCTCCTCCTGCAATTCCTATCAATGTAGGTGCCGTTGTACAGAACGTGGGAACAGCATATGCCGTTTATGAAGCTGTGCAGAAAAACAAGCCGCTGTTTGAACGCGTTGTGACCGTAACCGGAAAATCGCTGAAGAATCCTTCAAACTTCCTGACTCGCTCAGCTCTCTGGCAGCCGCGCCTTCCTTCGGGTAGAGGCCGACCGCAGCATCCCCATTGTGCGGGGAAAGGTACTGGAGCGGTCGGGGGCTCCCCGGCCGGAGTGCCTGGCATCTCTTCCCCGCAGCCGCGCCAGGAAAGGCCGGGATGCCGTCTACCACTGGAGTGCGGAGCGGGAGCGGGCCGTCCGCACAATGGAACAGCTCCTGGAGCGGATGGAGGCCGGGGACAGCCGGGAGGAAGCCCAGGCGCTGCGGGCACAGTTGGAGCACCTGCTTCCAACTGTATGGGAGGAGGAGCTGTCCGGCCAAATACAGGCCCTGTTCCGCAGCAAAACAGCCCAGGACGTATAAATAACCACCTTAGTTTGGTTTCACCCGGTCTCGCGAACCGGTTGAAATAAATCGAAGTGCAGGGACACAGCCCGCCAAAGGCCACGGCGTCTGTGTTGGTCTGCCAAACCACTAAACGCACATGAGGGATCGGTGCGTTGGACCAGCAAACCCAATATCATTTCAGAAAGAAAGGAAACGATCGAAATGAGGATCCAGCATAACATCATGG
>ERZ772805.3016-NODE-3016-length-9881-cov-3.793202_pt1 | contig 9881 bp, 10 predicted proteins | sample MGYA00511344_ERZ772805 | MGnify/ENA primary metagenome ERZ772805 (study PRJEB29015, sample SAMEA2737730) | human gut metagenome | biome: human gut; feature: human-associated habitat; material: faeces | place: China | collected 2012 ...
CACAGTCTGAGCTTAACGAAGCTCAATTAAGCGCTACACAACGCTTACAGATTGAAAAGAACCTAGTTGAAGCTCAACAAAAATTATGGGAAGCCGCAGGACGTAACTTGCGTACTAGCCTAGCAGAAGGCGCTAGACAGTACAATCAACAAGTGACTAACTATGGTGACCTAGCGAAGTCTACTTTTGATAGTACGATGAGCAGTATTAACTCTTCCTTCACTAGTCACTTAGAAGGGATAGCTACTGATGCTGAGTCATTTGGTAAAGGGCTTAAGAATATCTTCAAGGATATTACAAATAGTATCCTCAAGATGCTTGTAAACCTATCCTTCCAACAGTACGTACAACCTAAGCTACAAAGCCTATTTGGGGGTGTAGTAAACGGTCTAGGCGCTTTAGGTGCTAGCCGTGGCGGTGTATCTTCGTTTGCAAGTGGTGGTTCTTTCAGTTCCGCATTTACCGGAAATAGCTTCGGTAAGTTCGCAAGCGGTGGTATAGCTCCTGACGGAATGACATTAGTTGGTGAGAATGGGCCAGAGCTCTTACAGTTCAACTCCTCTCATCGCATTTACAATGCTAGCCAAACACGCAAGATGATTGGCGGTGAAGGTGCTAATAAAGTAACGGTTAACATCATCAATCAATCTGGCCAACAACTAGATAGCCAACAACAAGAAACTAAGTTTGATGGCGAACAAACGATAGTTGATGTAGTAGTATCTAGTCTCATGACGAACAAAGGAGGTATGCGTGATGCCATTAAGGCAGCCGCAGTATAGCGTATGTTAGAATTCCCAAACATAAGATATCCGATATACCCTATCGATGAAACAACGCCTGATGTAAGTCGTAAGGCTCAGGTAGAAAACATGACGATGTTAACACATCGTAAGACTACGAAAGCATTACGATCGTATTCAGTAAATTACAAAATACCAACTACAGAGTATGTCCGCTTAAGGAATTTCTTTGACCAGGTCAATACCGCTGAGATATTTCTTTGGACACACCCTGAAACACTGGCAAAGATTAGAGTTAGGTTCGCTGACCAACTCCATTTCTCTGCTAGTGATTATGGGATATGGACAGGTTCTATTCAGTTACAGGAGGCTTAGATGTTAACGCTATCAACTGCATCTATTATCGAAAAGAATAAGATATCCTCCACTGGTGCATGGGTAATGGCTATTGAGCTACACCACCCTGAAGGCAATATCCTTCTGGTGAATAACACAGAAGATTTGACATTAGGTGGCAAGCAGTATACGGCGTTCCCATTCAAGCTAGAGGATATTAACGAGGACACTAAGCAGATGCCTAACGTTAAACTCTCTGTAGCGAATGTAACCGGTACTATCCAACGGTTAGTAGAAAAGAATAAAGGCCTCACAGATTGTGAGGTCAATATTCGCATATTCAATACTAACTTACCGGACATTATTGAATTAGAAGAAACGTTCATCATTAATGCATCTCAATCTAAAGCAGATTGGGTAGTGTTCACATTAGGTACAGACTTCTCATTTTCTCGTAGGTTCCCACCTGTTCGAGTCATGAAAGACTACTGTCCTTTCAAATTTAAGTCTGTAGAGTGCGGATACAAAGGGTACGCACAATCATGTAACAAAACGCTAAAACGCTGTCGTGAGTTAAATAACAGCGTTAGATTTGGCGGTGAGCCAACAATACCACAAGGGGGATTATATGTATCTAACTCTAAATAACCTAATAGGAACTCCGTGGAAAGAGTTGCCTTGTTGGGAGCTTGTGGTAGAGGTGTACAAGAGAAATGGTATTCAGCTTGAGCCATACGCAACATATTGGCCAGATATGAACTCACCTTGGCACGAAGTCAAGGAGCCGGAAGTAGGGGACATAATTGTCATGAACCTCTACAGTAATAATGCTGATCATATCGCAGTATATGTAGGCGAAGGTAAGATGATACATTCTACCGAATATGCGGGAGTGTGTATCGTACCAATGGACAGATTAAGAAAACGTATATTAGGAGTGTACAGGCACAAGGAGGCTCAAAATGATTAGATTAGTAATTGCTCGAAACCCATTCGACCTTACCACTAGACAAGAGACTCTTGTGCCTTTTGTTGAAGGTAAAAAACTTAATCAATATTTCACAGAACCAGGTAACTGGGTGTACTCCATTAATGGTGAGTTAGTAGATGATACCGCATCACCTACGGACGAAGCCTATGTAGTGGTATTACCAAAGGTAGAAAAGCAAGTGCTTGGCATCTTATTATCTATCGGCTTATCTATTGCGACTGCTGGTATTGCCTCCGGTGCAATATTCGGTATTACTAGCGTATTAGGTCGTACGCTCGCAGCAATGGCTATCGGTATGATTGGCAACACGATCATATCTAAATTAACGGCGCCTAAAACTGATAGCTCAAATACTGAACAGTCAGCTACGTACGGATGGCAAGGCTCCCAGACTATAGTTGGCCAAGGTCATCCATTAGCTATCACTTATGGTAAGTGTAAAAGTGCAGGCATGCTAATATCTCGTCACGTAATAAGCGATGGGAGTAAGCAGTATCTTAACTTACTATACTGCGCCGGTGAAGGCCCTATCGATTCTATCTCTAATATCAAATTAAACGGTAACCCTGTAGGTAACTATAAGGATGTACAAGTTGATATTAGACTCGGTACAAATGACCAAACAGTTATCCCTAACTTCAACGATAACTACGCTGACCAACCATTGACTTATGAGCTTACGAATGATTGGTCTATCCATCAAACGCAAGGTAATTTATCTACTGCGTTAGAGGTGACTTTATCATTACCTAATGGTTTGTATTACTCTAATGACAAAGGCGGTTTAAGTGAAACGTCAGTCACTATCGAAGGTGGCTATCGTAAAGTGGGGTCTGCTGAATGGATACCTCTACCATTGAGTAATGATGGTGGCCAAGATGGTATGGTTGAAAAGAAAGACGGTAAATGGTATCGACTATTTAGCCATTCTAAAACACCGATTGATACTAGCAAGTACTCAGGCACTATTAAGGATAAATCCAATAAGGCTATCTACAGGGTATTCAGGTTCGATGTAAAGGAACCAGGACAGTACGAAGTCCGTATGCGATGCGCACATAAAGACGGCAACTCTAACCGCCATGTGAACAAAGTATATTGGTCTCAGTTAACTCAGATAGTCTATGACGACTTCATTCACCCTGGTAAGGTTCTCATTGGTATTAAGGCATTAGCGACTGACCAATTAAATGGTAATGATCCAAACGTCACCTGGTTACAGGAACGCAAAACAGTATGGGTATTTAATACCTACACTGGAGCGTATGAGTCTAAGCCGGCTAATAATCCGGCATGGGCTTGTTACGATATCCTACATCATTGCCGTAAGATTGGTGATGAGTATGTAGTTAAAGGTGCACCTCGTGAACGCTTCGTATATGACGCATTTAAAGCTTGGGCTGATAAGTGCGACGAGAAGCATATTACATTTAACTACATTTATGATAGTGCTAGTCAAGTATGGGATGCGCTTAAGTACGCTGAGAATGTAGGTAGAGGTAAGGTAATACCTCTAGGTACTCGGTTTAGTTGCATTTACGATTATGCTGCTACACCTACTCAGCTATTTACTGTAGGCAATATCAAGATGGACTCATTCATGGAAGAGTTCCAGGCTACATCTTCTAGGGCAAACGCTATCGAGGTATCATTCCTCAATAAAGCTAAGGACTATGAACGTGATGTACTTCCAGTGTTCAGTGAAGAATATGACGTAACTACATCATTAGCTAGTCCTGCGCAAGTAGAACTTATGGGATGTGATAACGTAGACCAAGCCTATAATTACGCTAAACACTACCTAAGAGCGAATAAGTACGAAGTGCGCACTTGTACCTTCGAGGCTTTTACAGACGCCATAGCGTGTACGATAGGCGATGTAATTCTCTTACAACACGATGTGACAGACTGGGGACAAGGTGGCCGTATAGTATCTGCTACTGGTAATAAGGTAGTGCTTGATAGAGACGTTACATTCGAGCAAGGTAAGACATATCGACTTATGGTGCGTAACGCTACTACAGATGCATTAGAATCTTATGACGTGGCTAGTGCCAGCGGTAATACATTAACTCTAGCTAAGAGTGTAGTTGTCCAAACTGATGATCTATATACCTATGGTGAGGCTACTAAGGAAGCTAAGCCATTTAGAGTATTGTCTATCAGTAAGTCAAATTCTGAAATGACTCGGAAGATATCCTGTATTGAATACTATCCTGAGCTATACGCAGGCGATGACGGTTCCGTTCCTATCATTGACTATACTACACAGTCCGATGTACTTAAGGTTATTAACCTAGTACTCTTAGCCGATACTAAGACATTAAAGGACGGTACAGTTTTATGTGATATCAATGGTACATGGCAATTACCAAGGGGTAGAGTGGCTAAGAATATCATCGTTTATTACAAGCCTGTTACTACTCAAGAGTGGCAACAGTTCAAGGTGTTAGATGGTAGTGCTACTAGCGTAACTATTCCAAGCGTAGCGACTGACGTCAATTACGACGTTAAGATTGTATGTACAAGTGATACAGGAGCTGCGTATGAGGGTGTAGAGCGTGCAGTGTATGTAAGTGGTAAGGAAATACCACCGGCTACACCTAAAGGCTTTAAGGTGACACAGGATGCAGTCAATAGCAGCGTACTTCACTTATCGTGGGAACCTAATACAGAGGCAGACCTACATGGATACACGCTATACGACGGCAATGATGTAGTACTCATTAAACATATAGGCGGTACATCCTACTCGTACTTCATTCCTAATACTGGTAATTACCAATTCAAACTATCGGCTATTGATACGTCCGGTAATGAAAGCGGTAAGGCTGAAGCACATATTACAGCGACTGTATCTGCTGAGAGCGTGGCTACACCAAATGCGACTGCTCGTGGTGAGGTAACAATCGGTAAGACGATCGTTGCTGCATGGGACCCTGTAGAGAACACCTATATTGATTACTACGAAGTGCGACTTGATAGTAATGTTGGCCAAGCTAATAACCTACTAGCCAAGACTACAGATATCCGCACTGAAATTAAGTTATCTGCTCGTAGAGGTGCGGTGTTTGTTTACGCACACAATCCAGTCAAGGGATATGGCCCTGCTCTTAGACTAGACTATAACGCACCTGTTCCTAGTGCTCCGACTAACGTCAAAGTAAAAGGCAATATTACAGGCGTGAGCGTAGTCTTTGATAGTATCCCTGATACTTGTATAGGCGCTAATATCTACATCGGTACAGAGAAGTATTTCGTTACTACAAACGTAAATATGATACCTCACGACCCAGGTGTATTTGATGTAAAAGTTGCTTATGTTGATGTGTTCGGCGAAGGTGCTTACTCAAATATTGTTGGTACTTCAGTACCGGCTAGTATTAACCCGGCTTTAATCGACAAGGAAGCTCTTGGCATTAAGGCTATGGACGATAAGATTAAGGAGCTTACAAAGACTGCTAACGAGTACTCCACTCAAGTACAAAGCCTAACTACTAATATGGCTACACAGTTTAGCCAATTATCTGAAGGTATTGACCTTAAACTAAAAGCATTAAATGGCGATGAGATTGTAAGTCGTATTAATCTAAGCTCTACAGGAACAAGGATTGATGGTAAGCTCTTGCATGTTACCGGCAAAGCTTTATTTGACGATAACATTATTACCAATAAGATGCTGTCTGCTAATGCAGTCACTGCTGATAAGTTAAACGTTAACTCATTAAGTGCTATCTCGGCTAACCTTGGTGAAGTAACAGGCGGTAAGATTATTGGCGGTATGATCCAAAACGAAAGCGGTACATTCAAAGTTGACGCTAACGGTAATATCGTAGGGGCTAACATTACTGGCTCACGTATTGATGCTCAGTCGATTATGCAAGCCGGGTTTAAAATCAGAAACATTGATATACAAATCTATAAAGTACGTCATGGTGACTGGTGTCCACTGCCAGAAGGGTTTAACGAAAACCAATGTACATTCGTTCCAGTTGGATATATTCAAACAGAAAGCTATTGTAATGCAAGTAATTCCGGTGGGCCTTACATTCCAAACCCTACAGATGACGGACTCAAAAGAGTTGGTGAACGTATTACGTTCGACAGATTCAATCAACAAAAACATAGATGGATTGGTGCTTGTGACTTGTATTTCAGCACTAATCGCTCAAAGAAAGTTAACATCGGCATTAAGGGTAAACGGCAAGCAGTTGTAGAATCAAGATATCTTGACATGTCTACATCAGGTAGTGATGGCGGTAACCAAGGCTTTAATGACGTTGAATGTTACTCCTATGGGGAACTATATATATTGGTTATTGCACGACAATAAGGAGGCTATATGGTCGAACAAGATTTAACACTCTATGCCGGACAAGACTTTAGTATCAGTTATGTTGTACCGCCAGATAGCGATATGACGTTAGGTCAATATAAAGGCGCTTGTAAAATTCGCAAGCGCCCATATGACAATATGATATTAGAGTTGCATTCTGTTGTAGAATCTAAACAGGTAAGGTTTTTCATTTCTGGCCAAGAGTCGGCGAAGAAGAAAATAAAAGGTGGCGACTATATTTATGACGCATTTCTTTATAACGACGAACGTTGGCTCAAAATTGGCCAAGGTACGATTACGATCGTGCCGGATATTTCAATGCATGAGTAAGGAGAGTAAAACATGGCAGACAACACGTTAACCATCAAACTTGACAAAGATACAACATTGCCATTATTAGAGGGGCTTGGTAAAAGTGCATATGCAATCGCAGTCGCTCATGGATTCCAAGGCACAGAACAAGAATGGCTAAATAGCTTGCGTGGTCCTAAAGGTGACCCTGGCGATAAAGGTGACCCATTTAAATTTATCGACTTTACACCAGAACAACTTAACGCAATTAAAGGTAAGAAAGGCGACCCAGGTGACCCAGGTAGCGCTGAACAGTCAGCACAATTTTTAAGAGAACACGGCATATGGCTCGAGAATGATAACGTCGATACTGTAATTAAGAAAGTTATTGAGTTATCAAACTGTTACAATAATTTCGTGCCTAAACCTCTTAATTTCGTCCAACCAAACGCAGGGGCGACTTATATTGATTTCACAGGTGAGCCTCATTTCAAGTTATCCATAAATGGTGGTGAAAAACGAGAGTTCCAATCTGATAATATGCGTGTTCCTATTGATAGCACTATGAAAGGCACTATCACAGTTGACTACTACGGTATAGTGGATAATTTAGTAAGCACTCAACAAATTACATTAAAAGAGGCCAATGGGGATACTGGCTATGACATGGGGGCGCTATCTGGCATTCAAGAGTTAACAGGGCATGAGGATAATTTCACCAAGTTAGCAGGTAAAGTCGCTATGTATGAAAAAGGTGTAAAATTCACACCTACAGAATTATCTGTAAAAGATACAACAGGTCAAATGCCTTCTATGGCTTTAGGAATGTTACTCGAGGAATTTACTCCTACATCAGAATGGAAGTATTATGAAATAGATTTATCCAAATTGCCAGCTAACAATGTAGCTCTATCTAATGAAATACCTGTAAATATTGTGCGGAATTTCACAAATGTAATAATTAAGGTGAATAAACGCAATGTAATCGGAAACGGCGATACAATTAAACTCAATGGCGAAGATTATCAAAGCATAAAAATCAATGGTTCCGATTTAGTCGAAACTCATCGTGGCTCTAACTATACATATTCATTCACAACAGATACTATTACAGCAGATTAATTGGTAAAGTGGATACATGGTTTTAATCCTTAATTAGCACAGAGTAAGGGGGTGTATATCATCTGGACGTGGCAGTTTGAGTTAAACGACTTGCTTACGACATTAACTATCGTAGGCATCGTAGCAGGTGCAGGGTATCGGCTTCTGATAGTCCCTCTATTAGACCGTCTGGAAGCACAACGAAAACAAGATAGCATAGAATTCACAGGCAAGTGGAATACATTATTTGACACACTAGGCGAACTAAAGGATGAAATGAAGCAGTCACGTACGGAGCGTACTGAGTCAGCAACCACATTTATGATGTTAACCACTAGACTAGAATCTATGGAAAAGCGAATTAATGAGTTAAGGGAGGAATTACATGATCATACCACCTCGGCTCATGGACAGCGCTAAGAAAGTATTTCAATCTGTAAGGGTGGCCAATATCCACCCTACAGGTGTATTAGCGACGAGGGCGTTAGTCCTCGTCATGCTAGTACCTATTTTATTGGTGGTCACTCAATATGTTATGTCCTTTATTAGCGGGTACGTCTCAGACGAAGCTAATAAGTTGATTAACGTAGGAATCAATATTATTGACCACATATTCATACCTAGTGTCTTAATGGCCCTTGTAGGGTTCTTGGGGCTTTGGCTAGATAAAGATGGGAATGGTATTCCTGATAAGCTAGAAGAACAACCAAAGGTACCGCCTATGATGGAAAGGGGGAGTGCGGATGATAAACGTTAGTTTAAGCGACTTAAACGACTACTGCAGTAGGGCTGTAGGTTACATCGATAAAGTATACCTACACTGGACTGCAGGACGATACAATCAACAATTTAACGATTACCATATCAATATTGATGGTAGCGGTAACATCTACATTGATGGCGAGCTAACAGACCATAAAAGCCACACATGGATGCGTAACGGCAGGGCTGTAGGTATATCCTTAGATTGCGCCTATGGTGCTCAATGGGTAAATGACTTAGGTGATTATCCACCGACTGCTGCGCAAATTGAAACGCTAGCGCAAGTGGTTGCCGTATTATGCGTAGACCTAGGACTGCCTGCTAGCATTAGCAACGTGTTAACCCATGCTGAGGCAGCGGATAACATGGACGGGTTTTACGCACATGATCCATATGGGCCAACAACTACATGTGAGCGTTGGGATTTATGGGTAGTTACCCAAGGTGATGAACCTGGTAGTGGTGGCGATGTAATACGAATGAAAGCTAAATATTACGCTCAGCAATGGGGCAGTAATATATAGGGGGTATATATGTATGAAAAAATCAAGTCTACAGTTACTGGCTATCCTAAGCTTTATTATATTGTCGGTGCTATTGTGCTCCTCTCCATCTTTTGCCTCTGGTACATCTTCCACGAGCCAAGCGGAGGGCACAATCACGATTCCATTAACACAGTGGAACGAATTGAAAGCCAACAACGAGAAAGCCTTGAGCTTAATCGAGACATCCAGTCTTCCATTGACCGAAGCTCAAAGCTTAGTCATGAAGCAAAGGGAAGAATTGAACGAAGCACACAATACAATCTCGACATTGGAAACCGAATTAATGAAAGCCAAAATGCTATCCATGAAGCAAGAAGTTACCTTGAACGAAATGTCGAACTCTTTGACCGAATTGAAAGGGCAAATAGAGAACGACAAACGAACAATCAAACGACTACGGATGCAACGCAACCTATCTCAGATGGCGGGAGCGGGAGCAGTAATCGGAGTAGTGATTCATCGATAGAGAGGTGATCCAATTATCTCCTGAGCATGAGCAGGTGGACTCATGTGAACATGTTCCAAAATGGAACACGTTGCCATAAATTTTTATGTAAGATAGTAGGATGTTTGACCAAATTTATATAATAGTATATATTATATAAATCGTTAAAACTTGTTATAAGTTTAGACTGTTGCTCAACTGTTACTCAACCTTTTAAAAGTTTTAACGCTATAAACTCAATAATAATAAGGATTTTTAGTGGTGATAGAATTGTACTCCAAATAATACATACAGTTCTACGAATGCACAAAGCACAGTACTTATGCCTATA
>ERZ772805.3027-NODE-3027-length-9840-cov-3.591620_pt1 | contig 9840 bp, 7 predicted proteins | sample MGYA00511344_ERZ772805 | MGnify/ENA primary metagenome ERZ772805 (study PRJEB29015, sample SAMEA2737730) | human gut metagenome | biome: human gut; feature: human-associated habitat; material: faeces | place: China | collected 2012 ...
GTTATGCAGGCAACTTTCCAGAAGATGTTACAGCAAAATCCTTTAGATCTTGTGGATATTGCGATTGATGCACTTGGTGATGTATCTACGGATATGGACGCAACTTATATTAAGAAACTGATCCTATCTGTTGCACAAATGGGAACAACAGAGATTGATCAGCTTCGTGTACCGATCGAGAATACATACAAAACAGCTGTTGCTGGAAGCTATCCTCCATGTGGATATGTTTTCTTTGTAAATTTCAAAGCAAATCAGGAAGCATTAAAGTACTTTATGTTTAACAAAGGAAAACGTCAGGATTTTGCTAAGAATTATGGAGGTGCAGATGCTGCTGAGACATGTGGATATCCTTCCAAATACGACTATAACCGTTCAAAAGGTGATTCTGGGAACATATTTAACAGCTCTGACACTACAGAAGGAGAGTAGCGCTTATTGAGAAATATTATCAATAAGGCACTGCGATTAGTCTTGAGTAATCACCATAGGATGTTTTATAATGGACAAAGTTACTTAGAGAGCATATAAAGTCATATAGCTCTTAAGTATACGAGAAATAAATACATATTTATATCATACAGGAGGAAAAAACCATGGATTTAACAAAAGTTTTATCAGTAGTAAAGAGTAAAAAAACAGGATTTTTTGCAGCAGGCGTTTTATTTGGAACAGCAGGAATCAAACTTCTTTCAAGTAAAGATGCCAAGAAAGTATATACAGGATGCACAGCAGCTGTCCTTAGAATGAAAGATTGTATTATGAAGATTGCAGCAAATGTACAGGATAATTGCGAGGACATTTATGCAGGAGCAGTTCAGATTAATGATGACCGTAAGGCAGCTGCAGCTGAGTACGAGGATGAATCTGCTACAGAGGATGTAGAGTTAGAGGAAGCTAAGTCAGAAGAATCTGAATGTGGCTGTGGATGCAGTGAACAATAATTATTGTATAAATAGTATTACATAATTTAGAAATATACAGAGGCACAATCTTATGAAATTTGTTATTAAAGATGAGATTAGAGGAAGAATGCGTGTCAGGGTAAAGCAGAATGAGATGACTTGCCGTGAGGCAGACATTTTGCAATATTACTTTGATGGACAGGAATGTGTCACAAAAGTTAAAGTTAATGAAAGAGTTAATGATGTAGTTATCTGTTACAGCGGCAGCAGGTCACATGTGATTAAACTGTTACAGCAGTTTAATTATAAAAATGTGGATGTTCCACAGACATATCTTGATAATTCAGGCAGGGAACTTAATAATTATTACAAGGAAAAGCTTATAAACAGGGTTGTTTTGAGAGTTGGCAATAAGCTTTTCGTACCACTTCCTATAAGGGCAGGCATTACAATAGTAAGGTCGTTCAAGTATATCTGGGAGGGGATAAGAACTCTCGCAAAAGGAAAGATTGAGGTTCCGGTTCTTGATGCGACAGCAATTGGAGTTTCTATTTTAAGAAATGATACAGCAACAGCAGGCTCAATAATGTTTCTGCTTGGCATAGGTGAAATTCTTGAAGAGTGGACACATAAGAAATCCGTAGACGACCTTGCCAGAAGCATGTCTCTTAATATAGGAAAGGTATGGCTTGTAAAAGACGGACAGGAAATACTTGTTCCATCGGATGAAATTGAGGCAGGCGATAATGTAAGAATAAGAGTCGGCAATGTAATTCCTTTTGATGGCGAAGTAGTTTCCGGGGAAGCAATGGTAAATCAGGCTTCAATGACAGGTGAATCAATGCCAGTAAGAAAAGGTGAATCTGCGATTGTATATGCCGGAACAGTAGTTGAAGAGGGCGAGATTACAATTTCAGTGCGTTCTACTAATGGTGGAAGCAAGTATGAGAATATTGTTCATATGATAGAAGAATCAGAAAAGCTCAAATCATCAGTTGAGAGCAAAGCATCACATCTTGCAGATCAGCTCGTACCTTATTCACTTGCAGGAACTGCACTCACATATTTATTTACAAGAAATGTGACAAAGGCGTTATCAATACTCATGGTTGATTATTCATGTGCATTAAAGCTTTCAATGCCTTTGTCAGTGCTAAGTGCTATTAATGAGGCAGGAACATATAGTGTAACTGTAAAAGGCGGAAAGTATATGGAAGCCATTGCCGAGGCAGATACAATAGTATTTGATAAGACTGGCACACTTACTAAGGCAGAACCTACAGTTAAACAGGTTGTTTCATTTAATGGACTTGGAGAAGATGAGCTTTTAAGAATTGCAGCATGTCTTGAAGAACATTTTCCTCATTCAATGGCTAAGGCTGTTGTGGGAGCTGCCAGGAATAAGAATCTTGTGCATGAGGAAATGCATTCAAAAGTAGAATACATAGTTGCACATGGTATTTCATCACAGATAGAAGGCAGAAAAGTAATAATCGGAAGTTATCATTTTGTATTTGAAGATGAAAAATGCATTATACCTGATGATAAGAAGGAATTATTTGATGGCCTGCCGGATGAATATTCAAGATTGTATATGGCAATCGAAAATGAACTTGCGGCAGTAATCTGTATAGAGGATCCTATAAGAGAAGAAGCAGCAGATATTATAAAGAAGCTTAAAGAAGCGGGAATAAAGAAAGCTGTAATGATGACAGGTGACAGTGAGCGTACAGCAAAAGCTGTTGCTGCAAAAATAGGTGTTGATGAGTATTATTCAGAAGTTCTGCCGGAAGATAAGGCAAAATTTGTTGAAAAAGAAAAATCGCTTGGACACAAAGTAATCATGGTTGGAGACGGAATTAACGATTCACCGGCACTTTCTGCAGCAGATGTAGGAATAGCAATAAGTGACGGAGCAGAGCTTGCAAGAGAAATTGCAGATGTCACAGTTGAGGGAAATGACCTCTATGAACTGGTTGCATTAAAACATATAAGCAATGCACTTATGAAACGTATCCATAAGAATTACAGAATGATTATGGGTATCAATTCAACCCTTATTGTGCTTGGCGTTGCTGGTATAATTCCGCCTACAACATCAGCACTGTTACATAATACATCAACAATAGCAATAAGTTTAAAGAGTCTCGAAAAGTTAATCTGACGGGATTTTAAGTCTGTAATACATTCGCGGTAGGTAAGTTGTATCGCAAAAAAATGCCATATGGCATATAACGTGAATGATTACAGACTAAATTTTTAAACACGGGTTAGTAAAAACTAACATTAGTTATAAATATAAAATCGCAGAGTGTTTTTGCTTCGCAAAACAAGATAGGAGGATTTATGTTTTTAGAGATTGAAAAGATTAACAAGTATTACGGTGAGGGGGAAAACAGGAATCATGTCCTCAAGGATGTGACAACCGGGGTTGAAAAAGGAAAAATATGTGTGCTTCTTGGTCCATCTGGTTCGGGAAAATCAACGCTTCTTAATATCATAGGCGGAATTGATGAGGCTGACAGCGGCAACATAATAATTGACGGTGCAAAGCTTGAAGACATGAAAGAAAAGCAGCTTTCGTTATACAGAAGAAAGCATCTCGGATACGTTTTTCAGATGTATAACCTCATTCCTAATCTTACGGTAAAAGAAAATATTGAGGTCGGTGCGTATCTTAGTGACAGTCCGCTTGATTTGAATGAGCTTCTTAACACGCTGGGATTGTGGGAACATAAAGATAAGCTGCCTAACCAGTTATCCGGAGGACAGCAGCAAAGAACGGCAATAGGAAGAGCTATCGTAAAAAATCCGGATATTTTAATTTGTGATGAGCCGACAGGAGCATTGGATTACAATACATCAAAAGAAATTTTACAACTTATTGAAAAAGTAAATAAACAGTATGGCAATACAATAATTATAGTAACTCACAATGATGCGATAAAAAATATGGCGGATAAAGTAGTTCATCTGCATGATGGAAGAATAAGAAAAGAATATGATAATGAAAATAAAATTCCGGCCGAGCAGCTTGAATGGTAAATGGAAAGTAGAGGTTAAATATGAAAAATCCGCTTAGAAAAAGACTCCCAAGAGAGCTTAAAGACGAATTTGGAAAATATCTTGTGATATTTTTATTTATGACACTTACAATCGGTCTGGTGTCGGGATTTCTCGTCGCCGGAAAAAGTATGGTAAAGACATACAATGATAGTTTTAAAGAATATAATATCGAAGATGGGCATTTTATTTTAAATGATGAGATTACCAGAACATTGCAAAACAAACTTGAAGATGAAGAGGACATAACTGTTTATAGTCTTTTTTATAAAGAGGAAGAAGAGGGAGAGCACACTTACAGAATTTATAAAAATCGTGAAGATATAGATGGTGTGAGCGTACACAAAGGAAGAATTCCCGAAAAAGACGGAGAGATTGCAATAGACAGAAAATTTGCTGACAGTGCAGATTTAAAAGTGGGCGATAAAGTAACTCTTGATAAAAAAGAATATGAGATTACAGGGCTGGTTGCCTTATCTGACTACAGTGCATTATTCAGAAGCAATACGGATTTAATGTTTGATGCACAAAATTTTACAGTTGCTGTTGTGACACCGGAAGCATTTAACAGAATAAGCAATAATAATTTAAAATATTGTTATGCATGGAAATATGACAACATATCGCTGACAGATAAAGAGAAAAAAGATAAATCAGACGATATTAAAACATTCCTTGCAAAAAATGCGGTGATGACTGATTTTGTACCGGAGCCTGATAATCAGGCGATTCATTTTGCGGGTGACGATATGGGCTCGGATACAGCAATGGTAATGGTGCTTTTATATATTGTAATAATTATCATGGCATTTATTTTTGCGGTTACATCAATAAGTACAATTGAGAAAGAATCTACGGTTATTGGTACGCTTCGTGCATCGGGATATACACGTAAAGAGCTTGTTATACATTATATGGAACTGCCGATGATAATTATGTTTATCGGTGCGATTATCGGCAATATACTTGGATATACGATATTTAAAGATATAGTTGCTGCCATTTACTATAACAGTTACAGCCTTACTGTATACACGACAATATGGTCGCCTTATGCATTTGTTATGACAACAATTATTCCTTGTGTGCTTATGTTTGTGATTAATCTTTTCATGCTCACAAAAATGCTGAAATTGTCACCTCTGAAGTTTATAAGGCGTGATTTGAAAAAACGCAAAAACAGAAAGGCTGTTAAGCTTCCTGAATGGAAATTTTTTACACGTTTCAGGACAAGAATAATTTTCCAGAATATTTCGAGTTACATAATAATGCTTATAGGAATTGCATTTTCAAGCATAATGCTGCTGTTCGGACTTGTTATGCAGCCGGTTCTTAATGACTATAAAAAGACAATTATTGATAATATGCCTTGCAAATATCAGTATATTTTAAAAATGCCTGTGGAAATTAAAGATAATGAAGCGGAAAAATATGCCATAACAAAGCTTGAAATGCAAAGAGACAATGGTCTGAATGATGAATTTACGGTATATGGATTAAATGAAGACTCGCAGTATTTTGATATTGATTTTTCGGGATTAAAAGATAATGAAATATATGTTTCTGACGGAGTCCTTGATAAATACAGGCTTAAAAAGGGTGATACAATAACTTTAAAAGAAAAATATGAGGATAAAGAATATACTTATAAAATTGCTGGAAGCTATGTCTATCCGTCAAGTCTGGCGGTATTTATGGACATAGACAGATTCCGTGATGATTTTGATAAACAGGATACGTATTATTCGGGATATTTTACTGACAACGAACTTGATATTGATGAAAAATATGTTGCTACGAAGCTTACACAAAATGATATGACAATAGTTGCCGACCAGCTTACAGATTCAATGGGAAGAATGTTTTATATATGGCTTGTATTTGCCGTAGCACTTTATATGCTTATGGTTTATCTTCTTTCAAAGATTATTCTTGAGAAGAATTCCAATGCAATTTCGATAGTCAAGATTCTCGGTTATAAGGGAAATGAGATAATGAGGCTGTATGTTGCAGCTACGGCGATAGTCGTATTTATTTCACTTGTTATAAGTGTTCCACTGTCCGATTTTACAATAGGATTCCTGTGGAGAGCAATTATGGGGACATACCCGGGATGGCTTGCATATAAAGCACCGTCGTATGTCCTTGTGGAAATGTTTGTGATAGGTGTTGCAGCATATTCCATAATAGGTGCATTGCAATATAAGAAAATAAGAAAAATTCCAATGGATGAAGCATTGAAGAATGTAGAATAAAAATATAGTATAAAAGATACAGAAAACCCCCGTTGCCGGTGGGATGTACACAAAAGTATAATTTTTGTGACACCTCAGTATTTATGGCATCGGGGGTTGTGTATTCATATGGCCATTACGAAATTGTCCAAACTGTTTTGTTTATTCGTCTTTATAAATATCGCCTAAAACAGCCTTACAGAATTGCTTACAGTAGTCAACTGAGAAATTTCTTGGACCGTGTGTAGGATAATCAAATAATGTAGCACCGCATATACATCCGAAGTAACCTGTATAACAGCATGTAGGGTCTGAAAGAATCTTGTTCTGGCTTGCAAGCTCAGGCGTGTAATCAGAAAGCTTATATGTAGTGATTTCTTTGTAGCCGTAGCGTTTATGCGTTACGACAGGCTCAAATTCATAAGATTTGATAGAAGCATTATCACCTTTCTTGTAGAGAGTGAGTTTTGCCATACCGCCAATCATACGTGGTATTTCATCCTGATTTGAAACAAAGTTGCCGAGAGAATAGTAGACAACCATTTTGTGACCATCAGATTCTCTTGTGAATTCTTTTACAGGTTCAATTACATGAGGATGTGTTCCGAGTACGACATCAACGCCTTCTTCAAGGAAAACATTAGTCCACTGATCCTGATAAGAAGTTGATTCATATACATATTCTGTACCCCAGTGAGGGCATACAATAACCATGTCAGCAAGCTTGTGGGCCCTGCGGATATCATCTCTTACCTTTGCCTCATCATCAAATGTGTCAACACAGTAAGGCGCTGATGAAGGAATTGCAATTCCGTTAGTTCCGTATGTATAGTTAAGAACAGCAACCTTAAAGCCCTGTTTTTCGTATACATAAATATTTTTGGCATCTTCTTCACTGTCGTGGATTCCGAGATATGTTGTATCCGGATGTTTGGTTTTCCAGAATTCAATAGTATTGTTGACGCCTGAAAGACCACGGTCGAGTGTGTGGTTTGTTGCATGGAGAATTATGTTAAATCCTGCTTTGACTTCAGCGTCACCGATTTCCTGTGGACTGTTAAATGCAGGATATCCGCCGAGACCTATTTCAGTACCGCCAAGAATAGTTTCCTGATTTACAATATTCATATCAGAAGCTGCCAGATCAGGCAAAATATTTGCAAAAAGATGGTCAAAATTGTAGCTTCCGTCACTTTCAAGACCTGTTTTATAGACACCTTCGTGTATAAGCATGTCACCTATCATACATACGTTTATTTCAACTTCCGGTTCACTCGTAGTTGTTTCGGGAACGGTTGTCATTTCTGTTGTATTGCCTGAGGCATTATTTGAAGAGGCAATATCTGATTTGTTTTTCTTAGAATGTGAAACGGCGGATACAACTACGCCGATACTTACACATAGAATAAGAACAAGTGCAATCAGGGCAGGTACGTAATTAACCTGACGTTTCTTCTTTTTAAGCTTGTATCTTTTCTTTTGCTTATCCATTTTAAAACCCTTTCATAAAAATTAATTTACATCAGATATATTACTAAAATGTGGACGTTAGTTCAAGTAATAAATAAAATTAAGTTAGATAGTATTTACTAACGAATTAAAAGTGTTGTATTATATAAAAGATTAAATTACATAAAAATATACCACGCCGCACATTTTGCGGAAGAAATGAGGCAGATTATGGGAAGATACTCTAAGGAAGATATTTTTAGAATGGTAGAGGAAGATGATGTTGAATTTATCCGTCTTCAGTTTACTGACATATTTGGTGTATTAAAAAATGTTGCAATAACATCAAGCCAGCTGGCAAAAGCTCTTGATAATAAGTGTATGTTTGATGGCTCATCTGTTGAAGGTTTTGTGCGTATAGAAGAGTCTGATATGTATCTTTATCCTGATTATGACACATTTGAAATCTTTCCATGGAGACCGCAGCAGGGAAAAGTTGCAAGACTTATATGTGACGTATATACACCTGATGGCAGACCATTTATGGGAGATTCAAGAAATGTTTTAAAGAAAGTGATAAAAGAAGCCGCTGATATGGGCTATCTTTTTGAAGTTGGTCCTGAATGTGAGTTCTTTTTATTTCATACTGATGACAATGGACAGCCGACAACGCTTTCACATGAAAGAGCGGGATATTTTGACCTTGGCCCTACAGACCTTGGTGAGAATGTAAGACGTGATATGGTTCTTACTCTGGAAGATATGGGCTTTGAGATTGAAGCGTCCCACCATGAAGTAGCACCTGCACAGCATGAGATTGATTTTAAATATGATGAAGCTCTGGTTACGGCTGATAATATAATGACATTTAAACTTACAGTAAAGACGATTGCAAAAAGACATGGTCTTTATGCTACATTTATGCCAAAGCCAAAGTATGGAATTAATGGCTCTGGCATGCATGTAAATATGTCACTTGCAACAGTGGACGGAAAGAATATTTTTGCTGACGATTCAGATAAATTGGGACTTTCAGAAGATGCGTACCACTTTATTGCCGGTATTTTAGAGCATGCAAAGGGAATGGCAGCAGTAACTAATCCACTTGTAAACTCTTACAAGAGACTTGTTCCGGGATATGAAGCCCCTGTATACATTGCGTGGTCTGCAACAAACAGAAGTCCGCTTATAAGAATTCCAGCATCAAGAGGAAATGGAACAAGAGTTGAGCTTAGAAATCCTGACCCTTCAGCAAATCCATATCTTGTTCTTGCACTCTGCCTTGCAGCAGGGCTTGACGGAATTAAGAGAAAGTTAAAGGTTCCTGCAAGTGTTGACTGCAATATATTTGAGATGACAGATGAAGAGAGAGCAGCATCCGGTATTGCGACACTTCCTGAAAATCTTTATGAAGCAGTCCAGTGCATGAAAAATGATAAGTTTGTATGTGATGTTTTAGGTGATCATATAGTAGAAAAATATACCGAAGCCAAGTTAAAAGAATGGGAAGATTACCGTACAAGAGTTTCCCAGTGGGAAATTGACGAATATCTTGCGAAATTCTAATTTGGAGGAAATGTAATTAATGTCAACTTTAATTGTGGCATTTCCAAAGATTGAGGAGGCGAAAGCAGTCCGTAATCTTCTGGTACGAAAAGGATATGAAGTTGCAATTCCGTGTATAACGGGGGCACAGGTTATCAATCAGGCAGATAATCTTTCAGATGGAATTATTATCTGTGGTTATAAGCTGTCGGACAACATGATTTACACGGAATTAAACGAATATAAACCAAAAAGTTTTGAGATGCTTCTTGTGGCATCAAGAAACCTCTGGGGAGATTGTCAGGATAATGATATTGTCTGTGCGGCAATGCCTATAAAAGTAAATGATTTATGTTCCACAATAGAGATGATGCTTCAGGCACAGGTCAGGAGAAGAAGAAAGCTTCGCAGCCAGCCAAGAAGGAGAAGCCCGCAGGAACAAAAAATAATAGATGATGCAAAGGCGATATTGATGGAACGAAATAACATGTCAGAGCCGGAAGCATTCAGATACATACAGAAGTGCAGCATGGACAGCGGAAATACTATGGTAGAATCTGCACAGATGGTGATAAGCATATATGATGGTGGCTAAATCCTCTGCTCCTGCAAGGGCAGTCGCATTTTGCTTCGCAAAACAAGGA
>ERZ772805.3033-NODE-3033-length-9823-cov-2.903358_pt1 | contig 9823 bp, 7 predicted proteins | sample MGYA00511344_ERZ772805 | MGnify/ENA primary metagenome ERZ772805 (study PRJEB29015, sample SAMEA2737730) | human gut metagenome | biome: human gut; feature: human-associated habitat; material: faeces | place: China | collected 2012 ...
CTTTCCAGAAACGGGCAGACCTGTTCTGTGAGGAATTGCAGTATCTGAAAAAACAGAATTACCGGATTCTGGTGCTGGCAGGGATAGGTACCCGCGCCCAGAGAATGGCAACGGAATTGACGGAAATGGATGTGCCTGCCGTTTATGTGGACGATTTGGAAAAAGAAATGGTGCCCGGCAGTGTGTGGGTGTCCAAAGGTTCCCTGTCCAAAGGCTTCCAGTATGACTATATCCGTCTGGCTGTTTTTTCCGACAGCGAGATTTTCGGCAAGAGCGGAGAAAAACGGAAGAAGAAAAAGAAGAAAAACGGCGTTGCCATCCAGAGTTTTTCCGACCTGCACATTGGGGATTATGTGGTTCACGATAACCACGGTATCGGCGTGTTCCGAGGATTGGAGAAAATCTCCGTGGAAGGTGTTCAGAAGGATTATATGAAAATTTCCTATCGGGATGGGGGCAATCTCTTTGTGCCTGTCAGCCAGATGGATATGATTCAGAAATATATCGGTTCCGGCGGTGCTGCACCCAGACTGAATAAACTGGGTGGACAGGATTGGCTGAAAGCAAAGGCGAAAGCTAGAACTGCTGTGAAGATACTGGCGGAGGACTTGGTGGCCCTCTATGCCAAACGTGCGGCGGCAAAAGGTCATGTGTACGGGGCAGATACCCTGTGGCAGCGGGAGTTTGAGGAAGCTTTTCCCTTTGATGAAACAGATGACCAGCTCAACGCCATTGAAGATGTGAAAAAAGATATGGAAAGCGGCAAAGTCATGGACAGACTGGTCTGCGGCGACGTTGGCTATGGCAAAACAGAAGTTGCCATCCGTGCCGCTTTCAAAGCCGTGCAGGATGGAAAACAGGTAGCATATCTGGTGCCTACCACCATTCTGGCACAACAGCATTATAATACCTTTGTACAGCGTATGTCCGGTTACCCTGTGAAGATCGAACTGCTGTCCCGTTTCCGTACACCCAAACAGCAGAAAGAAAGTCTGAATGGACTGGAAAAAGGCTTTTCCGATATTGTCATCGGTACCCATCGCATCCTGTCCAAAGATGTGAAATTCAAGGATTTGGGTCTGGTCATTGTGGATGAGGAGCAGCGTTTCGGTGTGGCTCATAAGGAAAAACTGAAACGTCTGCGGGAAAATGTAGACGTGCTTACATTGACGGCAACACCCATTCCCAGAACACTGCACATGAGTTTAGCAGGCATCCGGGATATGAGTATTCTGGAGGAACCTCCGCAGGAACGTCGTCCCATCCAGACTTATGTCATGGAAAACAACCCAGAATTCATTCGAGAAGCCATTCACCGGGAATTGAGCCGGGGCGGGCAGGTCTTTTATCTTTACAATCGGGTAGAAACCATTGGAGAAGAAGCCTTCCGGGTACAGAATCTGGCACCGGAAGCCAATGTTGCCTTTGCCCATGGGCAGATGTCAGAGCGAGAATTGGAAAACATCATGCAGGACTTCATCAGCGGTGAAATTGATGTGTTGGTATGTACCACTATCATTGAAACAGGCATGGATATTTCCAACGTGAATACCATCATCATTCAGGATGCCGACCGTATGGGGTTGTCCCAGCTGTATCAGCTTCGTGGACGTGTGGGCAGAAGCAACCGCACCGCCTATGCTTATCTCATGTACAAACGGGATAAGATGCTGAAAGAAGCGGCAGAAAAACGCCTCCAGACCATTCGGGAATTTACGGAGTTCGGCTCCGGTTTCAAAGTTGCTATGCGCGACCTGGAAATCCGCGGTGCCGGAAACCTTTTGGGGGCGGAACAGCATGGACATATGGAATCCGTCGGTTATGACATGTACTGCCGTCTGTTGGAAGAAGAAGTTCAGAACCTGAAAGGCGAACCTGTGGCAGAAACATTTGAAACCACAGTGGATTTGAATATCAACGCTTATCTGCCTGATTTCTATATCAAAAATCAGGAACAGCGCATGGATTTGTATAAGAAGATTGCCGCTGTCCAGACCATGGAAGAATATTACGACATGCAGGAGGAACTGGAAGACCGCTATGGTGACCTGCCAAAGAGCGTCCAGAACCTGCTGGAAATGGTGCTGCTGAAAGCGGAAGCCCATCGGCTGGGCATCACAGCCATCAACCAGAAGGGCAGCAACATTCTGGTGGAATTCCGCCCCGATGCGCCTTTAGACCCCGAAAAGCTCACAAAGTGCATTGCGGAAAGCCGTGGACGGTATCTCTTTACGGCTGGCGCTATGCCTTATGTGACCGTCAGACTGAAAAAGGGCGAGGAAAACAAAGGTGTGCCCTATATTAAAAGTTTATTACAAGGGCTGAAAGCATAGTTTTTTCGGAAAAAAATGTGTATAATAAAAGCTAACCTTCTTTTTGGACAAAAAAAGAAGGGATAAAAGACATGAAACCGAAAAAAGAGAGTGTGATTTTTTATGAAAAAGAAAGCAAAGGGGGCATTGTGCCTGCTGCTGTCGGGGCTTTTATGGCTCACAGGCTGCGGCGGTTCTTTTTCCGATGAAGTCATAGCGCGTATAGATGGCAGAGAAATCATGAAGTCCGAATATATGGTATATCTTTATACCAGCACCGAAAGCTTTGTTTCCGCCGCAGGCAGTGATGTCTGGAGCATGGATTTTGACGGCATGACCGGGGCGGAGCTGGTGCAGGAGCGGGCATTCAGCACCATACAGAGTGTGGTTGCCGCAGAACAGTATGCGGAGGAAAACGGTATTTCTCTGACAGAAGCCCAGAAAACGGAAGCCCATACTATGGCAGGGGAATTCCTCAGTCAGCTGACAGAGGAAGATTTGGCGAAAATGGGCGTGGATGAAGAACAGATGGAAACCCTCATGGAAGAATCTTATCTGTATTCTGTGGTCTATGACACATTGGCGAAAGAATGTGAAGTCAATGCTGATGAAATGGAACAGTATTATCAGGAAAACGCCGACGCTTTGCGGGAGGAATATACCCAGATCACCATTGATACCATCATGGTGAACGATGAGGCAACGGCAAAAGAAGTCAGCGAAAAGGCAAAAGTCGGAGAGGATTTTGCTGCATTGTTTGAAACCTATGACACAGACACTTCCGCTAAGGAAAACGGCGGCAATGGACAGATGACACTGTATCAGAATTATCTGAACAATACCTTTGGGTTATCGGAAAATCTCACATTGGGTGAGATCACAGACCCCATTGAGGTACGAGGCAGTTATTTCATACTGAAAGTGGAATCCATCACCCCGCCTACGGATGAGCAGGTGAAACAGCTGGCAGAAGACGCTTACCGCCAGCAGGTACAGTCCGCTTATGTGGAAAGCCGTCTGTCAGAAATGATCGCGGCACAGGAAGTGGAAAAAATTCCCGAAGCGTGGGAGAATATGGAAACATTCCAAGATTGATGCAAGCCGGAAATATTCGATTGTGGTCGAAGATTTCCGGCTTTTTTGTGTGGAAAAGAAAGATGCCTGGACAACATGGTTTTTTGTCTGTGGGTTGAAAAAGGGCATGGGATAGAGTATCATGAAAGAAGAACATTTCATATGGGAGAGAGAAAGGAGTTTTGTTTACAATGGAAATCAAAAAAGTATGGGCCATGTATTTCAGCCCCACCGGCGGTACTGAAAAAGCTGTGAGAACTGTATCCGCTCATGTGGCAGAAAGCCTTGGCGTTCCTGTGGAAATATATGATTTTACACTGCCTGATGTACGGAAAAAAGAAATCGCCTTCACCGAAACAGATCTGGTGTTCTTTGGCACTCCCGTTATTGCAGGCCGTGTACCCAACGTATTGCTGCCTTATCTGAAAACCGTTGTGGGCGGCAAAGCTTATGCAGTGCCTATGGTATCCTTCGGCAACCGCAACTTCGACGATGCCCTCATCGAACTGCGGAACATTCTGGAAGACGATGGCTTCCGTACCATTGCCGGCGGTGCTTTTGTCAGCGAACATTCTTTCTCCAGAAAACTGTCCGCAGGCAGACCCGACGAAGAAGACTACAAAGTAATGCATGAATTTGCAGAAAAAATTGTGGAAAAAATCAACAGCGGCTGGGAATACGACGGCCCTGCTTATGTGAAAGGGGAAGATCCCATCCGTCCTTACTTCACACCCAGAGATCGTTATGGCAATGCCATCGACATCCGTAAAGTAAAACCCAAAACAGGCGACGCTTGCTGTGGCTGCGGCATCTGCGCGGAAGTTTGTCCCATGGGCTCCATTGATAAAGTGGACTTCTCCTGCACAGGCATCTGCATCAAATGCTGCGCATGCATCAAGAAATGTCCTTCCGGCGCGAAATATTTCGACGACCCCGGCTACATTTACCACAAAGAAGAACTGGAAGAATTGTATGAAGGCAGATCTTTGCCCGAATATTTTGTATAAGAAAATAGCTTCGTGAGAAAAAACGCGGGAGCTTCTGTATGACAGAGGCTTTCGCGTTTTTGTGTTTTCTAATATATTTTTTAGAAATCAGAGGCGTTTTCCTGGAAAAAAGGATGTTTTGTTCACATATTGTTTACAGTTCTCATGATTTTCTAATTTTTCCCTAAGTACCCATTTAAGTATCTTCTCGTATACTAAACGCTGTATTGATTTTAAAACATACAGAATGTGAGGTGAGAGCGATGAAAGAACAATGGCGTGCGGAACTGAAGTATACCGTTGGGACGGCGGAAAGCAGGATGCTGGCAGCTCGTATGGCGGCGTTTATGGAGCGGGATATCCATGGAGGCAAGACGGGATATCTGGTGCGTTCCCTGTATTTCGATAATTTCTATAACAAAGCCTTGCGGGAAAAACTGGATGGTGTGGGCGTACGAGAAAAATTTCGTATCCGCTGTTATGACGGGAATTTCGGCTTTATCCGGCTGGAAAAAAAGAGCAAGCGCTATAATGCAGGCAACAAGACCCAGTGCCGTGTGACAGCAGAGGAAACCAAGCGGATTTTGGATGGTGACATTGGGTGGATGGCAGAAGACGAACGGGCACTGGTGCGGGAATTATATCTGCGGATGCAGATGGGGATTTACCGCCCTACGGTCATTGTAGACTATGACAGGGAGGCACTGACTTACGCAAATGTCCGTGTGACTTTTGACCGACGGATTCGAGGCTGCCATCAGCCTCAGTTATTTTTCTCGGAAAATCTGCCGTCCATTCCAGCTATTTTCCCGGATCGGGTGGTCATGGAAGTGAAATACGACGATTATTTGCCAGATATTGTGAACCGTACCTTACTGACGGTAAAAACAAAAGAACAGGCTTTTTCCAAGTATGCAGCCTGCCGCATCATGTGCTGATGGGCAGTGAGGAAAAAAAGACATGAAACAGAAATATGCAGCATAAATACAAGCGATGAAAACAAGATAGGAGAGAACAGAAGATGACATTTCAAGATATTTTTAAGAGCAGCTTTTTGGAGAGCTTCAGCAGCTTTTCCCTGACGGATACCCTGCTTTCTTTGGCGGCGGCATTCCTCATTGGTTTATTTATTTACTTTGTATATCGGAAAACATACAGCGGTGTCCTTTACAGCCGCAGTTTCAACGTATCCCTCATTGCCATACTGCTGGTGACCTGTCTGGTGATCCAGGGCGTAACCAGCAACGTGGTATTGTCTTTGGGTATGGTAGGTGCCCTGTCTATTGTGCGTTTCCGTACGGCAGTGAAAGACCCTATGGATTTGGTGTTTTTATTCTGGGCAATTGGCGAAGGTATCCTCTGCGGCGCTTCTTTGCTGCCTCTGGCAATTCTGGGATGCCCTATCATCGGTATTTTCCTGCTGGTATTCTCAAACCGTCAGCAGGCAGACAGCCCTTACCTGCTCATCATCCGCATGGACAGCGTGGAAGGGGAAAAGACAGTGACAACCTTTGTACAGCAGGTAGTGAAACGGATGACTCTGAAGTCCAAGACCATTACTGGCGGACAGGGGACAGAATTGATTTTTGAAATTTGCCCAAAAAATGGCGAAAGTGCTTTTGTCAACGAAATCAGCCGTATGGCAGGGGTGCAGTCAGCGGTTATGGTAAGCTATGACGGCAACTACGCGGCGTAAAAGGAGGCGAAGCCAATGAAAGGACTGCGGGAATATAAATTTCTCTTGCTGTCTGGACTTGCTTTGGTGGTTTTTGCCTTTCTGGTCTTTGGCGTAGCATCTGGGAAAGATGCGGAAGCGAAGGAATATCCCTATCTGGACAATCTTTTCGCGGAAGGTGTCGTCAATGAGATCAATATTGAAATCAGTGAGGAAGATTGGGCGGATCTGGTGGAAAATCCGCTGGAGGAAACTTATTACGCCGTGGATGTGACCATCAACGGGGAAACCCTGTCCAATGTGGCACTGCGGACAAAGGGCAATAACACCCTGACTTCTGTGGCGTCTTCCGATTCTGACCGATATAGTTTCAAGATTGATTTTGATTATTTCAATGACGGTGAAAATTACTACGGCTTGAAAAAGCTGAATCTGAATAACAACTATGGGGATGCCAGTTACATGCGGGAATATATTTCCTATCGCATCATGGGTGAAATGGGCATTCCCGTCCCCGCTACCAGCTATACCCATATCACCATCAACGGAGAAGAATGGGGCTTGTATCTGGCAGTGGAACCCATTGACGAAGTCTTTCTGGAGCGTACCTTTGGGGACAGCACAGGAGATTTGTATAAACCGGACGGCACTGGCGCGGATTTGGTTTATCGTGGGGATGACATGTCAGAATATCCCGGTCTGGTGCTGAAAACAAATGAGGAAACCTCTGACGGCTCTGCTATTTTGGACTTGATGAAGGCATTGGAGTCGGGAGAAGGTCTGGAAGATGTGCTGGATGTGGATGAAGTGCCCCGGTATCTGGCGGCAAATGTAGCATTGGCAAATTACGACAGTTATCTGGGCAACACCACCCATAATTACTATCTCTATGAACAGGATGGACGCTTCACTATTGTACCTTGGGATTATAACTATTCCTTCGGTGGTTTTGGCGGCGGTGAAGTGGATATCTATGAGCCTACTAATCAGTCTATGGGTATGGGTGGCGGAAGGCATCCAGACATGGAAAATGGAGAAACCAAGACAGCGGAAGGAGAAAATGCTGCGGAAGAACAAGCAGCGCAGATTCCGGAAAGCATGAATGCGGAACGACCTGAGAATATGGAAATGCAGATGCCGGAAGGCATGGAACGTCCGGAAGGTATGGGCGGCAGCAATGAAAAACCGCTGGTGGATACACTGCTTTCTCAGGACGCCCTTCTTGCTCAGTATGAAAGCTATTTGACGGAAATCGCAGAAACTTATTTCACAGAAGCTTATATGAGCCAAATCGTCAGTGAAACAGCGGAAATGATCGCGCCTTATGTGGAAAAAGACGTTACCGCATTCTTTACTTATGACGAATTTCTGGAAGCGTCTTCCGCTGATGCCACAGACCCTAATTCTCTGGTTTACTTTGCCGTTTTCATGGCAGAAAGCATTGAAACCCAGCTGGCAGGAGGCGAACCTACATTCCATACCAGTTCCTTTGTAGCGGCAGCAGCAGACGGCGGAGGAAAACGCCCAGGTGAGGATTTTGGAGAAATGCAGGACACAGAACAGACCGAAGATGATGTGACAGAAGAACAAACCCAAAGAGTTCCGGGACAAATGGGAGATATGGCAGGTCAGCCGCCGGAAATGACGGAAGAAACCGAACAGACTGCTGATACAGCAGAAGTGAGTGAACAAACCCAGAAAGTACCCGAACAGATGGGGGATATGCCACAGCGTGGGGAACAGGGACAGCGTGGCGGCGGCCCTATGGGAGCCGTGTCTCGTGTCACATGGCAGAATGCGGCACCGGCTTTGGCTGTCTGCGGTGGGATCTTCCTTTTGAGCTTTGGGTATCTGCTGTATTTTAGACGGCGGCGGAGATTATCCATACCGAAGCAGGAAGAAAAAACGGATACAACAGAATAACAAAATTAGATATATGGAAAAGCATCTGTATCACTTATACAGGTGCTTTTTCTGTGCAAAAAGCCCTATTGCCTATGGGCATTTTTCTGTGATACCATGAAAATATAGGAGAGCAGGAAAGGGGGAAAAGACATGAGAAAGAAAAGTCTTATTTTTGTTGTTTTGCTGGCATTGGTTTGGATGGTTCCCCAAAGGGCTTTTGCCAATATGGCAGCGCCAGAGAATGCCGATGTGGGTTCTGCCATCACCTTTGAGAAAAATGATAAAATTGCTGTATTGTCAGAAGATTTGGAAATTGTGGTGAAGGGGCCGGATGCCCATATCACAGCCACTTATGAAATGAAAAACACCACTGATGAAGCTCTTTCCGTATCTTCCATGTTCCTTTCACCCAATATGGAAGAAAAAGGCGTGACGGTGACGGTCAATGGAAAACAGGCGGATGTGTCTGTCCAGCGTTATGGCATGAACGGCAGTACCCAAATTATCACCGATGACTGGCGATACGCGGTGTTGACCACAGAAGAAATTGCCAGTTTAGACCCTGACCGTACAGTGGATACGGTCACATTCCAAATGGATTTCCAGCCTCAGGAAACTTATCCCGTTGTGGTTTCTTATGACTACAATCTGGGTGGGTATCCGGAATTGGATTTCAATGCCAAGCGTGGCGAACTGGAGTACTATCTGGCACCAGCCGCTATGTGGAAGGATTTTTCTAACCTGACTATCCGGCTTTATCCGGATAAGGATATGCCTGTGCTGGTGGAGAGCAGTCTGCCTTTTGAGAAAGTGGCAGAACGGGAATATGTCTATACATCCGATACATTGCCCGAGGGAAATCTCCAGATTTCCATTGACGAAAATGGTTGGCAGAATTTTATCAGTACCCTGAAAAGTCCTTATTTTCAAATGACACTTCGGTTCTTTGCGCCTATCATCATCCTTGTGGTGGTTGTTGTGATACTCACTCATGTGTGGCGGAAAAGACGGAAATCATAAAACAAAAGCCATTCCCCACAGCAGTTTCTCTTCAGAAAACACTGTTTGACTTTTGTCCCATTTCTTAAGGGAAACTGCGACGGCTATCTTTAGAAGAAAACATACCGAATAAAATCCTATCAAAATAAGAAAGCTGAAATCTTTTGTACTGACAATGATTTCAGCTTTCTTTGTTTTCTTATGAAGAAGCACCCAAAAGGGAATGTTTTTTTACCACAGATGGTGTACGGTAGGGCGGATATATTTATCGTAAATAGCTTTGACGCCTGCCATTTGTTCCGGTGTCAGGTCGGGCAGTTCTGCCGCTTTGACATTCTGGAGCACCTGTGCGGTTTTGCTGGCGCCGGGAATGACCACACTGACAGCGTCATGCATGAGAATCCACCGCAGGGCATAGGGGATGAGGTTTTCCGTACCCAGCAGAGCTTTCAGTTCTGCCACAGCTGTAAGCCCCAGTTCATAATCCACGCCGGAGAAGGTTTCGCCTTTGTCAAAGGCTTCCCCGTTGCGGTTGTAGAAACGATGGTCGTTTTTGCCAAAGACGGTGTCCTTGGTGAATTTCCCTGTCAAAAGACCACTTGCCAGAGGTACACGGGCAATGATGCCAACGTCTTTTTTCTGGGCAATGGGGAACAGTTCTTCAATGGGTTTCTGGCGGAACATATTGAAGATCACTTCCATAGCGGAAATATCATATTCCATGGCGGCAATGCCTTCAGATACTTTTTCGATGCTGACGCCGTAGTGGGCGATTTTGCCGGCGGTTTTCAGATTTTCCAGTGCGTCAAAAACTTCGTCTTTCTGGTAAACGGAAGTGGGCGGGCAGTGGAGCAGCACCAAATCCAGTTTTT
>ERZ772805.3034-NODE-3034-length-9813-cov-3.564870_pt1 | contig 9813 bp, 10 predicted proteins | sample MGYA00511344_ERZ772805 | MGnify/ENA primary metagenome ERZ772805 (study PRJEB29015, sample SAMEA2737730) | human gut metagenome | biome: human gut; feature: human-associated habitat; material: faeces | place: China | collected 2012 ...
ACAGCAATTAGATAATTCACTAGTACACTGCATTGTGATATCGTCTATACAAGAACAGACCGGCAGAGAAGAGAACTCCGCCGGTCTGTTAGAAAACTCTGTTCTGTATTTATATTCACCCGTTCGCTGCCTGACGCAGCACCGCCAGCAGTTCCTCCGTCACGGCCCCGTTGGTGCCCATGACGTCGCCGCCCATTTTCAGGGAGGGGGCCGCTCCATCCGCCGTCAAAACGGCTCCCCCGGCCTCCTGAACGATGAGAAGGCCCGCGGCAAAGTCCCAGGGCTTCAGACTGTTCTCCACATAGGCGTCCAGCCGGCCCGCCGCCACATAGCACAGATCCACAGAGGCCGCCCCCACCCGGCGGATGTCGTGGCAGCGGTCATACACCGCCCGCAGACACCGGAAGGTCCGGTCCGCCGCCTCCCGCTGGCTGGGGTTGGTCCCCACGTCCACCAGGCAGTCGGCCAGGCGCTTCGCCCCGCTGACGTGGATGGGCTCCCCGTTCACAAAGGCCCCGCCGCCCCGCCGGGCGGAAAATAACTCCCCGGCATAGGGATCGTATACCAGGCCCAGCTCCACTTGCCCTTTATCCGCCAGGGCCAGGGACACGGCGCTGTGGCGGAAGCCGTGGACCAGGTTCATGGTCCCGTCCACCGGGTCTAAGATCCACATGGGCTTTTCAAAGTCCAGGCCGCTGTTGTCCTTCTCCTCCCCCATCAGCTGCACTTCCGGGGCGAGCTGAGCCAGCCGCTCCTTTAAAAAGGTCTGTACCGACAGGTCCACCTCGGTGACAAAGTCGGTGACCCCCTTGTGCTTCATGTGGCTGGCCTTGGTCCGGTCATAAAAGATCTGTCCGGCCTCCCGCACCGCCTGCTCCACCTGTGCCAAAAACTTAGGGTCCTGAATGTTCATATTGTAATCGTACCTCCTAAAATCAAAAAAACGCAGCGGGCCGCTTTTCTCTGTAAATGCGCCCGTATTATCTCTGTCTGTCCGCCTGGATCAGCAGCTTCAGGGCCTCCACGCCTACATCGATGGCGGCGGAGGTGTCCAGGGATTCTTTCTGGTCCAGTCCGGCGACCTCCCGCTCCTGGTTCCAGATCACATGGAAGCAGCTGCCGCAGCGGCAGCCCAGGGCGTCGGCCACCACAAACAGGGCGGCGCTTTCCATTTCGCTGGCCTTCACGTGCAGGCGCTTCCAGGCCTCCCACTTGTTCAGCAGCTCATAGGACACCGGCATTCTGGCGGGGCTGTGCTGGCCATAGAAGGCATCCTTGCACTGGACCACGCCGGTTTTCAGGGACTTGCCCAGATTTTTGGCGGCCTGCACCAGGGCGCAGGTCACATCGAAATTGGCCACGGCCGGGTACTCGATGGGGGCATACTCCCGGCTGGTGTGCTCAAAGCGGATGGCGCCGGTGGCCACCACCACGTCGCCGGAGCGCACGTCCAGGTCAATGCCGCCGCAGGTGCCCACCCGGATAAAGGTGTCTGCGCCGATGTTGTGCAGTTCCTCCATGGCGATGGAGGCGGAGGGGCCGCCGATGCCGGTGGAGCAGACGGAGACCTTTTCCCCCAGCAGGGTTCCGGTATAGATGGTAAATTCGCGATTCCGGGCCACGAAATGGGCGTCGTCAAACAGGGCCGCGATCTTTTCGCAGCGGCCCGGGTCGCCGGGCAGGATGACGTAACGGCCCACGTCGCCCTCCACGCAGTGGATATGGAACTGTTTGTCCAGCTTTTGCATAGCTGCGCCTCCTTGATAATTGATCCGTGTGATGCCGTTATTATAACACAGGGGTCTGCCGGGTGCAAATAAAATGCCCGGGGCGGGTGCTTATACGTTGCCGTACATAAACAGGTCGCACTTGATCATGCCGTTATAGAGCTTGCGCTTCTTCTTGGACTGGTGGCCGAAGGTGCGCTCAAACTCCGTGTGGCTGCTGAGGACCAGGGTCCGCCAGGTATCCGGCAGACGCTCCCACATTTTGCCGAAGTCCCGGTACAGGGCCTCGGCCTCCTGCCGCTCCAGCAGCCGCTCGCCGTAGGGGGGATTGGTCACCAGCTGGCCGTAGGTGTCGTCCCGGCGGAAATTCCGCATATCCGCCACCTCGAAGCGCACCACGTCCTCCACCCCGGCCTTCCGGGCGTTGTCCCGGGCGATGGCCACGGCCCGGGGGTCCACGTCGCCGCCCCAGATGTCGTACCGGCCGTGGAACTCCTTGTCCATGGCCTCTCCGGCGGCGGTCAGCCAGTCCCCGGAGGGCACAAAGCCCCAGCGCTGGGCATCGAAGCTGCGGTCCAGGCCCGGGGCCCGGTTCAGGGCGATCAGCGCCGCCTCGATGCAGATGGTACCGCTGCCGCAGAAGGGGTCGCAGAAGGGGTCCCGGCCCCGGAAGCGGGACAGGGTCACCATGGCCGCTGCCAGCGTCTCCCGCAGGGGGGCCTCCACGCCCACGGCCCGATAGCCCCGCTTGTACAGGCCCTCCCCGGAGCTGTCCAGGCAGATCATGGCCTCGTCCTTGAACAGGGAGAACCGCACCTGATACTTGACCCCGTCCTCCGGGAACTGCTCCAGGCCGTAGTGGGCCTTCATCCGCTCCACCATGGCCTTTTTGATGATGGACTGGCAGGCGGGCACCGCGTGCAGCTGGGAGGAGATGGAGTAGCCCTTCACCGGGAAGGCCGCGTCCCGGGGCAGATACTCCTCCCAGGGGATGGCCCGGGTGCCCTGAAACAGCTCCTCAAAGCTGTGGGCCGGGAACCGGCCCAGCACCAGCAGCACCCGCGCCCCGCAGCGCAGGTTGATGTTCAGCCGCGCCAGGTCGGACAGCTCCCCCCGGCACAGCACCCGGCCGTTTTCCACCTGCACGTCCTTCAAACCCAGCCGTCGGATCTCGTCGCCCACCAATTTTTCCAGGCCCAGCAGGCAGGGCACCATAAATGTATGCATATTGCACCTCGTTTCGTGATTTGGGGTCATTGCAGCATGTCCAGCAGCTGCTCCGGGGTGTCCGCCACCAGGGGCGCGCCTGCGGCCTCCAGAGCCGCCCGGCCCCGGAACCCCCAGGCCACGCCGATCATGTTCAGCCCGGCGTTCCGGGCGGTGGCCACGTCCACCTCGCTGTCGCCTACATACAGAGTCTCCTCCGGGGCCGCGTGAAGCTGGTCCAGAGCCGCCCGGACCATATCCGGGGCGGGCTTGGAGGCGATGCCCTCCCGCTGGCCCATGGCCCCGTCCAGCTCCGGGAAGAACCGGGCTGCCAGGGTCCGGGTGGTCCGGTCCGGCTTGTTGGACACCACCGCCGTCCGCACGCCCTCCTGCCGCAGCCGCTCCAGCAGCGGCCCGATGCCGTCATAGGGCCGGGTCTCCACGCAGTTGTGGGCCTGGTAATAGGCCCGGTAGTCCGCCAGGATTTCCGCCTCCCGGTCCGGGTCCACCCCCTGGGGCAGGGCCCGGTGAATCAGCGGTCCCGCGCCGTTGCCCACGAACCGGCGCACCTCCTCCAGGGTCCGGGTGGGATAGCCGTATTTTTCCAGGATGTAGTTCACCGCCGCCTGCATATCCGTCAGGGTGTCCAGCAGTGTTCCGTCCATATCAAATAAAATCGCCTGATATTTCATGTTGTTTACTCCTTATTGGCAGCCGGGGCAGTATTCTTCCCGGCGGGCCGGGGCAGCTTCCGCAGCAGCCCCTCTGCCTGATTTTTCTGCACAGGACGCATCTCTTTCCGATTTTTCTCGTTCTCCGTCTTTTGGAGTATACCACGCCGCCGGGCATCCGTAAAGCCGGGCGGCGAAAATTTCGCCCTTGGCCGGGCCCGGCATTTTACCGGGATTTTACAAAACACGCCTTTCCGGCTTTACATCCGGCCCGTATTCTATGAACTGTACCGAGGATATCCAAAATCCGTTGAATCGAAAGGAGATTCTGAAAAATGAAAAGGTTTCTTTCCATGGCCCTGTGCATCGTCATGGCACTGGGCATCCTGGCCGGCTGCGGCCAGAAGGGCAATGACACCCCTAAGAACGACGATAACAGCACCGCTCTCTCCGGCTCCGTGTCCACCAACGGCTCCACCTCCATGGACAAGGTCATCGGCGCGCTGAAGGAGCAGTTCACCGCCGACAACCCCGGCGTCACCGTCACCTATGATCCCACCGGCTCCGGCGCCGGCATCGAGGCCGTGAAGAACGGCTCCGCCGATATCGGCCTGGCCTCCCGGGCCCTGAAGGACCAGGAGAAGTCCGCCGGTCTCCAGGAGACCACCGTGGCCCTGGACGGCATCGCCATCATCGTCAACGCCGACAGCAAGGTCGCGGATCTGACCGTTGCGCAGATCGCCGACATCTTCACCGGCAAGATCACCGACTGGAGCGAAGTGGGCGGCGACCCCGGCGCCATCTCCTGCATCGGCCGTGAGTCCGGCAGCGGCACCCGGGACGGCTTTGAGTCCATCACCGACACCAAGGATGCCTGCAAGCTGGACCAGGAGCTGACCTCCACCGGCGGCGTCATTGAGGCCGTTGCCGGCAACCCCAACGCCATCGGCTACGCCTCCCTGTCCGCCGTGGAAGGCAAGTCCACTGTCAAGGCCCTCACCGTGGGCGGTGTGGCCTGCACCGAAGCCACCGTCCTGGACGGCAGCTATGAAATCCAGCGTCCCTTTGTGCTGGTGACCAAGCAGGGCGTAACTCTCTCCGCCGCCGCCCAGGCTTTCTTTGACTTCGCCACCTCTGCCGCCGCTTCCGACCTCATCAAGAACGCCGGCGCGGTGCCCGTGGCCAAGTAACCACCCCGGGAAGCCTCCCCTGACCCGAATCCCGGGCCAGGGGCATTTCCCGTTCCGGACAAGAAAGGAACCGACTATGCGTTCAAAGAATACAAGGGCCCGTAAGGCCCTGGAAAATGTGATCCACCTGGTGTTCCTGCTGTGCGGCATCGTGGCCGTGGGATTCGTGCTGGTCATCAGCGTGTACCTGATCCTCTCGGGCCTGCCCGCCATCCGCCAGATCGGCCTGTTCAAATTCCTGTTCGGCCAGGTCTGGGACCCCACCAACACCACCACCGGCGCGGAATACGGCATTCTGCCCTTTATCCTCACCTCTGTTTACGGCACCGCCGGGGCCATGGTCATCGGCGTGCCCATCGGCCTGATGACGGCCATCTTCCTGGCAAAGCTGGCCCCGCCCAGGGCCGCCGCCGTGATCCGCACCGCCGTGCAGCTGCTGGCGGGCATCCCGTCGGTGGTATACGGCCTGGTGGGCATGATCGTGCTGGTGCCGCTGATCCGCACCACCTTCTCCCTGGGGTCCGGCGCCTGTCTGCTGGCGGCCATCCTGGTGCTGTCCATTATGGTGCTGCCCTCCATCATCAACGTGTCGGAGACGGCCCTGCGGGCGGTGCCCCGGGAGTATGAGGAGGCCAGCCTGGCCCTGGGAGCCACCGCCACGGAGACCTATTTCCGGGTCAGCCTCCACGCCGCCCGCAGCGGCGTGGCCACCGCCGTGGTGCTGGGCGTGGGCCGGGCCATCGGCGAGGCCATGGCCATCATCATGGTGGCCGGAAACGTGGCCAATATGCCGGGACTGTTCCAGTCCGTCCGGTTCCTGACCACCGGCATCATCTCCGGCATGTCCTATGCCCCGGTGGGCAGCCTGTATCAGCAGGCCCTGTTTTCCATCGGCCTGGTGCTGTTCCTGTTCATCATGCTCATCAACGTTTTTCTCAATGTGTTCATCAAAAGGCGGAAGGAGGACTGACCCATGGAGCAAAAGCTGTCGCCCCGCCGCCGTCTGTATGACAGGGGGCTGCGGTTTCTGGTGTGGCTGTGCGCGGGACTGACCTGCGCCCTGCTGCTGTTTCTCATCGGCTATATCTTCTATCGCGGGGTGCCGGGCATCACCTGGTCCCTGCTGACCAGCCAGACCAGCTATATCAAGAACACCGTGGGCATCCTGCCCAACATTCTGGATACCCTGTATATCATCGTGGCGGCCATGGTCATCGTCCTGCCCCTGGGCGTGGGGGCCGCCATCTATCTGACGGAGTACGCCGCCAACCGCCGCCTGGTGGCCGTCATCGAGTTCGCCGCCGAGACCCTGACGGGGATCCCCTCCATCATCTTCGGCCTGATGGGCATGCTGCTGTTCGTCCAGCGGATGAACCTTCAGGCAGGCATCCTGGCCGGCGGCCTGACCCTGGTGGTGATGATCCTGCCCACCATCGTCCGCACCACCCAGGAGAGCCTGAAAACCGTGCCCCAGTCCTATCGGGAGGGGGCCCTGGGCCTGGGGGCCGGGAAATGGCACATGATCCGCACGGTGGTGCTGCCCGGAGCCGTGGACGGCATCGTCACCGGCTGCATCCTGGCTGTGGGCCGCATTGTGGGCGAAAGCGCCGCCCTGCTGTATACGGCGGGCTTCGGCCTGGAGCTGGTGGGCTTTATCAAGTCCCTGCACACCTCCGCCGCCTCCCTGACCGTGGCCCTGTATGTCTACGCCACCGAGCGGGGCGAGACGGCCCTGGCCTTCTCCATCGCCACCATCCTGATGGTGCTGACCCTGCTGATCAACCTGACCGCCTCCCTGGTGGGGCGGAAGCTGCGAAAGAAATGAGGCAATTTATGGAACCGATTCTTGAGGCCAAGAGCCTGAACCTGTGGTACGGGCCCAATCACGCCCTCCACGATGTGTCCGTGGCCATTCCGGAGCGGCAGATCACCGCCTTCATCGGCCCCTCCGGCTGCGGCAAATCCACGTTCCTGCGGACGCTGAACCGCATGAACGACCTGATCCCCTCCGTGAAGATCGAAGGGGAGGTGGACTTCCACGGGAAGAACATCTATGACGCCAGGGTGGACCCCACCCTGCTGCGCAAGCGCATCGGCATGGTGTTTCAGAAGGCCAACCCCTTCCCCATGAGCATTTATGACAACGTGGCCTACGGGCCCCGAACCCACGGCATCCGCAGCCACGCCAAGCTGGACGACATCGTGGAGCGCTCCCTGCGCTCCGCCGCCATCTGGGACGAGGTGAAGGACCGGCTGAAAAAAAGCGCCATGGGCCTCTCCGGCGGCCAGCAGCAGCGTCTGTGCATCGCCCGGGCCCTGGCCGTGGAGCCGGAGGTGCTGCTGATGGATGAGGCCACCAGCGCCTTGGACCCCATCTCCACCTCCAAAATTGAGGACCTGGCCCTGGAGCTGAAGGAGCACTACACCGTGGTCATGGTCACCCACAATATGCAGCAGGCGGCCCGCATCTCCGACAACACGGCCTTTTTCCTGCTGGGCGAGCTGGTGGAGTTCGGCAGAACGGAGCAGTTGTTCTCCGCCCCCGCCGACAAGCGCACCGAGGACTACATCACCGGGAGGTTCGGATAATGAGAAGACAGTTTGACCAGCAGCTGGCGCTGCTGAACCGGGAGCTGATTGAAATGGGTGCCCTGTGCGAGGAGGTCATCGCCCTGGCCTCCAAGGCCCTGACGGAGGGAGACCCCGATATGGCCGCCCGGGTGGCCCCCCTGGACACCGAGATCGACCAGAAGGAGCGCACCATCGAGTCCCTGTGCCTGAAGCTGCTGCTGCAGCAGCAGCCGGTGGCCCGGGACCTGCGCCAGATCTCCGCCGCCCTGAAAATGATCACCGACATGGAGCGCATCGGCGACCAGGCCCAGGACATCGCCGAGATCGTCACCTTCCTCCGGGGCCGCACCGCCGAGCATGACGACATTCTCTGCCAGATGGCCCGGGCCACCATCTCCATGGTCACAGAAAGTGTTGACGCATTCGTAAAACATGATACAATAAAGGCAGAGGCCGTTCTGGCCGCCGACGACACCGTGGACGCCTATTTCCGCCAGGTGAAGCAGGCCCTGATTTCCCGCATCGCCGCCGACCCCGGCGACGGGGAGTACGCCCTGGACCTGCTGATGATCGCCAAGTATTTCGAGCGCATCGGCGACCACGCCACCAACATCGCCGAGTGGGTGATTTTTTCCATCACCGGCCGGCACAAGGAGGGATAACCCATGATCTGGTGCGTAGAGGACGATGCCAGTATCCTTGATATTGAGGTATACACCCTGCAGTCCACCGGGTTCCAGGCCCAGGGCTTTGCCGACGGCGGGGCTTTCTGGTCCGCGCTGGAGTCGGCCCGGGAGCTGCCGGAGCTGGTGGTGCTGGATGTGATGCTGCCCGGTGTGGACGGTGTGGAGCTGCTGCGCCGTATGCGGGCCGCCCCTGCCACCCGTTCCATCCCCGTTGTCATGGCCACCGCCAAGGGCGCGGAATATGACAAGATCCAGGCCCTGGACCTGGGCGCGGACTACTATCTGACCAAGCCCTTCGGGGTCATGGAGCTGGTGTCCTGCGTGAAGGCGGTGCTGCGCCGCTGCGCCCGGCCCAGCCACGTGCTGCACCTGTCCGGCTTGAGCCTGGACCAGGACGCCCACACCGTCTCCTGCGACGGGCAGCGGGTGCCCCTGACCTATAAGGAATACGAACTGCTGCGGCTGCTTTTGTCCCACCCCGGCATGGCCTTTACCCGGGACCAGCTGATGGCCCAGGTATGGGGCACCGATTACTGCGGCGAGACCCGCACCGTGGATATGCACATCCGCACACTGCGCCAGAAGCTGGGCCCCTACGGCAGTCTCATCCAGACCGTCCGCAACGTGGGCTACCGGCTGGAGGAACAAGAATGACCAAGAAAATTTTCCGCTCGTTTATGGTGTCCGCTGCCGCCGTGCTGCTGGCGGGGGTGGTCATCGTCATGACCTGCCTGTACAGCTATTTTGCCTCCGTGCAGGAGTCCCAGCTCCAGGATCAGCTGCAATTGGCAGCCGCCGCCGTGGAGACGGAGGGCACGGATTACCTGAAAGGGCTGAAGGCGGACCGCTACCGCCTGACCTGGATCGCCGCCGACGGGGCGGTGCTGTGCGACACCAAGCGGGACGCCGAAAGCCTGGAAAACCACGGCGACCGCACCGAGGTGCGGGAGGCCCTGCGCACCGGCTCCGGCCACTCCACCCGCTATTCCAGCACCCTGCTGGAAAAAACCAGCTACTATGCCCGCCGGATGCCGGACGGCACGGTGCTGCGCATTTCCATCAGCCGGGCCACCGTGGGGATGCTGCTGCTGGGGATGCTGCCGGCCATTCTGCTGACGGCGGCGGTGGCCCTGATCCTGTCGGGCCTGCTGGCGGGCCGCCTGTCCCGCCGCATCACCGCGCCCCTGAACGCCCTGGACCTGGAGCACCCCCTGGAAAACGACACCTATGAGGAGCTGTCCCCCCTGCTGTGCCGCATCAACGTCCAGCGGCGGCAGATCGACAGCCAGCTGACGGACCTGCGCCGCCGGTCCGACGAGTTCCAACAGATCACCTCCCATATGCAGGAGGGCCTGGTGCTGCTGGACGACGCCGGGGCCGTGCTGAGCATCAACCCCGCCGCCTGCCGGATTTTCGAGGCGGACGAGACCTGCCTGGGCCAGGATTTCCTGACGGTGGACCGCAGCCGGGACGTCAGCGCCGCATTGGAGGAAGCCATGGCCTCCGGCCACAGCGAGGTCCATGTGCAGCGCCCGGGCCCCATTTATCAGTTCGATATCTCCCGCATCCAGTCCGGCCAGGACGTGCTGGGCGCTGTCCTGCTGGCCTTCGACATCACCCAGCAGGAGACGGCGGAGCAGAGCCGCCGGGAGTTCACCGCCAACGTCTCCCATGAATTGAAGACCCCCCTCCAGGGGATCATCGGCAGCGCCGAGCTGATTGAAAACGGACTGGTGAAGCAGGAGGACCTGCCCCGGTTCGT